>ULUU01014940.1_pt1 | contig 50972 bp, 40 predicted proteins | sample 1958871 | NCBI WGS metagenome assembly ULUU01 (sample SAMEA4835770, study PRJEB28245) | human gut metagenome | biome: gut microbiome; material: fecal sample | place: Denmark | collected 2008 | reverse complement strand
GCAAGCAGATGGCGCAGGTGAATCTGGAAATAGTATAAAAAGCGGGATTGCGCATTTTTCACGCAACCCCGCTTTTTGTCCCTATGCAATTCTCAGAAGCGCCGGGCGCGCCTTATTCCCCCATGCCTTGGTCGCGCGCCTGCGCGGTGTACAGCTCGTAGTATGCGCCGCGCTTGGCCATCAATTCGTCATGAGAGCCTGCTTCCATGATGCCCTGATTGCCAATGTACAGGATGCGGTCGCAGTTCTTGATGGTGGACAGACGGTGCGCAATGATGAACGACGTGCGTCCCTTCAGCAGCGCCTGAATGCCGTCCTGCAGCAGCTTCTCCGTCTTGGTGTCGATGGAGGAGGTTGCCTCGTCCAGTATCAGGATGCGCGGGTCGCTCAGCAGCGTGCGCGCGAAAGCAATCAGCTGCTTCTGCCCCTGCGAAAGGCTGCCGCCGCGCTCGTTCACGGTCGTTTTGTAGCCCTGCGGCATTTCGCGGATGAAGTCGTCCGCGCGGACAACCGCTGCCGCCTGACGTACCTCGTCGTCTGTCGCGTCCAGACGGCCGTAGCGAATGTTATCCAGAATCGTGCCGGAGAAGATGAAGGAATCCTGCAGCATGATGCCCATCTGCGAGCGCAGGGAGTGCAGCGTCACGTCGGTAATGTCGTGCTTCACGCCGGATTCATCCGTCAGCGTGATGGAACCGCTGCGCAGGTCGTAGAAGCGGCAGAGCAGGTTGACGATGGTGGACTTGCCCGCGCCGGTCGGGCCGACAAGCGCAATGCTTTCGCCCGCCTTGACGTGCAGGTCAACATCCTTGAGGACGGTCTGCCCTTCCTCATAGCCGAAGGTGATGTTGTTGTAATCAACTGCGCCGGTAATGGGCGGAAGTGTCTCGGCATTCGGCTTGTCGTCAATCACGACTGGTTCATCCATCGTCTCGAAGATGCGCTCCAGATACGCCATGTTGTTCACGAAGCTGTTGTAGATGTTCGCCAGATTCGTAATCGGCTGCCAGAAACGGCTGACGTACTGCCCCATGGCGAGAATCACGCCGAAGGAGACCACCGCGCCGCCCAGCCAGTACACGCCCGCGTAGTACATGAGGGTGAAAACAATCTGGGTGATGATTTCCGAAGAGAGCCAGACGCTGTTGGAGATGTAAATCGCCTTCAGCCACGCCGAGCGGCACGCCGTCGCCAGCCGCTGCATGATGGAGCAGTTGACATCCTGCCGCGCGAACAGTTCGCTCACGCGCACGCCGTCAATGGATTCCGCCAGATACGCGTTGTAGTTGCTGTTTTTGTTCGACTGATTCTGCCACGCGCGGCGCTGACGAGGCTTCAGGATGATGATAATCGCCACGAAAATCGGCAGCCCCGCCACAACAATCGTCGCCAGCGTCGGCTCGGTCGTGTACATGTAGACGACGATGAAGATGATATTGATGATTTCCAGAATCGAGTTGATGATGCCGTTGGAAAGAATATCCGACACGCTGTTGACGTAATTGATGACGCGCACGAGGATTTTGCCCGCCGGACGGCTGTCGTAGTAGGCGAAGGGCAGCTGCTGCAGGTGCGCGAAGAGGTCTTTGCGGATATCGTAGATGATCTGCTGACTGACGAACGCCATGATGCGGGAGCGGATGACCGTGAAGACGATGCCGACGATGATGATGCCCATGAACGCCAGCGCCATCTTCAGCAGCAGGTCAACGTTTTTCTGCGGCACAGCGACGTCCATGACGGTCTGGGTGATTTTCGGCACGGCGAGGCTCGTTACCGATGCCAAGGCGGACAAAAGCAGCGCCAGCAGCATCTTCCACTTGTGCTTGCCGATGTAAACGCCCACGCGCTTCAAGTGCCGGAAGTCAAACGGGGTTTCCAAGCGCTCGTCTACGTCAAATTTGTTGCGCGCCATGTTACATCACCTCCTGCGGAGCGGTGTCGGGCGTGATGCCGTTTTGCAGGCAGTACGTTTCGTAGTAGTAGCCGCGATGACGCAGCAGCTCCTGATGCGTGCCGCGCTCGGTCACGACGCCGTCCTTCAAAATCAGGATGAGGTCAGCATCCTTGACGGAGGAAATGCGCTGGGCAATGATCAGCTTCGTGCAGTCGTAGGGGAGCTGACGCAGCTGCGCCTGAATGTACTTCTCCGTCTCCATATCGACAGCGGAAGTGGTGTCGTCCATGACGAGGATGCCGGGCTTGACCGCCAGCGCGCGCGCCAAGGCAATGCGCTGCTTCTGCCCGCCGGAAAGACCCACGCCGCGTTCACCGATAATCGTGTCGTAGCCCTCGGACAAGCCCTTGATGAAGTCGTCCGCAGCCGCGCGGCGGGCGAAGTCGTGCACTTCGTCCTCCGTCAGCGTCTGGTCGCCGAAAGCAATGTTGCCTTCCACCGTGTCGGAAAAGAGGAAAACATCCTGCGTCGCCGTGCCGATGCCGTCGCGGAGCTGCTGCAGCTTCCACTTGCGCACATTGCAGCCGTCAACGGAAATGCTGCCGCTGGTCACGTCGTAGCAGCGGGCGAGCAGCTGAATCAGCGTCGTTTTGCCGGAACCGGTCGGCCCCATGATGGCGACGGTCTGCCCCGGCTTGGCGGAGAACGTTACGTCGGACAGCACCGGCTGCGAGCCGTAAGCGAAGGACACATGGTCAAAGGAAATCGCACCCTCGATGTGGTCGTGATTCACCGCGCAGGAGCTGTCCACAATCTCCGGGCGGGAGACTTCAATCTCCATGACCTTGTTCGAGCAGGTGATGAAGCGCTGCCAGTCGTTGAGCAGGTTGCCCAGCTGCCGCATGGGGACGCTCAGCGTCCACGCAAGCTGGGTGAAAATCGTCAGTTCGCCTGCCGTCATGCCGTCGGTAATCATCAGGTAGCCGCCGAAAAAGACGGTCAGCAGCGTCATGGCGTTTGCCAGAATCTCGATGAAGGGGTAGAAGGACAGCCAGCGCTTGTTGATATCCAGATTCGCATCGCGGAAGGCGCGGGAACGCTCGTCGAAGCGGTTCTCCTCGTATTCCTCACGCGCAAACGCCTTCACCACGCGGTTTGCCGCAATGTTCTCCTGCGCCTTCGCGTTCATGTCGCTCATCTTGTCGCGCATGTCCACGAACATCCGCCGCGCGCCCTTGGAGTACACTTTCGTGATAATCATCAGCAGCGGCGTGACGCAGACCATTGCCAGCGCGAGCTTCCAGTTCACCGAGAACAGGTAAATCGACGACGACACGAACATGACGATGCTGTCTACCGCCACATAGTCTATGTATGCCAGAAAATGGCGGCACCAGTCCGTGTCGGCGGACAGGCGCGTCATCAGGTCGCCGGTGCGGTGAATGTCGAAGAAGCGCATGTCCTGATACTGCAGACGCGTGAACAGCCGCATGCGCAGGTTCATCAGCGTGTTCTGGGAGGAATGCTCCAGCAGGACAACCATCAGGTAGCGCAAACCTTCGCGCGTAACCTTGACAATCAGCATCGCCAGCAGCAAGCCGAGGAGCGGTTCGGGGTTCTGCGCGACGATGACATCATCCATCAGGCGCATCGTCAGGTAGGGGTTGATGAGCAGCATCAGCGACGTGACGGCACTGATGATGAGGCCAAGAATGTGCCACTTGTGGTAGCGCTTGTCCATTACGCCCCACAGCCATTTGATATTCTCCATCGGTTACTCCTTATACAGGGTCGATTCGATTTCCTTTGTCACAAAGTCAGCAATGCGGATTTTCCATTCCTCGTCTGGGTGGACTTCGCCGTGAGAGCGGGCAACACTGCGGTCAAAGCCGCTTCCGTAGAAGCTGTCGATGCAGTGCACACCCGTTTTCTGCGCGACTTTCTGGATGACACTGCGTTTGAGCAGCCCGTGAGATTCGTCCATCCATGCCTGCGGGGTGTATGTTTGCAGCGGCGTGGCGAGGAAAATCGCCGCGTTCGGGCAGACCGTCTGCAATGTCCGCACCGCCCAGAGCAGCGCAGATGCCATCGACGTGCGGGTCAGGTCGGCGTAGGGGAGTTCACATACTGCCGCAAAGTCATCCACCGGAGCGTTTTCCGGTTGATTGCCGTCATTGGTGGAGATGGCGATGTAGATGACGTCCGGCGTGCTCAGCGTGCCTGTGCCGACACCGATTTCCGCCGGAATCGCATACTCGACGCCATCCACCGTCCAGCGGATGATGCTGCCCTTCGGCGTAAGCGCCTGCAAAACGCGCCGCACCTGATTGGACAGCACGTTGTCCGCCGTGTTCGTGTTCGGCGGCTCGATGAGCGTTACAGGCGTGATGTTCCTATCGCCTTCGTGCCAGTCGGAGCAGGTTGCGTACCCGCAGGCGGCATTCAGCACCTCCTGCGCGTTCAGCCGATGCGCCACCATCGTGCCGATACCGCTGACATGGTCGCTGGTGATGCTGTCGCCCATGCAGCAGAAGCAGCGGATGTTCATGGGGTTGTCCTCCCTTGGAGAAAGACGTGTCGTTCAGTCGTAAGTTCATTAGAAACGGTTTGATGATAGCACGGTTTTTTCCTTGTTTCAAGGGGGCTTTTGGAAAGATTTCGACAATATTTCTTGCCCATCAGTTAAGTAACAAAAAACCGGGAAATTCAAGAACAAAAGGCACAATGCAGCGATAAAAACCAGCGACAGGAGTGGCGAAAGCGAAGGTGCCCAGCAGACGACCGCGGACTTCGTCCGTTTTCATTGCCCTCTGGAAGCATGGAAAAGACCAGTTCAACCATGCCCATCAGCATAGAATCAGAAAAAACCACCCAACGAAACCATTTTCGTTCTGGTAAGAAATCAGACATTCTTGACAAAACACAATTTTTGTGTATAATTAAATTATTGCATCATCCATTCCATAGACCCCCAAGACGCTAAGGGAGGAAATTAAACATGAAACACTGGGTCGCACAAGCGCTTTCTCTGCTGATGGCACTCTGCTTGTTTCTGCCCTGCTTCGCCGCAGCGGAAGAAGCCGCGCAGACCGCCGTCACCATCGAATTTGAGGATGGCAACGCCGCCGCATTCAGCCAGTCTGGCACCTGCACCGTCGGTGTGACGGAATCGCAGGCACACAGCGGTAAGCAGAGCCTGCGAGTTTCTGGACGCGGCAGCAATAACTGGGACGCCGTTGACCTCTCCGCTGCGTCGCTTGGCATCGAGGCCGGCGCGAAAGTCCACCTGTCCGCCTGCGTCTACGTCGAAAGCTCGGAAGACGGCGTTATGGCGATTGGCAAGGCGGGCGGCGATTACGCCTACTACGCGCAGGTAAACGTCAAGGGCAAGGAGTGGACGGAAATCTCCTGCGATTTCGAGGCGGACGCGGGCGTCAACATCCGCTTCCTCACGGCGTCGGATAACTATCTGGGCGAAAACTACTGCCTTGATGACGTTACGCTGACCATCACCGCGCCCGAAAAAGTGGATTACTCCGACGCGCCGCAGATTCACTACACGTCGGACTTTACCAGCGGCACGGACGGCTGGTATGCGCGTTCTGCGGGCGGCGCCGCCATCGAGACGACTGCCGACGGGCTGTACATCACCGGGCGTACCGCGACGTGGAACTCTCCCGGCCGCGACTTCGACCTTGTGCCGGGGCGCGCCTACAACCTGTCCGTGCAGGTGAAGCAGGACGAGATGGATTCGTGCAGCTTCATCCTGTCCGTCGCCCATACCCGCGACGGCGAGGAATCCTATGAGAACATTGTCACCGGCACGGCGAAGAAGGGCGAATGGGCAATGCTGTCCGGCGCTTACATTCCCGGTCGGTATGACAAGTATGTGCTGTACGTTGAGGGTGCGGGCAAGGAAACGTCCTTCACCATCCGCAATTTCACCTGCGACGAGAAGATTGACTCCTTCGACACCACTTCGCTGCCTGTCCTCAAGACGCTCTATGCGGATAAGTTCGATTTCGGCACGGCAGTTGTTGCCAGTGAAGTGGCGGACAGCAAACGCATGGCGTTCTACGGCAGCCAGTTCACCATCATGACCGCGGGAAACGAGATGAAGCCGGATTCGCTGCTGGATATGGCGGAATGCCGCAAGCTCAGCCGCACGGACGACACGGCCGTCGCTGTGAAGTTCGACAACTGCATTCCGTTCCTCGATTGGTGCCGCGACAATGGCGTGAAGGTGCATGGGCATGTGCTGGTGTGGCACTCCCAGACGCCCGAAGCCTTCTTCCATGAGGGCTACGCGACCCACAAGCCGCTGTGCAGCCGCGAAACCATGCTCGCCCGTATGGAAAGCTACATCCAGCAGGTGCTGACGTGGACGAACGAGAATTATCCGGGGCTGATTGTCTCGTGGGACGTTGTGAACGAAGCCGTGGCGGACGGCAGCGACCAGCTGCGCGAATCCAACTGGACAAAGACAATCGGTCAGGATTTCGTGAACCGCGCGTTTGAGTACGCCCGCAAGTACGCCGCGGACGGCGTGAAGCTGTACTACAATGATTACAACACCCCCCTTGACCCCAAGCTGCACGGCATCTGCGTCCTGCTGGACAGCCTGACTGCGGATGGCACGATTGACGGCTACGGCTTCCAGGCACACTACTCCGTCGGCAGTCCGACGATTGACCGCGTGGATTGGGCGTTCCAGCAGATTGCCAAGCGTGATTTGCTCCTGCGCGTGTCCGAACTTGACGTGGGCATTGACGATACGAGCGAGGAAAATCTGCAGAAGCAGGCGAAGTATTACGGCGACCTGATGAAGATTTTCCTGCGTTACGCCGACCGCATCGAAGCGGTGCAGGTATGGGGTACGGTGGACGACCTGAGCTGGCGCGCGGACAAGTACCCGCTCCTGTTCGACAAGGATGCCCAGCCGAAGCCCGCGTTTGACACGCTGGTGGAACTGGCGCAGTAAATCCATCATAAAGGCAGCACCGCACAACTCGGCGGCGCGTCGGGCGATGTCTTTTCCGCCATCGGTGGCATGCAAATTTCTCGATTTACCGCCAGTAAACCTGACGAAAAATCCATTTGCCAGCCGACCACCTCATTTGTGCGGTGTTACCCTAACTTTAAGGAGGCGACGAAGATGAAGAAGAAGAGTTTTGCCATATTGCTGGCTGCGGCGCTGCTGCTGTGCCTGCTGCCGGGAATGGCGCCGGAAGCGAAGGCGGAAACCGTCCGCAACATATGTTCTTTCTGTAACACGCGGGCATATCATGAGATTACAGGATTCGAGCGATACAACGACGATCAGCATTGGGTAATTCACAAATGTCCAAACTGCGGTGAAAGTGAACGTACCATATTTCTTGGCAATCCAATCAGCTATCACTCTGGCGGCACCGAAACGCCGACCTGCACCACGGGCAAAACCTGCGCCAAGTGCGGCGCTCAATACGGCAAACTCGGTCACGACTGGGGCGCATGGCAATCCAGGGGCAACAACAGTGAGCATTTCCGCACCTGCCAGCGCGACGGCTGCGATGCGATGGACACCGCAAGCTGCTCCGGCGACAGCAGTGCGACCTGCATTGCGCTGGGAACATGCAGCACCTGCGGCGGGCAGTACTACGGCGCACATACCTTCCCTGCGAATCAGGGCTGGGATTCGGATGCCGAAAACCACTGGGTTAGCTGCACCGTCTGCCACGAAGCGAAAACTAAGGTGGGCGCACATTTCTTCGTTCAGGGCAACGATAGCTCGTGCCTTAAGTCCGCAGCCACCTGCGTTTCTCCGCCCGTGTACTACACAAACTGCGCTTACTGCTACCGCAAGGGAACGGATACTTATGTACACCCATGGTATGGACCTGACCCGAACAACCACGACCTGGTGCACCACGACGCAAAAGCACCCACCTGCACCGAAATTGGCTGGGATGAATATGACGCCTGCCAGCGCGAGGGCTGCACTTACACCACCAAGGTGGAAATCCCTGCGCTGAAACACAAGCTGGTGCATCACGACGCCAAGGCCCCCAGCTGCACCGAAATTGGCTGGGAGGAATACGATACCTGCTCCCGCTGCGATTACACCACTAAGGTGGAGCTGCTTGCGCTGAAACACGACCTGGTGCACCACGACGCCAAGGCACCCACCTGCACCGAAATTGGCTGGGATGAATATGACGCCTGCCAGCGCGAGGGCTGCGATTACACCACCAAGGTGGAAATCCCCGCCCCCGGGCACGATTATACCGAAAAGGTCGTCAAGCCCACCTGCGAAAAGGTCGGCTACACGCTGCACACCTGCAAAAACTGCAATGACAGCTATAAGGATCACCAGACGAAGACGCTACTGCACTGGTATGGCGAATGGACGAGTAACGGCGACGGCACGCACAGCGCGACCTGCAAGCGCAAGGATTGCAAGCACGTCAGCAAGACCGAATGCGCCATCGTCGAATTCAAGCAGGATGAAGCGACGCGCACGCTCTGCCCCGTATGCGGCAATGTGAGCGATGGCACACATCTGGCGCTGGTTGAAGAAGTGACGGCGGAGGGCGAGCATCTGCCCTATGGCGAGCTGGTGCTGCGCATGGGTGAAACTGCGAACGGCAATACGCTGCTGAGCGTCTGCTTTGAAGTTTCCGGCAAGCTCACCCAGCCGAAGGGCGAGGTAAAAATCACGATGCCCGCCGAGCTGCTGAACGGCGTTACCCTGGCGCTGCTGAATGCCGACGGTACGGAAATTGATCTGCCCTACATCGTGGAAGGTGAAAACGCAGTGTTCACGCTGGATTTCACCGATGCAGAGCTTCCCACCGTGCTGATTCGCCTGATACCGACAGCGGAATAATCCCATTTCATAGCGTTTTTAAGGCCGTTGCAGAAGATGAATCCTGCAACGGCCGTTACGGTGCGCCCGGCTTAGCCGAAGGCAAGGGTGTCCATCGAAAGGCGGAGTCTGAAGGAAGCCGGATGCCAGCGGGCAAACTCCCGAACCGACGAACAGAAATCACATAGTAGACCGTAGAGGGGCGGACGAGTGTGCCGAGCAACACAAAGTCCAAGGCTGCCCGAATCCCGTGCGGTAAATATGGCGGTTATGTGGAAGAAAAAAAGGCGGCTGCCAGGTTTATCCCCTGACAGTCGCCTCACTGCTTACTTCTTTTCTACTTTGCTGCTGCCGCGGATGGTCGCATCCGGCTTGGCGGCCTGCTTCATGAACGCCGACGGGCTGATGCCGACGATGTTCTTGAACTGCTTGGAGAAGTGGTACGGATCCTGCATCCCGACTTCGATGCCCGCCTGACGAACCGTGTGCCCTTCCTCGCGCAGCAGCTCCTTCGCGCGCTCCATCTTGCAGTGCAGCACATACGACAGCGGCGGCATGCCCACTTCGCTCACGAAGCGCTTGCGGAACGTTTCCATCGGCATACGGGAAATTGCCGCCATCTCCGCCAGAGAGAAGTTGTCCTTGTACTGATTCGCGCGCAGAGTGTCCACGACCTTCGCAATCTCGTGCGAAAGCATCGCGTCCATGGCGACCGGCTGACCCCAGTGGCTTGCCAGCATCCCGTACATCAGGTGCTGCAGCTGATATGTCGCGTCGCTGGTGTCCGTGTGGCGGACGATGACCTGCACAATCTGCTTCGCCAAGTACATCTGGCTCGGCAGCGCCCCCTGCTTCAGCGGCATATGCAGCAGCGCGCCCATCTTGCGTACGACCATCGGCGCAAGCGGGCCTTCCAGCGCAATCCACACGCAGCGGACGCTCTCGTCAATCTGCAGGGCAGCGTCGCGGTTGCCGGCGGGCAGGAAGCACGTTTCCTGCTGTTTCAGCGTCAGCTCATGCCCCTGCCAAACCAGCGTCGCTTCGCCTGCCTCCACCGCGAACCAAATCCACTGGTCATGCGGCTTAATGGGGCGTCTCCCTGCCTCAAACATCGCCGTGCCTGCCGCGTGAATCCACGCACCGCTGGAGCGGGTCAAGCTGCCCGGCTTGTGGTATCCTTCCACCACCATAGTATCCGCCGCAGCCTCTACGTCTGCGAACAGGTAAGACTCCATGCCCTTCATCCTCCTTTAACCAAATGGCACAATTGTCATTATGGCTATTATAATGCCCAAATCGGTTGATTGTCAAGAGGATTACACGATTTTCCCGAAATTTTTCTGAAGGATAGCTGTGCGTGCCCGAGGATAGATGAATGCCATTCGATACAGGTTAGCTTTGGCAAACTTTTTGCCCGAAAAACAGCAAATGTACAATCCTGCCCTTGACAAGCGCGGGATGAGCGGACTATAATAAACGCGGATATGCGGCAATGATGCCGCCGAACGGAGGAATTTTCTCCATGATGCTGTCTGTGCTGTTTCCGTTTACGCTCCCGGCGTTTTTCGCCGGGCAAATTGACGTACCGTGAAGCAGCAGCCGCAGCGATTGAGGAAAACATCAGGCGCGGAAGCTCTTTTGCGGGCTTCCGTGCTTTTTTTCGTCCATTTGAGCCAATAATGATTTTGAGCCAATAATGATTGACGCAGGAGGTTGAACACCATGATTATCGTCTTGAAGCAGGGCACGACCCAGCAGGAAATCGACACCGTCACCAATGCCGTGGTTGCGCGCGGCGTATCCGTCAGCCCGATTGTAGGCACGGAGATGACCATCCTCGGTCTGACTGGCGACACGAGCCGCATTGACCCCGACCAGCTGGAATCCTTCCACTGCGTCGAACGCATCATGAAGGTTGCCGAGCCGTTCAAGAAGGCAAACCGCGCGTTCCATCCCGCGCCGAGCGAAATCAAAATCGGGAACACGGTTGTCGGCGGCAAGAAACTGGCGATTATGGCGGGTCCCTGCTCCGTGGAGAGCAACGAGCAGATTACCGCTGTGGCGCAGGCGGTGAAGGACGCGGGCGCGACGGTGCTGCGCGGTGGTGCGTTCAAGCCGCGCACGTCCCCGTACTCCTTCCAAGGACTGGCATACGAGGGGCTGGACATGCTCTGCCATGCCCGCGAGCAGACCGGGCTGCCCATCGTGACCGAGCTGATGTCTCCCTACGACATTGATACCTTCGTGGATAAGGTGGACTGCATTCAGGTCGGCGCGCGCAACATGCAGAATTTCGACCTGCTGAAACAATTGGGGAAGATTCGCAAGCCGATTCTGCTTAAGCGCGGTTTGTCCGCCACCATCGAGGAGTGGCTGATGAGCGCGGAGTACATCATGGCGGGCGGCAATGAGCAGGTGATTCTGTGCGAGCGCGGCATCCGCACGTTCGAGACGTACACGCGCAACACACTCGACTTGTCCGCCATCTGCGCGGTGAAGAAGCTGAGCCATCTGCCGGTGATTGTTGATCCGAGCCATTCGACCGGTAAGAGCTGGATGGTGCAGCCGATTGCGCGCGCGGCGATTGCGGTTGGCGCGGACGGCGTGATGATTGAGGTGCACAACGACCCGGCGCACGCTTTGTGCGACGGTGCGCAGTCGATTACGCCCGCCGCGTTTGTGGACGTGATGGCGGATATTCGGAAGATTGCAGAAGCCGTTGGGCGTGAGGTGTGATGATGAAAAAAACTCCCCTGCTTGATATGGACAGGGGAGTTTTGAATATTGACCTTTTTGTTTATTGCGTGATGTTGCCGCAGGGGGAATCGCCGCTGCGGAGGCGACAAGGGGGCTTTCCGGTCGCCCCCTTGACCCCTTCGGCGCGGTCACTCCCATGTTGCTTGGTTTCTACCGGAAATTTAGCGAACCGTAGGTTCGCTGGATAAACACGCGGACACTGTATGCAGAAGTCACCAACTGAATCGCGCGAAAGGGTCAAGGGAGGAACTCCCTTGCAGGGTGCAGGGGCAGCGCCCCTGCCGGAGTCCAGAGGCAGAGCCTCTGGCGCCTCCCTCACCCCCGTAAGAACCCAATCACTTCCGGCACATACTTCTCCATCACATCGTTCGTGGACATGTAGATTTCGTGCTTCGCGGGATAAACGGAAAGTTTCGCACCGGAGACTTGTGCGACGAATTGTTTCTGCTCCGGCAGACAGACTGTCTTGTCCAGTGACGCTTGGCAGAGCAGCAGCGGCGTGGTAATCTGCTTGTCCTTTACCGGGTCAAGCAGTACTTGCGTCACGCCAATCGCTTCTTGTACCCAGCCATAAGTGGGTGAACAATTCTGCAAGTGCGCGTTGTCGATGCGCTTGCGCTCGTAGTAGTCAAAGCGGACGCGGCTGGTGGCGCAGGATGTCTCGAACGGCTCGTTCTCCGGGCTGAACGGCTTGCCGATGAACGCGCGGTCTTCCCGCTTGCCGATGGCGCACATGAAGTCCGCCGCGAGTTTGCCCGCCCAGCGTGGCAGCGGCGCACTCGACGGCGCAATCATCGGCGCAGTCAGCACCGCCCGCGCGAAATACTCCGGGTGATTCATCAGCGTCATGCCGCCAATCGCGCCGCCCATCGAGTGCGCATACAGCACGCGCGGCAGATGTTCCGTCCTCGGCAGGACGACACCCGACATGAACTCCTCCAAATCGCGCAGATAATCCGAAAACGCATCGACGTGCGTGATGGAGGTGTCAGAAATTTTGCGGACGGATTTGCCGTGCCCGCGGTGGTCGATGGCGTAGACGTTGAACTTCTCGTTCAGAAAATACCACGTCATTTCGCGGAATTTCTCGGCGGATTCCGTGTAACCGTGCAGGATGACGACGGCGCGGGTCGCATCCGGCTGCTCGTAGACCTCCGCGTGCAGCGTTCCGCCCGTGGAGAGCGGCATGTCCATCTCCTGACGGCGCGAATCCAGATACGGCTCCACCGTCTCGGTCATGACGGCGGCATAGTTGCTTTCGGGCAGAATGGAAATCATAGCGTCCTCCTGTGATAATAATGATTGACATGTCTATTATATCAGAAAAAGAACGCAAAATGCAAGGGCTGCACCGACTTTTCCGGCACAGCCCTTGATGTTATTTGCTGATTTCCTGCTGAAGCACGTCAAGGAACGCTTGACGGCGGCAGTTCTTGAACGAATAGGTAAATCCATCTGACGTAAAGCGGAACGTGTAGCCCTTGAGAATTTCGCCCATCAGGCTGGTGGTGCTGAAGTCGGTCACGCCCTTGAGCGGAATGGTGCGCATCAGCTTGAGCGGCTCGGACTTCATGTTCGTGTCGTAGATGAGCAGGTCATTGCCCTTCACACCGAGCAGCACCATGCCGAAGCTCCCGTCCGGCAGCTCCTTCACCGTGGCGCAGAGCGCCGCCCCGCGCGAATCGCAAACGCCCGCGTCCTGCATCTGCTGGGCGTATTTCTCCTGATTTGCCATGAAAAATCAAACCCCTTTCGTTGGCTTTGCGCCTATCTCCATGATAGGACGATGCGGTTGATTTGTCAAGCGAACGCGGGAAAATTTACAAGTGGAATTAGTTTGGCACATACATCGGTGTCAGCCCCATTTCGAGATACACCGTGTTGACATGCTCCTGACACGCGCGGGCGAACCCTTCCGCGTCAAACGCGCCGTTCAGGTAGCGCTGCATGAGCGTTTTGAGCGCGTCGTCGAGGGTGACGGGGGAGTCGCCGGGGATGTAGGCATACTGGACGAGGTTTTGATAGTAGGCAATGTCCTCCGGGGAGACGGAATAGGGGTGTTCGGCGATGTAGGCTAAACTCCGGCGAGCGCGGTCAAGGTCGTCTTCATCCTGCGTGGTGCGGTTCTCCTTTGCTTCCAAGCGGGCGATTTCATCCTGATATTGCGCAACCTTTTCGTCATAGTCGGAACGGATGATGGGCTTGCTGAGAGACGAATCCCAGAGGTAGGCAATATCGGACTTCCAAGCTGCCAAATAGCGCATCAGGTCGATAGCACCATCAATGTTGTTGGAATAGGGGTTGATGATGGCGATGTCTGCAATATAGTATAGGCTCGAAGGTGCATCGTCAAGGACGGAAGGAATCAACTCCATATCTGTGGCGGGAGTGAAAGAAACCATCGTCGTTGTAAACAATTCATAGTCGGCGAGACGATTTTCTTTTATGTTTTCCGGAACAATTTCCTTGATTTTTGCCGTCATTCGGGAAAACTCTGGGCGTAAGAAATTCACCTGCCCATCAACACGCTCTGAAGCAATGATAAACTGTTCTATAAAGAATGACAACATGCCGGATGGCGTGTACGGATATTCGGAGATTAGCAAATAGTCCCTGCCTAAAATACCGTCGTCAATCAGTACATTGCAGGCATCTAATAATTCCTCAAATGTGTGCGGCGCGCTGACTCCTGCGTCATCCAGTACATGGGGAGATAATACTCGCCATCCTAAAGGCTGTGCATCAGCATACCAGCCAATGATATGGTTATCATCCAGCAAAGGAAGCTGAAAGGCAGGATATAAATTATTAAGATGTTCTTGAAATGTTGAATCTTCTGGCAAGGGCAAATAGTAGTTTAACTTCTTTATTTGATCAAGACCAGAGTAAGTTTCAAAGATGAAAACATCAACGTCTGGATTTTTTGATGCAATAGCAGCTGCAATATCAACAAATGAACTGTAACGGAAGTCAATATTGTGACCAGCAGATGCGTATGATTGGATGGATTCGTCGTAATATGCTCCCCAAATACGAAGTGTAGGTGTATCGTCAGCGAATGCTGCAGTAAGAATCAACAAAAAGAACAAACAGACACAGATAAAACGTTTCACAATCAATACCTCCCGTATAGTATAGCAGAGCCTCCCTCAGGCATGATAAATGCCTGAGGGAGGGATAACATCTTATGGAGCCCAAGAAATGTTTACTGTAAGTGTACTGGTCTGTTCTTTATATGTTTGTATACGGATAAAGAACGATGCACCAACGTCATTACGAATATCATCATTTTTATAGCGAACGGTACGAACTCCGGTTTCCTCGAAGTCATAATGATGGGTTGCAGCAGTTCCGTCTTTATATCTCACACGGAAGTAAAAACACAGCCCATCGTTTAAGTTATTGATGGAATTAACAGTGACGGAAGGATTGCCAGTTTTGATTTTCTCTACATAACCACTTTGCGCTTTGCCACCGTGAGAAGCAGCCGACAGTTGGTTGTTAGCGGCGATTGCCGGAGCAAGGCACGCGAGGACAAGAACAAGCATCAGGGTAAAAGCAACAATCCGTTTCATGGTATAGTAGTCTCCTTCTTCATTCGTCGGTCGTTACAGTTCCATAGCGTGACGGGACGTGCACCAACGGTATCACCTCCACTTTCTATCAATTGTTCTACTGATATAATAGCATAAACTGTTCTTATTGTCAAGATAATACCATAAAAAGTACAAGCGAAAATTTTGCGAAAATATCAGTTCAGCACATACACGGCGTGAGCCCCATTGAAAAACAAAATCCCCCGACTGCCTTGCAGCAGCCGGGGGAGAACCACCATCTTATGCGTTGAAATTCAGATATTCTTCTTCCGGCGGGAGAACAATCTCCGCACGGGCTTCCTGCAGCATCAGCATCTTTTCGCCCTGCGCGTCCACCGCCTTGCACTGCGCGGTCAGGCGGAAATATGTCTTCGTGCTGGGCTTCTGGATGCCCTGCGTAATCCAGCCGATGGGCTGAATGTCGTTCGCGCAGCACGTCATCGCCATCCGCCCGAACATGTAATAGCCCTTGGGCAGCGAGCGGTCAGCGAAAGCCTGCCCCACCAAGCGCACAGTCTTGCGGTCGTAGCGGTCGGCATGGTCAAGCGAATCCAGATAGAAGGTCGGAATGTCCTCGTCCTTGATTTCGATGACAGCGGACTTCATGTCGTAGGGGAGGTCTTCGTCCGCCACGCCGTCTTCGCTCGTGCCGTCGGTGTTCTCGAAGATGATGTTCGTCTTCGGGTTGACCGCTTTGAGCTGGCGACGCCACGGGCTCTTGTTTGCGCCGGGCTGGCAGCGGTTGACCAGAATCAGGTCAGCGACCTTCATCGGGTCGGTCAGCATCTGGCGCATGTTGGTGAAGTAGTTGTCGAAGGTGTTCGCGTCCACCGTCGTGATAATCTGCACGACTTCCCACTTGCGCGGCAGCATACAGCTGCCCAGCCGCTCAATCGTCCAGATGCTGTTGTATTCGATGATGACGCGCTCCGGCTGATACTCCTTGTCCAGCGCCTCCATCTTCTTCGTGTTCATCTCGTCCGCTTCGTCGAGGACGACGACGGTCGTGTTCTTCGCCGTTTCGTATTCCTCAACGCCCTCTTCGCAGCAGATGACCAGCGTCTTCTGCCCGCGCGAGAAGTTGTCGTCCGTCAGCATGGAGTTGATGAGCTGGGTTTTGCCGCTTTCGAGGAAGCCGGTAATCAGGTAAACTGGCGTAAATTCCTGTTCGCTCATGCCTTGAACAGCTCCCGCAGTGCTTTTTCGTCGATGTGCGCACCGATGACGCACAGGCGGCCGGTGTAATCCGGCGTACCCGGACGGAACTGGCTCTCGCCCGGCACATAGTCAAACTGGAACCACTCGCCCGCCGCATTCTGCAGTACACCCTTGGCGCGCAGCACCGTGCCGTACTCTTCTTCGTCGGACAGCTTGTCCAGCATCGCCTTGACCTCGTCCTGCTCGTAACGGTTCGCAGTCTCTACGCCGACAGACACGAACACTTCGTCTGCGTCATGCCCGTGATGATGATGGTGATGATGTCCGCAGGAGCAGGTTTCGCCGTCCTCGTGGTCGCGATGATGATGTTCGTGCTCATCCTCGTCATGGTCGTCGTGATCATGATGGTGATGATGCTCATGGTCGTCATGGTCGTCGTCATGATGATGATGGCAGCAGCATTCCTCGCCGTCCTCGTGATGGTGATGATGCTCGTGTTCATCCTCGTCGTCATCATCGTCGTCATCGAGGTGGATTTCCATCGGCTTGCCGGATTCAATGACTTCCAGCAGCGTATCAGCGGACAGGTCATCCCACGGCGTCGTCACGATGCGGACGCCCGGATGCTGCTCTTCCACCAGCGCGCGGCTCTTCTCGATGCGCTCTGCGGACAGCAGCTGCGTGCGGCTGAAAATCACCGTCGCGCTCGTCTTAATCTGGTCGAGGAAGAACTCGCCGAAGTTCTTCATATACATGCGGCACTTGCCCGCGTCCACAACGGTCGCGCAGCCGGTCACAACGAGGTCGCTGTGGCGTTCCTTCGCGCGCTCGACGGCGGCGAGGATTTCGCTCAGCTTGCCCACACCGGACGGCTCAATCAGCAGGCGGTCAGGATGATACTTCGCAATCAGGTCATCAACCGCTTTCTGGAAGTCGCCCACCAGCGTGCAGCAGATGCAGCCGGAATTGAGTTCATCGACGATGATGCCCGAATCCTTCATAAAGCTGCCATCCACGCCGACTTCGCCATATTCATTTTCCAGCAGGATGATTTTTTCCTTCGCAACGCTGCCTGTCAGCAGCTTCTTGATGAGCGTCGTTTTGCCCGCGCCCAGAAAACCCGAAATAATGTTGACCTTAACCATAGCTGTTTTTCTCCTATTCCTCAGGGTCTGGCGGCTCATTCCCGCCACGCTGTTAGAAATACTATTCCGGGATTCATCTGCGCCATCTGCTTGCGCCTTTTCCCTTCTGGCGTTCGCTCATTCCACTTGGCGTAGCGATGCTACGCTGCATTTCATTCGCGTTAGCCAGAATGAAAAATTCGCGGCGCATCTTGGCTCATCTTCATCCCGAAATAGTATTATACCACATTCGTCAAGGTCTAACAAGGGGAAAATTCGCAAAAAACGCCAAAAGCAGCGCTGCCCAAACGCGCTCGCAGGCGCAAGTTCCTTCTGTAACAATAAAAATCAAGAAACATGGGAGTGCGCTGCGAAGGGGTCAAGGGGGCGACCGCAAAGCCCCCTTGTCGCGCCCGTAGGCGCGATTCCCTTTGCAACAAATGGAACCAAGCAACAAAAGAAAAAAAGGATGCCGCTCATCCACTGACAAGCAGCACCCAAGGTTGCTTATACCTTTCTCACCGGATGCCGAATCACGGTTTTCCTTTTCTCCGCCGCTGTTTTCCGCGGGTCGGAAAGATAAATCTCGTGATGCAGCCGCTCCGACGTGAAGTCATTTTCATACCCGTTTTCGCGCAGAAACGCATCCATCTGCGCCACCGACGCGGGTTCGTCGTCGTATGCGCCGATGTGCATCATCTGCACACAAAGTCCTTCGCGAACCGTGCGCAGTTCAGCGCGGGAGCAGTCCAGCTTCTTCTTTTCTGACGCCGTTTCCACCGCCCAGCGGAAATCCTCCGCCGTCACGAAATCCGGCACACGAATCACGGACAGCCAGTGCAAATCCGCCTTGCGCTCGTAGTCCATGCCTGATACGCCGTCCTGCTGCCAGAAGCCTTCCAGCGGCGGCACGACGTAATCGAAAAAGCCGTCCATCAGGTGTCCAGCACGCGGACTCATCTTCAACGTATAGCTGACCGCGTACAGCACGCCGAGCGCCTGCTGATACGCGCCGCCCTCCTCGTTCGGGTCGCCCGTACCGGATACGCACACGAACTGCATTTCCGGCACGTCGATGATTTCTGGCACTTTCGGCGGCTGGTAGAACGCACGGTACTCCTTCTTGTAGTCAAACGGCATTACGCTTGTTCCTTCTTTGCCAGCTCGTTTGTGTCAATCGTCCCGCGATAGACCACAAACTTCTGGAACAAAAACTCGGTCACGAAGTTGACGAGCATGTTGATGACTTCAATCAGCCAGTCGTGTACGCCGAGCGCGACCAGTTCCGTGCTCCACCATCTGGAAAGCGTGATGAACACGACGTAGTACAGCGCGACCAGCAGCATCGCACGCTTGACATTGCCGTCCGAACGGAAGGTGTAGCGGCGGTTGAACGTGAAGTTCCACAGGACGGACAGAATCAGCGAGGGAAGGTAACAGGCGTTGTAATCGGGAATCTTGAACACATCATGCAGCAGGGCGAAGCTGATGAGCTGAATGAGCCCGGCGGATGCGCTGAACAGCGTGAATTTGACCGCCTGCCAGACGTTTTTGTTCTTCATGCGGAATCCTCCTTGGTTGGAATGAATGATGAATGGGATGATTCGCTGCCGTGAAAAATTTCTTCCTAATTATAATAGGCTTATACTATTTTCAAATGAGAATGCGCCAAGATGCGCCGCGAATTTTTCGTTCTGGCTAACGGGAGTGAAATGCAGCGTAGCAGCGCTACGCTAAATGGAACGACCGGACGCCAGAGCGGAAAAGGCGCAAGCAGATGGCGCAGACGAATGCAGGAAATAGTATTATACCAGCCGGAGCGACGGCGTGGCGTTGAGCGTCAGGGGCGCAAGCTCGCCCTTCTTCATCCGATAGTATGCCGCCGAGCCAATCATTGCCGCGTTGTCGGTGCACAGGTCGAGGCGCGGCATGTACAGCGGCAGGTGCGCCTTGTCGGCGGCCTCCTGCATCATCCGGCGCAGCAGACGATTTGCGGAAACACCGCCTGCCATTGCAAGCGCGGGGGCGTGAGTATCCTTCGCCGCCAGCATCGCCTTTTCCACCAGCGCCGAAACAACGGCGTAGCGGAACGACGCTGCCATATCCGCCTTCGGGAGCGGTTCGCCCTTCATCTCCATCTTGTTCGCCGCGTTCAGGAACGCCGTTTTCATGCCGGAGAAGGAATAGTCGTACTTGCCGGGGGTGTGCGGATGCGGGAGCGAGAGGAAATGCGGGTCGCCCTCCTCCGCCAGTGCGTCGATGCGTGGGCCGCCGGGGTAGGGGAGCGTCAGCACGCGCGCCGCTTTGTCGAACGCTTCGCCCGCCGCGTCGTCCATCGTCTGACCAAGCAAGGTGTAATCGCCGTAGTCGTTCACGCGGACGATGTGGCTGTGTCCGCCCGATACGACAAGGCACAGAAACGGCGGCTTCAAATCCGGATTGGAGATGTAGTTCGCGGACACATGCCCTTCGATGTGGTTGACGGGGATGAGCGGTTTGTTTGCGGCGTAGCTCAAGCCCTTCATGCAGCTGACCCCGGTGAGCAGCGCGCCGACAAGCCCCGGCCCGTAGGTGACGGCGAGGGCATCGACATCCTGCAAGCGCATATTCGCCGCCCGGAGTGCCTCGTCAATCACGCGGTCACAGGCTTCGACGTGCGCGCGGCTGGCGATTTCCGGCACGACGCCGCCATAGAGCGCATGGAGATCAATCTGGCTGAAAACGATGTTGGAAACGATGGTGCGCCCATCCTCGATGATGGCGGCGGCGGTTTCGTCGCAGGAGGTTTCCAGCGCCAGAATGCGAACGTGGTCTTTCACCTGCAAGGCATCAAGCTGCGCGCGGGCAGATTCAGTGTAGGTCATGGGAATACGCCCCTTATTGTTGATTTCGTAGCTTCACGGTGGCAATGATGAGCAGAATCCCCATCAGTGCCGCCCAGACAATGCCGATGATTTGCGCATAGTCAATGAACAATTGCGTCGGCATTAAACGGATGAGCAAATCCGTTTGCGGATTGAGCAGCCACAGGTTGTTTGTGAAGGCGATTTGATGGAAGAGGATGAACAGCCGGTCAAAATCCATCGCCGCCAGCAGCGCAAGGAGGGCGACAAACGCCAGCATACAGCAGGCGGTTCGCCGGACGATTCGCCAGAAGAACCGCTGTTTCCGGGAATAGAGCCAACCGACCAGCGTCAGGAGGATGCTGCCCAGCGAAAAACGACGGCACAGGCTGAACAGCGTCCGCACGTCCGCCATATGCGTTTGCTCACGCTCGTTAAAAGCGTTGTATGCTATGCCGTTCATGGAAAATACGAGCTGGAAGTCGCCCTCGCCCTTGAGGTAATCGGTAATCAGCTTGGCGGCGGCACCGTATTGCTCCGCCGGAAAGCCGGTTGCTTCAGGCGGAGCGGTGCGCAGCATGATCGTTTGCATCAGGGCAGGCTGCGTACCGACCCCGTAAACGATGGCTGCCAGCATGGTCAGGCAAAGCAGAAGCGCCGACAGGATGGAAACGAGTTGATAGCGCACCGGAAAATCTCCTTTCCGGGGAAAGCAATATAACGGCGAGAACCCTCCCAGCAGACACTGAGAGGGTTTCGGCATTACTGCATCTTCAAATAGGCGGTGATGAAGCCCTCAAGGTTGCCGTCCATCACGTCGTCAATGTTGCCGGATTCGTAGTTCGTGCGGTGATCCTTGACCATCGTGTAGGGCTGGAAGACGTAGGAGCGAATCTGGCTGCCCCATTCAATCTTCTTCATTTCGCCCTTGATGTTCGCCATTTCCTCTTCCTTGGCGCGCTCGCGCAGCTCCAGCAGCTTCGCCTTCAGCATTTTGATACACGTCGCGCGGTTCTGTACCTGATCGCGCTCGGTCTGGCAGGAGACGACGATGCCGGTCGGGTAGTGCGTCATTCGGACAGCGGAAGAAGTTTTGTTGACGTTCTGACCGCCTGCGCCGCTGGAGTGGTAGGTGTCCACGCGGACGTCCTTCATGTTGATTTCGATGTCGGAATCATCGTCCTCCAGCATGGGGGCGACGTCCAGCGACGCGAAGGATGTGTGGCGGCGGGCGTTTGCGTCGAACGGGGAGATGCGGACGAGGCGGTGCACACCCTTTTCGCCGCGGAGGTAGCCATAGGCGTGGTCGCCGCTGACCTCGAAGGTTACGGATTTGATGCCCGCTTCGTCGCCGTCAAGCAAATCCAGCACCTTGACGGTGAAGCCCATCTTTTCACAGTAGCGGGTATACATGCGGTAGAGCATGGACGTCCAGTCCTGCGCTTCTGTTCCGCCCGCGCCTGCGTGGAGGGACAGCACCGCGTCATTGTCGTCATAGTCGCCGCGCATGAGGGTTTCCAGCTCCAGCGCGTCGGTATGCTCTTTGAGCGTCGCCAGCTCATTCACCGCTTCGGTGACGGTGTCTTCGTCCTTTTCTTCTTCCGCCATTTCGAGCATGACCTCGATATCATCGGCGGAAGAAAGCAGCTTTTCGTAGTGTTCGAGTTTGCCTTTGAGGTTGGAAACCTTCTGGTTGACCTTCGCGGAGTGATCCGGGTCATTCCAGAATTCGGGCTGATTCATTTCCTCGGTCAGCTCATCCAGCTGTTCGCGGATATGGTCAATGTGGAGGGCATCGCCCGCGGCAAGCAGGGATTTGCGAATCTCTGCCAGTTCGCTGCGATACTGGGGAATATCTATGAGCGCCATGTTTAATCTCCTTCAATCGTCAGGAAAGGCTTTTTTCTGGTTGATGATTTTGCTTTTGGGGTGGATTGATGCTTGATTTTTTATGTTGCGGGGGTTTCGCTCCTGCGGGAGCGACAAGGGGGCATGAAAACAGACGAAGTCTGCGGTCGCCCCCTTGACCCCTTCGCATTCGCCCTCCGGATGTTACTGGTTGGTTTATGTTAGTTGGGCACGAAAGGTACACTAACTAAAAAGCAACAATTACAACCTACTATGCAAGAGGGCACCGAAGGGGTGGAGGAGGCGATCGGAAAGCCCCCTCCTCGCGTCCGCAGACGCGAAATCCCTGCATAAACACGCGAAAATTACATTGGAATTGCCACCTACTCAATCGCGAAAATGGGTCAAGGGAGTTACTCCCTTGTTTCTTTGTCCTTCCCGCAGCAGTTCTTGTACTTCAAGCCCGAACCGCAGGGGCAGGGATCGTTGCGGCCAACGCGCTCCGACGGCTTCAACCGCTTGGGCTGGCGCGGCTGACCGTTGCCGGGCACAATCGGCTTGCCCTCGACGGGGCGAACCGCTGCCTGCACACGTTCCGGCGTGCGCTCAATGCGCAGCTGATACATGCGGCGCACCGTGTCCTCGCGAATCAGGTGATTCAGCTCGTCGAACATGTAGCCCGCTTCAATCTGATACTCGGTGACGGGGTTCTTGCCGCTGTACGCGCGGAAGCCGATGCCATCGCGCAGACGATCCATTGCGTCAATGTGATCCATCCAGCGCACATCCACCGCGCGCAGCAGCACAACGCGCTCCACTTCGCGCATGTCCAGCCCGATTTCCGCCAGCGCCGTCTCGCGCTCCTCGTAGAACGCCTTCGCGTCGTCCTTGAGCGCCTGCGCCAGCGCGTCGCGGTCACCGGAGCGGACGACATCCTCCAATTCGGCAATCTTGCCGTGGTGGATGCACAGGTTTTCCAGATAATTCGTCAGCTGCGGAATATCCCAATCCGTGCCGTCGTCAGACGCGCAGTGGCGGGAGAGCGCGGCGTCAATCAGCTTGTACGCCATGCCGATAATGTTGTCGCGGACGTTCTCGCCCATCAGCACGCGGCGGCGCTGACCGTAGATAATCTCGCGCTGGCGGTTCATCACGTTGTCGTATTCCAGAACGTGCTTGCGGATCTCGAAGTTGCGACCCTCGATGCGCTTCTGCGCGGATTCAATCTGCTTGGTGAGCATTCCCGCCTGAAGCGGCTCGTCGTCCTTGAGCCCCAGACGCTCGACCATCGGCATGATGCGGTCGCCGCCGAAGAGACGCATCAGGTCGTCCTCCAGCGAAATAAAGAACTGGGTCGAACCGGGGTCGCCCTGACGACCCGCACGGCCGCGCAGCTGATTGTCAATGCGGCGGGATTCATGGCGTTCCGTGCCGATGATATGCAGGCCGCCGGTTTGCAGCACGCGGTCATGCGCTTCGTCGGTGGTGCGCTTGAAGTCCTTGTAGAGGGACTGGTACTTTTCGCGCGCGACGAGAATTTCGTCGGACACATCCTCGGCGTGACCGGTCGCGGCTTCAATAATTTCCTCGTCATAGCCGTCCTGACGCATGGCGCGGCGGGCGAGAAACTCCGGGTTGCCGCCCAGCAGAATGTCCGTGCCGCGGCCAGCCATGTTGGTGGCAATGGTGACGGCGCCCCAGTGGCCTGCCTGCGCGACGATTTCAGCTTCCTTGGCGTGGTTCTTGGCGTTCAGCACCTCATGCTGGATGCCGCGGCGCTGGAGCATGGCGGAGAGCATTTCGCTCGTTTCAACCGTGACCGTGCCGACCAGCACGGGCTGACCGTTGGCGTGCACCTGCGCAATCGCGTCCACAACGGCGTTGAACTTCGCCTTCTTCGTCTTGTAGACCATGTCGTCCAAGTCCTTGCGGATGTTGGGCTTGTTGGTGGGAATCTGCACGACGTCCAGCGAGTAGATGTTCTGGAACTCGTCCTCTTCCGTCTTCGCCGTACCCGTCATGCCGGAGAGCTTGTGGTACATGCGGAAATAGTTCTGGAAGGTGATGGTCGCCAGTGTGCGGCTTTCGCGCTCAATGGTCACATGCTCCTTGGCTTCAATCGCCTGATGCAGACCCTCGGAGTAGCGGCGGCCAATCATCAGGCGGCCCGTGAATTCATCAACGATGATGACCTGATCGTCCTTGACGACGTAGTCCACGTCGCGCTTCATCAGGAAGTTGGCGCGCAGGGCGCAGCTGACGTGGTGGTTCAGCTCGGCATTTTCCGCATCATTGATGTTGGTGATGCCGAACGCGGCTTCGACGCGCTGGGCGCCCTCGTCGGTCAGGCTGATGGCCTTTTTCTTCTCTTCAATCTCGAAGTGAACGTCACGCTTGAGCGTGCGGACGACCGCGTCCACCTTTGCGTAGAGGTCGGTGGATTTGTCGCCCGCGCCGGAGATAATCAGCGGGGTACGCGCTTCATCAATCAGGATGGAGTCCACTTCGTCGACGATGGCGAAGTTGTGGCCGCGCTGCACCAGCTCGCTTTGGCGGATGACCATGTTGTCGCGCAGGTAGTCGAAGCCCAGCTCGTTGTTCGTGCCGTAGGTGATGTCGCAGGCGTAAGCGGCGCGGCGTTCGGCGCTGTCCAGATCGTGGACGATCAGACCGACGCTCAGCCCCATGAAGCGGTGGACTTTGCCCATCCACTCGCTGTCGCGGCGCGCCAGATAGTCGTTGACGGTTACGACGTGCACGCCCTTGCCGGACAGCGCGTTCAGGTACGCGGGCAGGGTGGACACCAGCGTTTTGCCCTCGCCGGTCTTCATCTCGGCGATGCGCCCCTGATGCAGCACCAGGCCGCCCATCACCTGCACACGGTACGGGCGCATTCCCAGCACGCGGGCGTCGGCTTCGCGAATCGCGGCGAACGCTTCGGGCAGAATGTCATCTTCGGTTTCGCCATTTTGCAAGCGCGTGCGGAATTCATCCGTCTTGGCGCGCAGCTGCTCATCCGTCAGCGCCTTGTATTCATCTTCGAGGGCTTCCACGGCGTTGACCGTCTTTTGCAGCTTTTTGACCTCCGCGTCATTGCTGCTGCCCAGCAGTTTTTTGACCCAATCGAACATAAAGTTCTCCTTTCAATATAGAAACAATTTCTGATAATATTTGGAAAATCACAATCATATGAGCGCACCTATTCCCGAATAGACACACTACTCTTTCATTATAACATGAAAGCCCCCGAACATGCAAGTGCTCAGGGGCAATAATCTGCCTTTACGCTCGTGCAAACTGCTGTTACTGCTCCGCCAATTCAGGGTGGGGAATCAGCAGCAAAACGCGATGCGCCTTGTCGGACAGGATGCGGCATGGGTCGTAGAAGGGAATTTCCGCCCCGGCTGCTTCGGCGCAAAAGGTGACAATATCGGACTGCTTGTCCTTCATAGCCGCTGTATACCGTGCGTACAGGTCGGGCGAAAGCTGAATCTCCACGGTTTCACCGTCCACAAGACGCATCAGCTGGGTCAGCAGTTCCTGCTCGGTGGAGACGTACAGCCCGTGCGCCTGATAGTAGTTCGGAACGCCGCTCAGGTCGGGGAAAGTGTACCCGCGATTGGGCGTGTGGTCGATGGACATATCCGCTTCACCCATGGCGTAGTTGCTGTGGAACACATGCCCATCGAAAGCGGCCCCCCATGTTGCGTCAAGAAAGCCGAAATTGGTTACGTTCCATGCATGCAAACCGGTTTCGCCGCTTGTGTCTGACGCTTCGCCGATGATGGTCGCGCATGGAATGCCCGCAAGCCGATAGAGCAGTGAAATCGCCTGGGCATATCCTGCGCAGGTGGCTTCGCCATACAGCAAAGCGCCCACGGCCGCGTGCTGCCACATGCTGTCGGGTGAATAGGTTGTATTCTGTACAAGCCGCTCGTACAGCGCCAGCGGGTCGGGATTTTCGTCCACCCACGACTGTGCTGTTTCCAGCAGCTGTTTGCGCAAGGCTGATGCTTCTTCGGCGGAACAAAGGTAGCGCGGTGAAATGCTTTGTGCGGCATCCGGCTGATTGCGCTGATAATGGACACGGTAGGATTCGATGTGAAACAGCTCCGGATAGTCGTTGCGCATGTTATCCAAGGTCTGTACCAGCAGATTGTAGGACGTTCCGGCGGGAAGTTGAATGCTGCCTTCCTGCGCCATGAGCTTTGGATACAGGAAATTGCGCAGGCTACGTTCGCCGGGCGGCATCATGCGGACAGAGAGCATGGTTTCCGCCGGATAGGGCGTATCCGGCTCCTGCTGGGCGAGCAGGGTCGGGGCGGTGAAGAGCATCAGCAGAACGCACAGCAGGGGGAGAAAGCGGATTTTCTGCACAGAAATCCCTCCTTTCGGTGGAAGACGGGGAAAAGCTGTGGATAAGAGAACAGTCCAGCCGTGCAAACGCGCCAAGCTGGACTGTATTCTTAGAAATAAACACGCGGACACTGTATGAAAGTGTGCTCAACTCAATCGCGAGAAGGGTGTCGAGAGGGTCGAAGACCCTTCGCGGAGTCCAGAGGCAGAGCCTCTGGTGGGGTTTAAGGGGCAAAGCCCATTGCGTCTCCCCTTAGTATGCCGCGCGGGGATTTCTGCCGTAGAGCACCGCGAGGGTCTCCTGACCCGCGGAGCCGTCCACGGAAAGCCCGTTGCGGGACTGGAAGGAGCGAACCGCCGCGACGGTCGCATCATCGTAATAGCCCGTGACGGCTGCCAGATAGCCAAGCTGCTGCAAGCTGTCCTGCATCTGCACCACTTCGTCGCCGCGGTCGCCCTTGCGGAGCGTTTTGTACTCCGTTGTTTTCGCCGCCGCCGCAACCGCAGTGCCGCTGTACAGTTTTGTCAGCGTCTTGTTGCCCGCGATGCCGTCCACCGGCGTCACCTTGTTGCGAATCTGGAATGCGCGGACAGCATCCTGCGTCGTTGCGCCGTACACGCCGTCGCGAGAGCCGTCGTAGTAGCCCAGTTCGTACAGCGTCGCCTGCATGGTGCGCACTGCCGCGCCCGTGTCGCCGGGGCGCAGTGTTGCGTATTCGTCGCTGTCCACCGCGTCAGAGGAGTACAGAAGCGTCAGCGTCTTGTCGCCCGCAATGCCATCCACCGGCGTGATGTTCATCTTCTTCTGGAACGCCTTGACCGCCGCCGTTGTGCCGGAGCCGTAATCGCCGTCAATCGTGCCGGTATAATAGCCCTTCTGCTTCAGCGCCGTCTGCAGCTGGCGAATCGCCGCGCCGCTGTCACCCGGCCGGAGCGTGGTGTACTTGGATGTATCCGTGCTGCTGGAGGTGGTGAACAGCGCACGCTGGGTCGCGGGGCCTGCCTTGCCGTCCACGCGCAAGCCCTGCGCTGACTGGAACGCGACGACTGCCGCCGTCGTTGCCGCGCCGTATTTGCCGTCCACGCTGCCGGAATAGTACCCCTTGTTTTTCAGCGCCTGCTGGAGATTGCGAACCGCCGTACCGGTGTCGCCCTCGGAGAGCGTCGTGTAGCCGTCCACAGAGGTGGAAGCAGTCGCCGTCGGCATGGAGCTGGCAGCAATCGCTGCGTCGGAATAGAGGCGGTTCAGGGTGGATGTGCCCGCCTTGCCGTCCGCCTTCAGGCCGTTTGCCGTCTGGAAGGCAATCACTGCCGCCTTTGTCGCGTCGCCGAAAGAGCCGTCCGCCGTGCCGGTCAGGTAGCCCAAGGATTTCAGGCGCGTCTGCATCGCCTTGACGGCGCCGCTGTTCTTCATGCCGGACTCCAGCGTCGTGCCGATGGAGGACACGGGCGTGGAGGATTTTGCCGCGGAGGAAGAATACAGCGTTTGCAGCGTCGAAGGCCCGGCGACACCGTCGGTGTACAGGCTCTTGTACTTTTTCTGGAACGCCTTGACGGCGTATTCTGTCGCGCCCTCGTAGTTGCCGTCCGGCGAACCCGCCATCCAGCCCAGTTCAATCAGGCGCGCCTGCAGCGTGCGGACGCGTGTGCCGGACGAACCGCTCTGGAGATAATACTCAGTGGAGAGGTTCGGGGTCGCGGTGGTTTTCGGCTTGGGGGTTGCGGTCTTGCGCGGAGTAGCGGTTGCGGCGGCTGCCTTGACAGCGTTGGAGCTGTTCAGCTTTGCCATCGTCGATTTGCCCGCGATGCCGTCCACCAGCAGATTGTTGCGGTCTTGGAACGCGCGCAGCGCCTTCTCCGTCGCGTCGCCGAAATCGCCGTCAACGCTGCCGGTGTAGTAGCCCAGCTGCTTCAAGCGGCGCTGGAGCGTCTTGACATCAGCGCCGGACGAGCCTTTTTTGAGAACGGCAGCCGCAGTCGGCGTGGGCGTTGCGGTCGGCCGCGCGGTGGTGGCGACGCTGCCGGGCGGCGTGGTCACCACGGTGACAATGCCGTTGGACGTAATCACGCCCGGCTGTGTCGTCGGCGTAGCGGTGTTCGTGCCGAAATTAAAAACGGATTCAACCGTCGGCGTGGGCGAAGGAGTGGGCGTGGCGGTGCGCGGGGGCGCTGAGACAGCAACCGTATTGTAAACAACACCCTGATTGGACAGGTCGCCCGACAGGTCGTCCGGCGGCACAAAGCAGCCCGTCAGCGTCATGGACAGCGCCAAAACACCGCACAGGGCAGCACCCTTGAGAATGCGGTTGCGAACAGTTGCAGCGGCATGATTCTTCATGATGATAATTCCCTTCCTTCACACTCAGGGCGAGCGGAGCAAGCGTTATCCTCCTGCCGGATTTGCCGGAAAGAGGCGTATGGGCAATCGCCCATCTATATTGTACACATTTATCGGGCAGTGTGCAAGGGCTAAATTGCACTTCCCCTGCCGGAAAGTGGCGAAAAGCCCGCGCCTTCCAATGATATAACGAAACAAGCGGCGCTTTTCCTCCCTTTCCGCTGGATTAGACGGAGAAAAACGCGGATTTGTTCCGCTGAATCAACTATTATTCGACATGTGTGCCGGATTTTCCTGCTGCGAAAACCGTTTCGATATGAAAAACCCCGCCGGAGGATTCCGACGGGATTGGCTTATTCATGCTTGCGAACCTTGCATTTCAGCACGGCATCCACTGCTTTGCCCATTTCCGGCAGCTGAATGTCCATCAAGCGGCCTTCGTCGCACTTCTTGGCAAGTTCGGGCTGAATCGGCAATTGCGCCAGCATCGGCAGTCCATACTGCTTCGCGACGTCCGCCGTGCGTCCTTCGCCGAAGGGGTACAGGCGCTTGCCGCAGTCCGGGCAGGTCATGTACGCCATATTTTCCACCAAGCCCAGCACGGGGATGTTCATCATCTGCGCCATTTTGACGGCTTTTTCCACAATCATGCCGACCAGCTCCTGCGGGCTTAAGACAATCACGATGCCATCCACCGGCAGCGATTGGAACACCGTCAGCGGCACGTCGCCCGTTCCCGGCGGCATGTCCACATACAGGCAGTCCACATCCCCCCAGCACACATCCGTCCAGAACTGCTTGACCGTGCCCGCAATCAGGCTGCCGCGCCAGATAACGGGGTCGGTGTCGTGCTCCAGCAGCAGGTTGATGGACATAACCTTCACGCCGTTTTCAGCTTCCTGCGGCAGGATGCCCAGCTCATTGCCGACCGCCTTGTCGCGGATGCCCAGAATGCGCGGCATACTCGGCCCGGTGATGTCCGCATCCAGTACCCCGGCGATTTTCCCGCGCCGCGCCGTTTCGCACGCGAGCAAACCCGTGACCAGCGATTTTCCCACGCCGCCTTTGCCGCTGACAACGCCGATGACCTTCTTCACCCGGCTGCCCGCGTTCGCCGGGGCGAGCAAACTCTGCGGCTTCTGCCGCGATGCGCACGCGCTCCCGCACGAGGAGCAGTCATGCGTACATTCTTCTGCCATCATGTTCACCTCTGCATCAGATTCATGGGGTATTATAGCATCCGTTTGGGGATGCGTCAAGCAGTCATAATGCCCGAATCGGGAAGTACAGATACTCCTGCTGCGTTTTCGGGTCGGTGAATTCCTGCACCGCGCCGACGAGCTTCACGCCGTTTTCGCGGAAGTAATCGACCATGCGGCTGAATGTGTCCGCGCGGCGATTCTCTATGGCAAGGTACTCATACCCCGGCACGACCCACTTCGTCCACCCGTCCGGCACTTCCGCGTCGATGGGACATTCCACGCCCGCAAGGTACAACCCGTGCGAGAAGCCGTCTGTCCATGGCAGGAACGAACGAGTTTCGTCGCTCATCGCGCCCCAAATGCCGAGCAGCGCGCCGTTTTCGTCGCGGCTGGCGACGGGGGAGACTTCGTCGAAGTGGGCGTTCGCGTCCGACCAGAGCATGGGGATGAAGCCTTCGCCGTCGTCTGTCGAGCCTTCGATGCCGATAACGGCAAAGGAGGGCTTGACGATTTTTTGAATGTTGAGGGATGATTCCATGCTGATACCTCCGATGCTATCCTATTCCCGATTCCGCCACAAGTCATTCTTCCGAATTTTTACCCGCGGAATGCTTGTCGTCAAGTCCACTTCATATATGTCTTCCTCCGTCGGATGCAGAATCACATGCACCTTCTGCCCCAGCGCCGGTTCAATGGTGGACGTATGAAACAAAATCAGCGCATTCCCCGTGCTCGGATGCGTACATTGCAGCTCAATAAAGAAGCGATTGTGTTTGACAGGTGCAGTGTAGCTGACGGTCGCTGCCGTGTGCAGCCCGATTCGCCGCAGTTCCCAGCGCGGCTTCAGGCGCTGGAAGAAATCGACGATGGCGGCAGGGGAGAAGGAGCGCAGCGTCGTGCGGCGCAGGAGCAGAGCGCCCGCGAGCATCCACAGCGGCAGCGGCGCCGACGTAAGCAGTGCAATGGGATAGCCCAGCGCAGCGCCCACAATGCCGAGGACGCACAGCACTTCCAGCGCGACGAACGTCCACCGGGAGAAGAAACAGTGCCGGTGCAGCGCGTTCGCCGCCGCCCAGCCCAGCACGATGCCCCACGCCAGCGGCGCGAGCAGCAGTACGAACCCGGCGAACGATGCGCCCGTTGACCCGCGCGACATCAGATGAACACCGCCGAATGCCAGCCCCCCAAGCAGCAGATAGAACCCCGCCCAGCTGTACGGGCGGAGCAGAAACGCCTGCCAGAGCGGCGTTGCGCCCTCCACGGCATAGCGGACGGATGCACGCAGGTAACGGCAGGTATACAGCGCCAAATGTACTGTCAGTTTTGGCAGCCACAGCAGCACATCCAGCAGCATGTTCAGCAAGTCGCCGACCCCATGCGGACGGCGGAAGGGGAAATCCGGGCGCGCAGAACGGAGCAATTGCATCGTCCTGCGCAGCGATTCGCCCAGCGGCGGCAGACGGAATTTCCGTTTCGGGGGCGCGGACGGCGTGTCCGGAGGCACATCGAACGGGATGTCTGGCGGCATGGTGTCGAACGAATCCTCCGCAGGGTACGGGATGAACTCCTCAGGCGAATAATACTCGCGCGTTCGGCGTCGGCGCGGGGGTTCGTCCGCATTCATGCGGCGGCGGCAGGGCGCGGCTTCGTTTTCCTCAGGCGTATACACCCGGTCAGCCCGGCGCCGGCGCGGCGTCTGCTCACTCATGGGGCTGCCTCCCTTTCGTATGCGTCGCACAGGGACTTTGCGTCGCCCTGCGCGCGGATTCTGCCGTGCTCCAGCCAAATCACGCGATCGCAGAGTTCGCGAATCTGGCTTAAATTATGGCTGACGAACAGCACTGTCGCGCCGCCGGACATGAGCTCAAGCATCCGCGCGCGGCTCTTGCGCTGGAAACGCTCGTCGCCGACGGCAAGAATTTCGTCCACAATCAGAATATCAGGCTGAACGACGGTGGCGATGGAGAACGCCAGACGCGCGAGCATTCCGGATGAGTACGTTTTCAGCGGGCGGTCGATGAAACGATCGAGTTCGCTGTATGCAATGATTTCCGGCGCTTTGTCGTGCAGAAAATCCTTCGGGTAGCCGAGAATCGCGCCGTTGAGGAAGATGTTCTCCCGCCCGGTGAGTTCCGCGTCGAAGCCGCTGCCGAGTTCGAGCATGGGCACAAGCGTGCCTTGCAGTGTGACGCTGCCGCTGGTGGGCGGGTAAATGCCGCTGATGATTTTGAGCAGGGTGGATTTTCCCGCGCCGTTATGGCCAATCAGCCCGGTGACACTGCCCTTTTCGGCGGTGAAGGATACATCATCGAGGGCGCGGAAGGTGGTGGCATGCGTCTGGCGGCGGAGGGCGTCGACGACAAACTCCTTGAGGTTGGTGGTGCGGTTCTGGTCGATGCGGAAATCCATCGTAATGTGGCGGGCTTCTACCAAGGGGATTCACCTCCTTGTGAAAGATTTCGTGCAATAAGAATGGTGTATTATTCTCCATCAACCAAGAAAAATCCTCTTGCCAAATACAAAACTGACAGAAATTCCTTTCTGCTTCCGCCTCTTGACGGGAGGGCGCGGGTGGGCTATACTTATCCCGTATGGAAAAGGGGAGGAATCTGGATGGAAATCATTGCACGAATCGAAAACGGCTTTCGGGAGAAATTCGGCGTGCCGCGGCAGTCGGGGCTTGTGCCGGAGGTGATTTCCCGCGTTGTGATGGCGGAAAAGTACAGCGTCCGCGAGGCGTTCCGCGGCATTGAGGATTACTCCCACTTGTGGCTGCTCTGGGAGTTCGACCGCGCGCAGCAGGACGATTGGCGGCCGACTGTGCGTCCGCCGCGGCTGGGCGGCAATACCCGATTGGGCGTGTTCGCGACGCGCTCGCCGTTCCGCCCGAACCGCATCGGTCTGACGGTTGTCCGCTTGATTCGCATGGAGGAGGAGAACGGGCGCATCACGCTCGTCGTCTCTGGCGCGGATTTGATGGACGGCACGCCAATTGTGGACATCAAGCCGTACCTGCCGTATGTGGACAGCGTGCCGGATGCGGTCGGCGGGTTCACCGAGCAGACCGAACGCCATCGCCTGACGGTGGATTTTCCGGAGAAGCTCAAAAAGTATGTTCCCAAGCAGAACCTGCCCGCCGTGATGGGCTTGCTCGCGCAAGACCCGCGCCCGGCGTATCAGCATGACGGAAAGCGCGTGTACGGCGTGCCGTATGGCGAGGTGGATATTCGCTTTGTCGTCGAAGGAGACACGCTGACGGTGGTGGAGGTCGTGCCGTACACGGAAAAGGAACAGAAAAAATGAATACGAATCGCTGGATGCAGGAGGTCAATGCGCGGTTTCCGGTGCGCAAAAGCAAGGTACAAAAGGCGCAGTTCCGCCAGTATGTGCTGCAAAAGGCGCAGGAAATGGGCTATGCGGCGAGGATGGAGGAAAACAAGGCAATCTGCACGAACCGCAATATCGTCGTGGGCGATGTGGACAAGGCGAAAGTGCTTGTTACGGCGCATTACGATACGCCCGCAACCGTCGGGCTGCCGAATGTCATGCTTCCCATGAATCGCCCGATGTTCTACCTCGTTCAGGCACTGATTGCGCTGGTGATGGTGGTGTTCATTTTCGTACCGACGGGGATTGTGAAAAAGCTCACGAGCAGCATCTTCTGCACGGAAGCGACGCTGATTGGGTTGTACTGCCTGATGATGTATCTGCTGCTGGCGGGCGTGCCGAATCCGCACAACGTCAATGACAACATGTCGGGCGTGTGCGGGGTGCTGGCGCTGATGGAATCGTTCGCGGCGGAAAAGCCGGAGGAGATTGCGTTCGTGCTGTTCGACAACGAGGAGAAGGGGCTGCTCGGCGCATCGGGGCTGGCGAAAGCGCATAAGCAGGCGGCAAAAGAGACGCTTGTGCTGAACATGGATTGCATCGGCGTGGGGGAAGCCATGCTGATGCTTGTGCCGAAAGCGGCACGGGAGAAGTATCCGGCACTGGGCGAGACGGCGCGGAAAAGCAGCGGTATTCCGGTCGTCCTTGGCAACATGGAGAAGTGCAATTTCTCCTCCGACCAGAAGCACTTCAAGCTCGGCGTGGGCATCTGCGCCTGCCGCAAGAAAAAGCATGTAGGCTGGTACTGCAGCAAAATTCATACCAAACATGACACGACGTACGACGAAATTACCCTGCAGGGCGTGGCGGACACGGTGGAAGCCGTCCTACGGCAGGTCGTCGGGAAGGAGCAAGCATGACCATACGCGAAGAAATCGACGCGCAGTTTCCCATCCGCAAAACGACGGCGCAGAAGCGGGCGTTCGAGAAGTGGGTGATGGCGAAGATGCGCGAAATGGGGTATCGCCCCTATGTGGACGGCATGAACCGAAAGGACAAGCTGCGCCACCGCAACATCGTCGCCGGCGACCCTCAAAATGCCGAACTGCTCATCAGCGCCCACTACGATACGGCGGCGACCATCGGCATACCCGATTTGCGCATTCCCCGGAATTTCCCGGTGTATATCCTCGCGCAGGGCGCGGTGCTGCTGGGAATGCTGCTGATTTCCCTACTGATTGGCACGGCAGTCGGGCTGGCGACGAAGAGCGGCGATTGGCTGATCCTGACGTTCTTTTTCGCCTATCTGGCGCTGATGCTGCTGATGATGTTCGGCGCGGCGAACAAGCATAACGTCAATGACAACACATCCGGCATTGCCGCCCTGCTGGAGACGATGCAGCGCCTGTCCCCTGAAGCGCGCGAAAAGACGGCGTTCATCCTCTTTGATCATCAGGAGACGGGCAGCCGCGGCGCAAAGAGCTACGGTGCACAGCACGTCGAAGTGCAGACAATGAAGCTGCTTGTTGACCTCAACTGCGTCGGGGATGGCGACACCTTCGTCATCAGCGCCCCGAAAATGGCGCAGGATAAGCCGGAATACGCCGCCGTCCGCGAATCCCTCGAAGCGAACGCGATGGCATCCGGCGTGTCGACGCAATTCTTCGGGCGCGCGGGTGTGCAAGGCGCGGGCGATTATCGGCGCTTCGTGTGCGGGGTGGGCGTATCGGCATACCACCACAGCGCGGGGGTGGGACTCATCACCGGGCGCATCCACACTTCCCGCGATACCGTCTGCCGGCAGGAAAATTTGGACTATCTCGCCAAAAGTCTCGCCGACGCGGCTCAAAAAATGAATGATTTGTAACAAATTGCCGAACAAGCGGCATTTTTCAGCGCTTTTGCTTTGCAATTTGTACCGGAATATGCTACAATAGTGAATAGAAAGGCTCCCTGTTGGCGAGACTGGAAGAGGAGGAAGCAGCATGCTGCCGAAAGTTTCCAAGGGATTCCGCGCCATTTTTGTCGCGGTGATGTGTGTGGTGTGCGTGGCGCTGTGCGTGCTGGCGGTTCGGCTGGCGCAGCAGGGCGAGCAGCTTCGCCTGACGCAATTGCAGCTGGATGCAAGTCTGGCGCGGTTGAAGCTCCAGCAGACGCAGCGCGCGCAAATCGACGTTGACCTGCCGGAAACGCTGGCGCAATTGCAGGCGGTGCAGCCCGAAGCGGATGCAGCGTCCGCGCGCGAGCAGGAACTCCGCGCCCAGCGCAAGGCGCTCCGCAGCGAGAATGCGGAATTAGCGGCGCAGGCGGAAACGCTCACGCAGCAGCTCGCTCTCCTTCGGACCCCGGACAGTGAGCTGATCGGAGAGATGGAGACGCTGCAAAAGACGCTTTCATCCCTTCAGGCGCAGGTGGACGCCGCACGGCAGCTCCTTGGGCAGGCAGAGGAGTGAGCCTATTCCCCAATTCACTTGCGCTATCTGCTTGCGCATTCGCATTTGGAAATAGGATGACAGCCGCATTTATTCACAGCCTGAGATTCGACTGACAAAGCAAGGAGGAAGTTCCCATGTCCGAAAACAAGTCCCAGACACCGGCACAGAACACGCCGGAAAACAGCGAGAAGAAGAAAGTCTCCCTGTTTGCACTCATCGTCGTGCTGGTCGTGGCGGTCATCGTGATGGTCGCGTTGTTCGTGCGGTCGAATAACCTGTCCAGTCAGCTGGATGAGGTCAACGGTCAGCTGGCCGCCAGCAACACCGAACTCCAGCAGACCATTGCCGACAAGGAGACGGCGCAGGCGGAACTGACCACCGCGCAGAATGACCTCCGCGAAGCGCAGCTGGTGCTGGAAGAATCCACCGCAAAGGTGGCGGAACTGGAAGCCCAGCTGGTTGTGCTGAACGACGAAAACGAAGCGAACAAGGCGCAGGTGGAAACGCTGACCGCTGAACTGGACACCGCAAAGGCGAATCAGGCGGCGGCGCAGGGCTACCTCGACAATGTGTCCGCGCAGCTGGATGAGCTGATGCAGAACCTTGGCTTGGCGCAGAGCGCGCTGAACGGCGAAGCGACTGCCGAGCCCGCCGCGACGGAAGAGCCCACCGTCGAGCCCGCTGTGACGGAAGAACCCGCTGTCGAGCCCGAAGCGACGGAAGAACCCACCGCCGAACCCGAAGCGACGGAAGAACCCGCCGCCGAACCCGAAGCAACGGAAGAAGCCGCTGTTGAGCCTGACGCGACGGAAAAACCCACCGCTGAGCCGGAAGCGACGGAAGAACCCACCGCCGAACCGGACGTGACGGAAGAACCCGCTGTCGAGCCCGCTGTGACGGAAGAACCCACCGCCGAGCCCGAAGCGACGGAAGAACCCACCGCCGAACCCGAGGCGACGGAAGAACCCGCCGCTGAACCCGACGCGACGGAAAAACCCGCCGCCGAACCCGACGCGACGGAAGAACCCGCCGCTGAACCCGAAGCAACGGAAGAACCCGCTGCTGAAGGAAGAGTTCTTACCACCACCATCACGTCTATGCTGCCGGACGAATACACGCTTGATGTTGAACTGCATCTGGATGCGAACAATGTGGTGACGGAGTTGAAGCTGACGCTGGAAAATGAAGTCGAAGGTCTGACGCAGGAAATGCTGGACGCCTTCGCGGAGCAGTTCGTCGGCAAGCAGCTGCCGGTTGTCCTGCACGCGGATGCGGATGAGACGACTGCGGAAGAGCAGATTGTCGAAGGCATGGAGAATCAGCTGGAGAACAGCCGCAACATCATTGATGTGCTGAACATGCTGCTGGCGCAGTAATCCTCTGACACATCACGCCGCCCGCCTGACCGTGCATGGCCAAGCGGAGCGGCGCTTTTTTGCACTTGTGTTCCTTTTCAATCAATGTTATAATAGAAGTGGACGTGTATGTCCGAGCAGGTATATCAACGATCGACGACCAATGGAGGCTGCACATGAAAAAATGGTTTTGCGCGCTGGGCATGATGCTGGCGCTGCTGATGTCCGTCGCGCTGGCGGACGGCGTGAAAGTTACCTTTGCCGAGAAAAACGGGCAAATCAACGGCGGCTATGATTACACGCTGAAGCTGAACGTGTCGCCCGCAAGCGACAAAGACCTGACGGTTTCCCTGACCTGCGACGGCTTGGACGGCGCGTATTCCGTGGTCATCCCGGCAGGGCAGAAGAGTACCATGCTGACCGTTCCGACGCAGGTGGTGGAGGAGCGCGGCAAGGTCGTCTTTGAGCTGCAGAGCGGCGACGGCTACACCGGCACGGGCAAGCACACGCTGACCATCCAGCGCCTGCCGAACGTGCAGTTCTATCTGGGCATCAACTTTGGCACGGTGGGCAAGAAGATGAGTGTCCGCATGACGGTGACGAATTCATCCACCATCGTCAAGGGCAACAACACCTTCCAGCTGCGCGATGACAAGGGTACAGTGCTGGCGGAAGCGAAGTGGTCGAATCCGAGCGGCGACATGAGCTTCTCTATCACCCCAACCGCTGATATGGAGGGATACACCCGCCTGAGCGTGTGGCTGGGCGATCGCTGTGTGGCGGATGGCGGTTACCTGACCGTCGTTGCGAAGGGACAGCGCGCCGTCAAGAACGTGGAGACGGAGCGGAAACTTGTCGGCATCGGCATGGACTGCGGTTTCGGCGGCAAGAACACCGATCAGGTGCTGGAAGTGCTGGCGAAGCACAACACGAATATCACCTTCTTCATGACGGGCTATTTCGTCCGCACGTTCCCGGAGGAATCCAAGCGCGTGCTGGCGGCGGGCAATGAAATCGGCGACCACACGAACACGCATCCGCAGCTGACGAAGGAACGGCCATACAGCATGATGCGCCAAATCGTTTTTCCGGCGGAGACCATGGCGGAAACGCTGGGCGTCTCGCCGCGCCTGATGCGCCCGCCGTACGGGGACGTGAACAGCAACGTCATCAGCGTTTCGCGCGCGGAAGGCATGGAGTGCGTGCTGTGGAACATGAGCACGAAGGACTCCATCGGCAAATATACGGTGGAGGAGTGCATCAAGAACGGTACGACGCGCGCCAAGCTCGCGCCCGGCAATATTTTGCTCTGCCATCTCGACGCGAATCACAGCTGGGAAATTCTTGATGCTGTCCTGACCTACTACGAGGAGCAGGGCTACACCGTTCTGCCGATTTCTGCGCTGATTTACGCCACGGGCGGCTCGCTGCCCCCGATGCCCTCCACCCGCGAGGCACTGCTCTACACCGACGACTACTGGCCGAACTGGCTGGCAGAACGCGGCATTGAGATTGAGTCGAAGGAATAAGCAAGCAGGCTGTCCGAGAAAAACGGGCAGCCTGTTTTGTAAAAGGTGGAATGCCGATGCACATCACTGACTGGAAAGAGAATTTTATCTCGAAGATGATTACGCGCGGGCGCAATTACTGGCGTGCCGGTGCAGTGAAAGATCTGCACTGCACGCAGGAGAAAATCACTGCTGATGTAGAAGGCACGCGGCTGTATCGGGTTGAGATTACGCTGGCAGGCGATGCCGTGGCAACTCTGTCCTGCACCTGCCCTTTTGCGAAAGAGGGCGCAAACTGCAAGCATATGGCGGCGGTTCTCTTTGCGGCGACCCATCTGCCGGAAGCGGAATTGCCCGCGCCGGAGTGGGAGAAGAAGCTGAACAGCCTGTCCGCTGAAACGCTTCGGGATTTTCTTCGCCCGCTGCTGAAAAAGGACGAAGCACTCCGAAATCGGCTGATGCTGTGCAAGGGAGACGAACCTGTCCGTGCGGATGAACGCCGCCTCAATTGGCAGCGCACCCTGACGCAGACGCTTCACGCCGCCGAACGCTATTCCGAAAACGAGTATGACGAATACGCGGAATATGACGAAGAAGAATATGACGAAGAAGAGGAATCACCCGTTCAGGAACTGCTGGAGCTGATGGATGCGGAATTGGCTGATTTGCTGACGCCGGGACATGCGATGCTGGCGTTTGAACTCGTTTGCGACACGGCAATGATGTTTGAATCCGCCGATGAAATTCTTGAACAGGAGGATATCGAAGCCGCTTGCCGCGATGCATGGATGCGGATTCTTGCCATCGCAGCACCCGCCCAGCAGTCGGCAATGTACGAGTGGTTCGCCGCTGCATTCCGGACGTGGCAGCCGATGCCGTATTTCACCGCGCCGCTGGCGTTCTTGTTTTCGTATCCGTGGGACGAAGCAATTCATCAGCGGAATCTTGCGCTGCTGGACGAGAAAATTGCCGAATGGAAGCCGAATGCGCAGGAACGCGGTGGAGGCGCGATGGTGAACCTGCTGAATCAGCGTGAAAAAACGATGCAGCAGCTGCACGCTTCGCAGGAGGACATCATCAGCTTCTGGCATTCGCATTGGGATGTGCCGTATGCGCATGACCGGACACTGAAAACGCTGATGGCGGCGGAAAAGTGGACGGAAGCCATCGAGCAGGTCAAGGCGGATTTGCAGACGTTCGCCGGGGAATATATGCCATGCAAGCAGCGCCGCGAACAGCTGATTTTACTCTATCAGCGCGCGAATCGGCCTGACCTTGCGCAGCGGGAGATTCGGCAGTACATTGAGCAGTACAATCAGTACAGCATGGAGCAGATTGATGCGCTTCGAGCGACGCTTCCCGCCGATGCGTGGCGCGACGAGGCGGAACGTTTGATGAAACTGCCGACGACAAGCACTATCCGCCTGCCCCTGCTGGCATCCATTGAGCTGTGGGAGCAGCTGCTCCAGCGGATTCAGCAACACAGCAATTTTGAGGGACTGTGTACCTATTTTGACCCGCTGATGGCATGGGATTCCGCCCGCACGCTGGCACTCTACCGCAACATGGTGAATCGCGCTATGCAAGCGGCTTCGTCGCGCGCCGCCTACTGCGAGGTCATCCAACAGCTGGAACGCATGAAAGGCACCGACGAGGGAAGAAAGATAATTGCTGACCTTGCTGAACAGTGGCGCAGGGACTACAAGCGCAAGTGCGCACTGCTGGACGAATTGCAGAAAGCGGGATACTGACAAAAGACAGGCTGTCCGGGCAAAACACTCGAACAGCCTGTTTTTTCTGCTACTTACTCTGCCGGGAACAGGAATCCCGCCGTCATTTCCAGATGGTTTTCGCCCGCGTAGTCCGGGAAAAGCTCATGCATCTTCGCGGGGAAATCCGCCGCGGACGCTGCCGGTCGTAAGCGTCACGGTGGTGCAGGTCGGGGTGCTCACTTCCGCCAGCGCAGCGGACAGCAGCAGCAAAATCATCACCAGCAGGGAAATTAGTTTCCTCATGGGTTCCTCCAAGGTGGGTCGTTCGGGAAAAGGGTTATCTTGTAAAGAATACACCATTTCTGATATGGGCGCAAGTACGCACTTTTTATTAGAGAGGCACTTTGGGTGACTGGGGAAGGATTCGCTGCGAGGGCAAAAGAAAAGCACCGATTCTATCGAACCGATGCTAATCTGGCGGAGAGTTAGGGATTTGAACCCTAGGTGGGGTATAAGCCCACACACGATTTCCAGTCGTGCGCCTTAGACCACTCAGCCAACTCTCCATATGAAGTTCACATTGCGGCGGGTCATCCGCAACATTGATTATTATAGCGCGAATCGGGGCGTTTGTCAAGGGAATTTTCGTGATTTTTGCAAAAAATCCGCGCGAGAGAGGGCGAACGCAGAAAAAGGACTGTGAGCGGAGAAAAGTGCCCGCGCAGCAGTCCTTTTGCGGTTAAATCAGGAACATCCAGCCAAGCATTGACACCATCGCGGCGATATGCAGCGTGCCGACGATTTGCAGGGGGAACATGACGATGAAAATCGGGAGAATCGTGAACACGAGCGCCCAGATCGGGAAGCCAATCGCGCCGGTGATGATAGCAACCATCAGCGTGATGTAGAACGTAATCATTCCCAGAGAACACAGGCGCAGGGATGCGCCGCTGCCCATCAGGTCAAGCATCATGCCCTTGGCACGCTCGTCCCGCCCGTATTTGAGGAACATGTACTCCGCCAGCCCGCACTTCAAGTGATACGCGGAGCTGACGATGCACGCGAACGTCGTGCCAACGAACAGAATTGCGCCGTACACCGGGGCTTTCTGGTACGCATACGCCGCCAGTGCCGCGTATCCGCAGAACTCCAGCACGATGGCAAACACGCCCAGCACGCCTGAACGCATCGGCACACTTGGCGAAACGCCTTCCATCAGCTTCGCGGCGTAGTCGCCTTCCTTCAGCTTGCTGTAGTTGACGAGTTTCAGCGTGCCGTTGGGGAAGATACTCAGGATGCGGTCGCAGTACATGTTAATTGTAACTAACCGCTTCGGTTTGGAGTATAGCACACGCACCAATCCCTGTCAAGGGCGGACAAATGGTTTCGGAAGATTTTCGTTACAGCCAGCCGACCGCGTGCGCCGCCGCGCCGCCGATGCCGCAGAGCAGCATCACCAGAATTGGGTTCCATTTCTTCCAGCGCAGGACGAGGAACGCCGCGACCATCAGCACAATGCCGACGATGGACACGCCGCCGCCCGATTTCACCGCCGCGACCTGCACGATGCTCAGCGCCGCCGACGCAATCAGTGCGACGACCACGGGACGCAGCGCGCCCAGCACGTTCTGCATCGTTTGCCCGGAACGAAATCGCCCATACAAATAGGAAAGAAGCGTGACGAGTATCAGCGACGGCGTGATGCACCCGAACGTCGCGACGAGCGCCCCCGGTAGTCCGGCGCAGCGCATCCCGACGAATGTCGCGGAGTTGACCGCAATCGGGCCGGGGGTCATCTCGGCAATCGTCATTAGGTTCGTAAATTCTGCCATTGTCAGCCAGCCGTGCGACTCCACCACCAGCGACTGAATCAGCGGCATGGCAGCATATCCGCCGCCGACACTGAACAATCCGATTTGGAAAAAGACGAGGAACAGCACCATCATGCGGATACGCCCCCTTTTCGCGCCAGCAGCGCCCGGATAACACCAATCGCCGCCGCGACGAGGATGACTACGATGACGTTGACGTGAAGGACAGCGGATGCCACGAACGCGCCTGCCATCAGCAGCAGATTCAGCCAATCCTTCGACTGCACGACCTTGCCGCCAAGATTTGCCGTCACGTCGCAGATGACCGCCGCCACGCCCGACTGCATCCCCGTCAGCACCGCGCGTACCCATTCGTTCTCGGCAAACGCAGCGTACATCATAGAGATGATGCTGATGATGACAATCGGCGGCAGAATTGTCGCCAGTACCGCGACAATCAGCCCCGAAATCCCGGCGATGCGCCGCCCAACGAGGATGGCGCCGTTGACGGCAATCGCGCCCGGTGCGGTCTGCGCCAGGGCGGTCATGTCCAGCATTTCCTCTTCGGTCAGGTAATGCAGATCATCAACGAATTTCTTCTTCATCAGCGACACGATGACGAACCCGCCGCCGAAAGTGAAGGTGCTGATGAGGAGCATGGAAGAAAAGAGCGTCCAAAGACGGTGCGCTTTGGATTCCTGCGGCATCAAGGTGGTCAGCTCCTTTTTTGAAATTGAGTTTATTCAATAAAATAGAATTTGTCTGCGGCGCGGAGGTTTTGCGTCTGCGGACGCGACAAGGGGGCAATAGAAACAGACGAAGTCTGCGATCGTCCCCCTTGACCCCTTCGCAGCGCACGCCCATGTTACAGGTTTATTGTGTTGGTTGGGAAAACGATAGGGAAACTAAGGCAACACTGCACAATTCGGCGGCGTGTCTGGCGATGTCTTTTCCGCCATCTGCGGCATGCAAATTCCTCGATTTACTGCCAGTAAACCTTCGAAATTTGCATTTGCATCTGACGAAAAATCCATTCGTCAGCCAACCACCTCATTTGTGCGGTGTTACCCTAACCATAAAACTTCCGATAAAATCCAAGAAACATGGGTGTGCAGCCCGAAGGGTTGGAGGGGGCGAGCGGAAAGCCCCCTCCTCGCCTCCGCAGAGGCGAAACCCTCTGCAACATCAAAGGCACTACCGCACAATTCGTCGGCAGCGCTGGCGATGCCTTTTCTGCCATCTGCTTCTTGCAGAAATCTCGATTTACCTCCAGTAAACATTCGATTTCTGCAATCGCATCTGACAAAAAATGCATTCGCCATCGCACCAACTCATTTGTGCGGTATTGCCCAAAACTCAAGTTTGGAGAAGAAAATCAATCAGAATATCACTCCACAAACGTGAGTGTGTTGACATTGAAGACCCCCTTGGTGGTGAGCCGCAGTGCCGGAATCACCGGCAGACTCGCGAACGAAAGCGTCATGAACGGGTCAATGCCGCGATTCACGCCCTGCGCCCACGCGGCCGCCTTGCAGTGCTCTAACTTCTCGTTCACTTCCGGCAGCGGACGGTCAGTAAACAGCCCCGCCAACTCCAGCGGCAGACGAGCCTGCACCTGCCCGTTCTCCACGACGATGATGCCGCCGTGCATCTTTTTCAGCTCGTTGACCGCAAAGGCAATGTCCTCCGGCGATACGCCGCAGGCAATGATGTTGTGGCTGTCGTGGGCAATCGACGTCGCAACCGCGCCGCGCTGAATCCCGTAGCCGAGGACGTAGCAGCTGGCGACATGCCCCGTGTTGTGGTGCCGCTCGCAGACGGTCATCTGGCAGATGCCGTTATCGACGCCTTCCGCGTGCCCCAAGTCTTCGGTCACAATCTGCCCGTCGATGAGGCCAATCAGCGGCGCGACCCCAATCCGCAGCTGCTCCGCCGTTACATCCGGCAGGTGGAACGTGTCCAGCACGCCCGCGAGGATGTCCGGGTCAATGTCCGGCGCGGCGATCTCCACCTCGTGCCCGTCGTAAACCAGCTTGCCGCGCTTGAACACCATCTCCACATTCACATCATGCAGGTTGTCCAGCACGACGAAATCCGCCAAGTACCCCGGCGCAATCGCGCCTTTGTTGTTCAGCAGGAAGTAGCGCGCGGCGTAGTGGCTGGCGACCTTGATGGTCAGAATCGGGTCGGCGCCGAGGGAAATCGCTTTGCGGACGATGTAGTCAATGTGCCCCTTGTGCAGCAGGTCGTAGGGGTGCTTGTCGTCAGTGCAGAACATGCAGCGGTGCGCATACTGCTCCGTCAGCAGAGGCATGAGGGCTTCGAGATTCTGCGCCGCCGTGCCGTCGCGAATCATGATGAACTGCCCCTTGCGCAGTTTTTCCAATGCGTTGTCAATGGTGTCGCACTCGTGGTCGGAATAGACGCCGGCGGACATGTACGCGTTGAGCGCCTTGCCGGACAGCCCCGGCGCGTGGCCGTCAATCTTCTTGTGATGCGCCTGTGAAACGACGATTTTCTCCATCGTCGCGCGGTCGCCCATCATCACGCCCGGATAATTCATCATCTCCGCCAGCCCCAGCACGCGGGGATGGTCGAAATAGGCGTTGATGTCGCGCCATGTCAGCGTTGCGCCGTTTTCCTCAAACGCCATTGCCGGCACGCATGACGGGAGCATGAAATGCACATCCAGCGGCAGATTTTCTGTCGCCGCCATCATGTAGTCGATGCCGCCCATACCGCAGACGTTCGCGATTTCGTGTGGGTCGGTGATGACGGTGGTTGTGCCGTGGGGCAGTACCGCACGCGCGAACGAGGTCGGGCTGACGAGGCTGCTCTCCAGATGAATATGCGCGTCAATGAAGCCGGGTGCGACGATTTTGCCGCTGACATCGACCTCCATCAAGCCGTCGTAATGGTCAGCCATGCCGACGACCAGCCCGTTGGCAACGGCAATATCGCCATGCTCAATCGTGCCGGAAAATACGTTGACATAATCGGCGTTTTTGAGGACAACATCCGCCTTCTCCTCGCCCAGCGCGACGCGGACGAGCCGCTGCTTCCGGCGAACCTTAAGCGCAATGCGTTCTGCGCGGGTTTTGACTTCGGACATCGTGGAACACGCTCCTTCCGTGATTCTGTTTGTCCTATTATAGCGGTTTGAAGGAGCGTTGTAAAGGGGAAAAGGAGAAGAAAGCGACAGTGCACTTGACCCCGTTTCCTCTTTCCGCTATAATAGAAGCGAAGAAACGGAGGTCTTTTTGCATGGATGCACAGCGGCTTCTTTCCGCCTGCGAAGGGGCGGGCATTGACTTTTTTACCGGCGTGCCGGATTCGCAGCTAAAAGGACTTTGCGATTCCCTCTACGCCCTCTACGGCGTTCATTCGCCCCGGCACATTGTCGCGGCGAATGAGGGAAACGCGGTCGGTCTCGCTGCCGGGCATTTCCTCGCGACGGGGCGTCCCGCGCTGTGCTATATGCAGAATTCCGGGCTGGGCAATGCCGTCAATCCGCTTGCGTCGCTGATGGATGCGCAGGTGTATCAGCTGCCGTGCCTGCTCGTCGTCGGCTGGCGCGGCGAACCCGGTGTGCACGATGAACCGCAGCACGTCAAGCAGGGGCAAATCACCCTGTCGCAGCTGGAGATTCTCGGCGTCCCCTACCGCATCCTCAGCAAGGATACGACGGAGGAGCAGTTTGCGGCGGATTTTGCCTTCCTGCGCGAACAATTGAATCAGCGGCAGTGTGCGGCGCTCGTCGTGCGCAAAGGCGCGCTGACCTGCTCGCTCAAGCCCGCGTACGGCAACGAAAACACCCTCACCCGCGAGCGGGCGGCGGAAATCATGCTGAACGCGATGGATGCGGGCGATGTAGTTGTGTCCACGACGGGGAAACTCAGCCGCGAAATCTTTGAGCTTCGCGAGAAGCGCGGCGAAGGTCACGAGCGCGACTTCCTGACCGTCGGGTCGATGGGACATGCAAGTATGATTGCGCTGGAAATCGCGCTGGAGAAGCCGAACCGCCGCGTCTGGTGCTTGGACGGCGACGGCGCGGCGCTGATGCACCTTGGCGCACTGCCGGTGATTGCCCAGCGCAAGCCGGCGAACCTCATCCACGTCGTCATCAACAATGCCGCGCATGAAACGGTCGGCGGGATGCCCGTGTGCGAAGGGGGACTGTGCGCAGCGAAGGTCGCATCAGCGGTCGGATACCCACGGGTGCTGAACGCGCGGGACGAAGCGACGCTGGAAGCTGCCCTGCAGGAAGCGAAGAGGGCGAATCAGCTGACGATGCTGGAGGTTGCCTGTGCGGTGGGGGCACGCGCGGATTTAGGCCGCCCGACGACAACGCCCATCCAGAACCGTGACGCGCTGATGGCATTTTTGCGGGAGGAAAAGGCATGATTGCATTGCTGCTCAATTCGGGGCTGGGGTCGCGCATGGGCGACGAAACGCGGGAGCATCCCAAGTGCATGTGCCGCCTGACCGAACAGGAAACCATCATCTCGTGGCAGGTGAAGCTGCTGCGGCGCATTGGCGTGACGGAAGCGGTGGTGACGACGGGGCATCTGGCGGACACGCTGATAGCGTATCTGGAATCGTTGGACAGCGGCATCCGCTTCCACTTCGTCCATAATCCGAAGTATCGGGAGACGAACTATATTTACAGCATGTATCTGGCGCGGAATTTGCTGCGCGGGCAGGACGTCATCAGCCTGCACGGCGATTTGGTGCTGCATCCGACGGTGATGGATGCGCTGGCGGCGGCGGACAGAAGCGTGATGGCGGTGGATTCCACGATGCCCCTGCCGGACAAGGACTTCAAGGCGCTGATTCAGGACGGGCGTATCCGGCGCGTAGGCGTGGACTGTTTTGACGCGGGCAGCGTGGAATGTCAGGCGGCGTACCACTGGCAAGCGGCGGATTTTTCCAGCTGGATGGACGAAATCAAGCGCTTTGTGGAGCGTGGGGACGTGAAGTGCTACGCCGAGAACGCGTTCAACGCCGTGTCAGGGGAGATTCCGCTGTATCCGCTGGAGTGCGGCGGGAGGCTCTGCGCCGAAATCGACAATCAGGCGGATCGGGAAGTTGTCTTGACTCGATTCCGTCAGGAGGTACTTTGAATGAAGCAGGTGTACATTTGCTTTTCGACGGATATTCTGCACAACGGGCATATCCGCATTTTGCAGCGCGCGGCGGAGCTGGGCGAAGTGACCGTCGGCTTGCTGACGGACGAGGTCGTCGCAAGCTACAAGCATTATCCGCTGATTCCGCTGGAGGAGCGCATCGCGATGTTTGAGGGGCTGAAGTACGTCAGCCGCGTCGTCGTGCAGGAAAGTCTGGATTATACGGACATCCTCAACCGCCTGCGCCCCGACATTGTGGTGCATGGGGATGACTGGCTCGTCGGCTATCAGGCGAATATCCGTCAAAAAGTCATTGAGACGCTCAAAGGCTGGGGCGGCGAACTCGTCGAATTCCCCTACACGCACACCGCGACCGAGGAGACGCTTTCGACCCTTGATCAGCTGCTCTCCCTGCCGGAGACGCGCCGGAGCCGCCTCCGCCGCCTGCTGCATTACAAGCCGTGCCTGTCCGTGATGGAGGCGCACGACGGCCTGACCGGGCTGATTGTCGAAAAGACGACCGTCGAAACGCCCAAGGGCCGCCGCCAGTTCGACGCAATTTGGGTCAGCAGCTTGTGCGACTCCACCGCGAAGGGAAAACCGGATATTGAACTGGTGGACATGACCAGCCGTCTGAACACGCTGGAAGAAATCATGGAAGTGACGACGAAGCCGATTATTTTGGACGGCGACACCGGCGGGCTGGTCGAGCACTTTGTCTACAACGTGCAGACGCTGGAACGCACGGGCATCAGCGCCGTCATCATCGAGGACAAGCAGGGGCTGAAGAAGAACAGCCTGTTTGGCACGGGTGCGGGACAGAAGCAGGCGAGCATCCCCGACTTCTGCGAGAAAATCACCGCGGGCAAAAACGCACAGAAAACGAAGGACTTCATGATTATCGCGCGCTGCGAGAGCCTGATTCTGGAACAAGGCCTCGATGATGCGCTGACCCGCTGCCACGCCTACGTCAAAGCGGGCGCGGACGGGATCATGATTCACTCCAAGGCGAAAACGCCGGACGAGGTGTTCGCCTTCTGCGACGCTTTCCGCAAGGACGACCCAAAAACGCCGCTTGTCGTCGTTCCCACGACCTACAACATGACGACGGAGGATGAACTCGCGGCGCACGGCGTGAACATCGTCATCCACGCAAACCACCTGATTCGCAGCGCCTTCCCCGCGATGCAGAAGACCGCACAGGTGATTCTGGAGCACGGCCGCAGCCACGAAGCCGACCCGTACTGCATGTCGATTAAGGAGATTCTGACGCTGCTGCCGAATCGATGAGGATGCAGGGATGCAATTCCAGTACACTAACTAAGGCACCACCGCACAATTCGGCGGCGCGTCTGTCGATGCCTTTTCCGCCATCTGCGGCATGCAAATTTCTCGATTTACCTCCAGTAAACCTTCGAAATTTGCATTTGTATCTGACGAAAAATCCATTCGCCAGCCGACCACCTCATTTGTGCGGTGTTACCCTAAAAAACTTACGCAATAAACCAAGCAGCATGGGAGTGTCCGCGCCGAAGGGGTCAAGGGGGCGATCGGAAAGCCCCCTTGTCGCCTCCGCAGAGGCGATTTCCCCTTGCAGCGATAAAAACCAAGAAACATGGGAGTGCAATGCGAAGGTTTCCAAAGGGCGACCGCAAAGCCCTTTGGTCGCCTCCGCAGAGGCGAAACCCTCTGCAACAATACAAATCAAGCAACATAGATAAAGCAAAGCAGTTCTGCGGTCTGCTGACTGCCCCCCTGCGATGCCAATCCCTGCATTGACTTTTTACCACGTCCGTGGTATAATCAACCCTGACGCTGATGTGGTGGAATGGCAGACACTGGGGACTTAAAATCCCTTGCCTTGCGGCGTGCGGGTTCGAGTCCCGCCATCAGCACGAAGAAAGCCCCGGACACTTCCTGCATCAGGAAGCACGTTCGGGGCTTTTGCTGTCATCAAAAAAAGCCAAACAGCAAGAACTGCCTGGCGGAGTAGTCGAGTAGATTACTTCTTCTGCGTGAGCTTCTTCAGGAACGCGCGGATGGAGTCGGGGTCGAAGCCCTTCGTAGGTTCTTTCGGCTGGGGAATCTGCTCAGCGGTCTGCTTCGTTTCGGTCGGCGTGGCGGTATTCGTCGCAGGCATGGCTGCAACCTCCTTGTTCGTCCAGGTGGAATGATTTGGGCGCATTCTTCCGCACCCGCAAAGTATTATACGCCAACGAATCGAGAATGCAATGTGCAATCTGGGCAAAAATACGACCGCGTAGAAAGCGGATTCCGCAACACCTGCACAATTCCGGCTGAATAGCTGCATTTCCGCCGCCATGATAGCAGAAAACGCGCACGGATTGCATTTTTCAGCCCGTGCGCGCGCAGGAAAAACGGTTTCGCGGGAAAACCGAAGGGGATTGTATTTGGAATGTTTTTTGTGGAGTGGCGTTTTCTTCAACACAAAAATCGCCCATCAGCAGGCTGCTGACAGGCGACCTCGTTTATTCCTTCCACTCCAGCGGATATTCCGACACCACATATTCCAGCGACTTGCCGTTGTTCTTCAGCGTCGTCAGCACCGCGTCGCGCGCCGCGCCGTCGCCGAAAACCGTCGGGGTGAAGTCGTTGCGGTCAGTGCGGCTGGAAATGCGAATCGGGATGATGCGGAAGCCTTCGTTCGTGATTTCATCGTCCCGGATGCGCCAGCGCGTCTGGAACATGAAGCTGGACATGTCGCTCGGCTTGCTGTTGCCCGCAAAGCAGAAATTCCCCAGCGAATAGCAGATGTACACACCGTTATAGTATTCGATCGGGTTCATGCGGTGGCTGTGATGCCCCAGCACAAGGTCAGCGCCGGAATCCACCGCCAGACGGCCCATCTTAATCTGATTCTGCGTGGGCGAGTAGGCCATTTCCTTGCCCCAGTGGAAGCTGACAATGACAATCGGGTACTGTTCCTTCGCGGCGGCAATGTCCTTCGGCACCTGATCCCAAAGCGTGTTGTAGCGGTCGATGCACAGGTAGCTGAGCATGGCGATTTGGATGCCCTTGACTTCCATCACGCCGACGTGCGTGCTGTTTGACCACACGATGCCCGCGTCTTCAAGGTGCTGCTGCGTTTCCTCGTAGACCGCCTGACCGTGGTCAAGAACGTGGTTGTTCTCCAGCGCAACCGCTTCGATGCCGTTGTCCACCAGCATGCTGACATGGTCGGGCGATGCGGAGAACAGGAACTCGTTATTGCGCTTTTCCGACGGCACATAGGTGCTGTCCGTCAGCGTGCCCTCGAAGTTGACGATGGTGAGGTCATCGGCGAGGAAAATGTCGCGGACGTTCGCAAGGGCGAAGTTGTAGTCGTTATCGTGCTTCTTCAGCTCATTCATCCAGATGCTGGTGGACTTTCGGCTGTCTCCGCCGACGGTGAAGTCCCCCGTTGCGGTCAGCGTGATGAGAATCGAGCCGTCCTCCTCGTAGATGGAGACAGGCTCATTATTCTCGTCGAGCAGGATGTCGTCTGCGTTGCCCGGCTGACTGTATGTGTTTTTGACCACATCGGGGTCAGCGTCGGAGAGAATGTCATCGAGGTCGAAGTCGTCCTCGGCGGCAACGAGTCCGGGGAGCAGCAGGAGCATCAGCAGCAGGGCTGTTATTCGGCGCATTTTGGAACCTCCATGGTAAAGTAGTAGCCTTTTTTGCGGAAAACTGGGTTTTCCCAATAAGCACGCGGGAGAAGTATGCAAGTGT
>ULUU01026316.1_pt1 | contig 51396 bp, 45 predicted proteins | sample 1958871 | NCBI WGS metagenome assembly ULUU01 (sample SAMEA4835770, study PRJEB28245) | human gut metagenome | biome: gut microbiome; material: fecal sample | place: Denmark | collected 2008 | reverse complement strand
CTGTTTGGCCAAAAGGGTCAAAGTCGCGTGGCTTTTCCAAAATTGAAGGATACGGATATAAGAAGGCATTTCTGACGGATTTTTCTGGACAGAAAAATCCGCACAACAGGAATCTTTCTAACGGTTATTTACCCCGAACTCACGTAAAGATATACACATCCCCATATTTCCTGACTTTTCTCCTTAAAAGATTCATTTCAGACAAGACCAAACATCTCATTAAGTGAAAAGTGAAAAATCCAAGTGCAATATGAACGTTTCTAAGCAAATGGATTCTTCACTTTTCGTTTTTCACTTTTCATTTTTCATCATTCCGTAAGTCCGTAGTTTTTTATACAGCGTAGGCCGACTACAACCGAGTAGTTCGGCGGCGCGGCTTACGTTGCCGCAGCATTCATCCAATATGGCCGTAATCCGTCTTTTCTCGTCTTCGTTCCCAATCAGCTTCAGGCTTGAAACAGGAATGGCACACAATTTCTTGTCAAGGCCGAGGCTTTCGGCGGAGAGCTGTCCGCCGCCGGCAAGCAGCACGCCGCGCCTCACCCTGTTGGCAAGCTCGCGGATGTTGCCCGGCCAATGCCACGAGAGCAACGCTATCTTGGCACCTTCGGTAAAGCCTGCGCAACCAAGACGCATCTCCGCCGAATACTTGTCAAGGAAGAACTCTGCCAGCGAGAGTACATCTTCCGGGCATTCCCTCAATGGGGGTTGCCTGATTTCAAACTCACAGAGGCGGTGATACAAGTCTTCACGAAAACTGCCGTTGCATATCGCCGAAGCCATGTCTGCATTTGTTGCCGACACAACGCGAACATCGGCCTTGCACGGCTTGCGGCTACCAACGGGACAATATTCCTTTTCCTGTAACACTCTAAGCAACAAAGATTGGGTCTCGTAGTGCATATTGCCTATTTCGTCAAGAAACAAAGTACCACCATGCGCCGCCTTGAAATACCCGTCCTTGTCACCGTCCGCCCCGGTGAACGCGCCTTTCACATGGCCGAAGAACTCCGAGGCGGCAAGCTCTTTAGGAACGGCACCGCAGTTTACCGCCACGAACGGCTTGTCCTTGCGACGGCTGTGCCTGTGGACTGTACGTGCGACTGATTCCTTGCCGCTGCCGTTAGGTCCGAGTATCATTACCGACCAGTCCGTGCCGGCTATGCGCTTCGCCAGATTTTCCGCAGCCAATGCTTGCGGGCTGCGCCGCCTCAAGAGGCTACGCTCATAGCCAAAAGCCTTGCCAACGTTACCGATAATGTTGCCGAGTAGTTCAGTTAGGCGTTCCTCATGCACAGGCTTGGGCAAATAGTCCTCCGCACCAATCTTCACTGCACGCACTGCGTCGGGTACCGAGGCATAGTCGGTCATCACAACGAACGGTACCCCGTGGCGTTCCGCCATGCTCCACTCCAACAGGCTGAGACCGTCACCTTTTGGCAGTCGCACATCCGTAAGCACAAGGGAGTAGGTCTTGCGTTCCATCTTGCGCCTCGCTGAAGGTTCGTGCGTGGCGAGGTCTACTCCGAAACCGACTTTGCCTATCCACCGGGAAAGCACTTCGCCCAAAACGATATTGTCTTCAACTATCAGTATCTCTCCGCTCATTCTTTATTGTAATTTTTTAATTCTTCATTTTTAATCAATGCTTTCACGTCTCCGACAAGGCATTTCGTGGCGTAAACCATCCTTGTAGCTTCATTGCGGACGGCCGCGTCATCAACAATTCCGTCAACGAGTACCTTGCGGAAGCCTTCAATCAAGCTCTCGGCTCCAAGGAAGCTCCATGCCGACAACATACGGTGTGTTACGGCGCGCAGCGCCTCGCGGTCCGGTTCTACGAGAGCCTTTTCCAAGTCAGCCATGTCTTCTTCCGACTGCCGCAACAGCACATCCAGCATATGCCGCCTGTCGCCCGTGTGTTCCAGTAAACTGTCAAAGTCAAATTCAGGTCTCAGTTTTTCACGGCTGACACACGACGAGATAAACGCTGTAAGTTGCTTCATGGAGAACGGCTTGTGTAGGCAACCACAGAAGCCTGCCTGCAAGTAAACGTCCGAGTCGCCGTCGCCCCTCGCCGTCATTACGGCCACGGATACCGTGCGCGAACAACCTATGTCGGCCGTCCGCAACAACTTCAACAGCCTGAAGCCGTCGGTATCCGGCATCTGCACGTCCGTCAGCACAAGGTCATAGTCCTCCTTGCCCAACGCTTCCATTGCCTCGCGTGCGTTACGGCATGCCGTACATTCCACGCCGCTACGTCCAAGCATTTCTTCGATGACTTTCAATAATATGCAGTCGTCGTCAACAACAAGCACGCGCTTGGGCAACACGGCAAGCGGAATGGTCGGAATGTCAACCGCAACCATCTCTTCATCCGTTTCAGTCAAAGGTAACCTCAAGCGGAACACGCTACCTTTACCCAATTCACTTTCCACATCAAGGCTTCCTCCAAGCGCATTCATCAAGCCTTTTGTGATTGCAAGTCCGAGGCCGAAACCGTCAGAGTTCACATCCTGTGCGGCACGCTCGAACGGACGGAACACGCGTTCAAGCGTTTCTTCATCCATTCCTATGCCCGTATCGCTTATTTCAACGGCCAATCTTCCACCAGTATAAACTGACCTGAAGCACACCTTTCCAGAATTGGTAAACTTAACGGCGTTCGACAAAATATTGTCTATCACCTGTTCCAGCTTGTCTGCATCGCCTTTCACTGTCACGCCGCAGCCCTTGCATTCATATTCAAACATGAGTGCCTTGGCGTTGGCCTTACGCTTGAAGTCATCGGATATTCCATCGAGCAATGCGTCCAAGCGAAACGGCGCTTCGTTCAACGGCTCGTTCGGTTCGAATGTCTTGTAGACGTCAAGCAGCCTGTTGGCCAACCTAAGTGCGTGAGCGCACGAGCGGCTTATGTCGCAGAGATAACCGTCCCTTTTCTTCTTCGACGATGTGCCCGACGCAAGTTCAGCACAGTTGGCTATGTTGCCGAGCGGCCCACGTATGTCATGACTTACGGTCAGGATGATGTTCTTGCGCATCTCCAACAGTTCCTTGTTCTCGCGGATGATGTCCTGCAACCTATTCTTGGTCTTACGATCCCTGAGAATGTCACGCCTTGTCATAATGAACAATACTATAAGCAGGGCTGCCGCAGACACTGCGGCCAATACTGAAAACCAATAAAAAGAAGAAAAGGCGCTTCTCACCTTATCGGCCTTATATTTTAGTAAAGTGTTTGCATCCTTGCCCATTTGGATTACCAAAGAATACAAAGCCATATCCAACACTTTATTTTGCCGCTTGAGACTGTCCATATGTGCGGAAATCTGTCCCATGTACTCTTCCCTGATTCGCACAAATTCTTTGCCAAGTTCACTCAAATTATCTGACTTTTCTATGATTCTGACCGTATTCTTTCCACCGAACAATCCGGCAAGGCCCTTTTTCTTTTCCTTGACAATACGGGTTCGCACAGTTCTTACAGGCTTATAGGCAAAATCGGAATTAAAAGTTCTTTCTGCCGCGTCCTGGCGTCTTACAGTCTGCATGATAGTTCTGAGATGCCTCTCTTTTTCAGCCAAGAGAGAACGCAAACTGTCAACTTTTCCATATACAGAACTTCCAATGCAAAAATGTCTTACAGACACCAATACGCTGTCCGCAGCCAGACGTTTCGTCCTATACATGGCATAATCGTTTTCGTCCCATCCCAAGACATATTCACCTATCGCATAAAGTTCTATGACACGGCTACGTACATCCTCCATTACTGAATATTGCCTGCGCATAGCGTCTTTTTCCGATTCGATTTCACGTATTACCTTTATCTCCTGCAAGAATATGGCAACAATACACCCGGACAAGGCCAATGCCAATATATAGATTGAAAATAATTTCAGTTGAAGTCCCATATTTTTCGTATGTTCTGTTTTCAATAATTAACCGTTTCTTTTGCTGTCAAGTCCACAAATCTTTCCTATATTGCAGTTTTCAAATTTCCATAATTACAATGTAAAGATACTATTTGTATAATAATATTCCAATATTCATTCACAAATCTATATTTATTTAAAATTATCATGACACATTTTCTTATATATACCGAATATTATTGGATTTTAAAGATTCAATTAAAGCCATACTAACAAGTATTATATATTATTTATAACAAAAATAAAAACAATCCTTAAATAACTCATGCCAAAACAGCATGAAATAGAAAATTGCCACAAATATATGGATTTATCACCAATATTCGGTGTAAAATCTTATAAAATAATATAATACGCAATAATTAAGCCGTTGATTGTATCTTTTTACATTATGGGTAAACCGAATATATGTAAATTATGTTATTGCTTATAAATAATAAATGGTATTTTATCTAAAGTACTTAAAATTCACAGATTAAAAAATAAGACTCCGGCAGTTTACCCCTTCCATCAAAAGTAAACCGCAGTCGGCCGTCCGGCCGTGTTTGCAGCGGTTTCCGCCACGTTTTTCCTCGCGGCTGCGCCGTGAAAAACGTGACGGAAAAGAACACGGCGCCCATCCGCCGGCGGTTTGCAGTTTGATTACAGGAGGTAAACTGCGACCGACGTGACGCATGGCCGTCATGCGCCGAAGGAGCGTTTTTCATTACAGCCGTTCCAATTTAATGGGATATGCCGACGTATCTTACAAAAGGCTGAATACGTATCGGTTCCAGCCAACGGACAGGGGGCTTCCTGCTCTCTCCGCCCGCATTTTCCACCATGCGGCAACCGATTGTTTTCCCACCTTGCTTCCATCCTCATTGCAAAAGGCTGCCCTCCGCCTTCCGGCTTGCGCCCTTTTGCGTTGTAATTAATGCCTTTTTGCATCGCAATTCACGGCCTTTCGCATGACATTTTGCGGCATATTGCGACACGTAATGCCAACCTACTGAAAATCAATGGTTTATCGGAAAATATCATTTACATTTGCGGCGTGGGGACAACCCTCACGGCTAAAAACAAAATGACAATGGCAAAAAAAACAGACACGGAAGGAAGGCCGCCGTCGGCAAGGCGGAGCAGGGCCGCAGGAGCGGAAGAAAACGCTTACGTGGAGCAAATCAGCGAGCTGCTGCTCGTCCACAACAAAGACGACCCAAGCCACGGCGTAAGGGCGGTAAGCAAGGCCCACGGCGACGGGAAATGCGAGACGGTGCCGGCGACGGAGGAGAACGAAAACTCGTTCCTGAAGTTCGACAAGAACTCAAGCATCATCGAGAACTTCATCAGGAATTTCTGGAGCCAGCTCAAGGAGCCTACGCATTTCCGCCTGTTGCGGATGACCGTCAACGACTACAAGCGCAACAGGCAGGCCATAAAGGACCTGGCCGAAGGCAAGCGGACAGACACTGTAAAGGAGTTCCTTAAACGTTATGAAATCCGTCCGAGGAAAGAGACAAGAAAAGAAACCGTAAACCAAAATCAAGAAAAGGAAATGGCAAAGAAACAACAACTGCAACCCGAACAGCAGACGGAGGTGCAGCAGGCCGCACAAGGCATGGAGCAACAGCCGGCACAGGAACAGCAAGGAGCGGCGTACCGCTACAACGAAGACATGGTGGACTGGGACGCGCTGAAAAAAGTCGGCGTGTCGAAAGAACTGCTTGAAAACATGGGCGTGCTTGACGGTATGCTTAAGGGGTATAAGACCAACCGGACAATACCCCTGACACTGAACATCGAGGGTCTGATGACGGCCAAGATTGACGCGAGGCTGTCCTTCCTGCCGAGCGACGGGCAGGTGGTATTGGGAGTACACGGCATACGCAGGGAGCCGGAACTCAGCCGTCCGTACTTCGGCCACAACTTCACGGAGGAGGAAAAGAAGAACCTGCGCGAGAGCGGCAACCTCGGCCATGCCGTTGACCTGAAGCTGCGCGGCGACAACTACACCCCGTGCCTTGTGTCGATAGACAAAATCACCAACGAACTGGTGGCCGTAAGGCAGGAACACGTCTATATTCCCGACGAGGTGAAGGGCGTAAGGCTCGACCCTGACGAGATAACGAGGCTGAAAAACGGTGAGGCCGTATTCGTGGACGGTATGGTGTCCGCCAAGGGAAAGGAGTTCAGCGCGACCTTGCAGTACAGTGCGGAACGCAGGGGGCTGGAGTTCATCTTCCCGAAGGACAATCTGCTCAACCAGCAGACCATCGGGGGCGTAAAGCTGACGCAGGACGAGGTGAAAAGGCTCAGCGAGGGGCACACAGTGCTCGTCGAAGGCATGAAGCGCAACAACGGCGACACATTCTCAGCCTTCGTCACAATAGACCAGGTTACAGGCAGACCGCAGTACACCCGCAGCAATCCCGAAACGGGCGAAATTTACATCCCCAACGAGATATGCAAGACCGCGCTGACACCGGAGGACAGGGAGACGCTGCGCAAGGGCGGCGTGGTGTTCCTCGAGAACATGATAAACCGCCGCGGCGAGGAGTTCTCGTCGTTCGTAAGGCTCGACATGACCACCGGCAACCCGCAATACTCGCGCACCCCCGACGGTTTCGACGAAAGGCAGGCGCCGAGGATACCCACCGAGGTGTACGGCCACGCCTTCACCGGCGAGGAAAGGGCGCGCCTGCAGGACGGCAAGGCCATACTCGTGGAGGGCATGAAAGGCCGCGGTGGCAAGGAGTTCTCGTCCTACATAAAGGTGAACCCGAACACGGGCACGCTCAACTATTACCAGGAAGACCCCGACAAGCCGCGCAACACGCGCCGCAATACACAGGCGGAGGCGGCACGCGAGGACACACAGACGCAAAAGAAAGGAGCCAAGCAGGCCGTATGACAAAATTTAAAGCAAAACAAAAAAGGAAAATTCAAATGGAACAAAGACAGACAAAAGTGTTCAATGCGGACGCACTCGACTGGACGCGTTTAGGCAACATGGGTATTGACAGGCAGACCCTCGAAGCCTCGGGCGAACTCGACCGGCTCCTTGAAGGCAGGGAGACGGGAGTAATGACGCTAAGGCTCAGGACGGGACTTGTGGATATTACAACCGATGCGACGCTGCGCATAGTGTCGGACGACGAAGGCAGGCCGGTGCTTCAAGTCAACGGCGTAGACAAAGAGAAAATGCAACTTTAATTTCAAACAATGGCGGTGTATTAAAATTAAAGCGTTAACGGGAGTTAGGCTCGTTCCACTCGCCGGAGTTAGCTGACAATACCTTTGATTTAATCAATAAGGCATTTGTCCGTTAACTCCCGATTAACTCCGACGCGAAGCGTCTAACTCCTGTTTACAACCTTTTAATATACCCTCACAAAAAACTGATAAAAATGATAGCGATATTGACAGACAAGCCCAACGTGGGCAAGGAGTTGGCAAGGATTGTGGGCGCGTACAGGCCCGAAAACGGGTTCATGTCGGGCAGCGGATACATAGTTACGTGGACGTTAGGCAACATGCTGTCGCTGGCAATGCCCAAGGATTACGGCTCGGCAAGGCTCGGCGAGGACGACTTCCCGTTGGTACCGGAGCGTTTCCGCCTCATGGTGAAACACGTTAAGACCGAAAACGGATGGATACCCGACGCCTGCGCCGTGAAACAGCTGAAGGTGCTTGAACGTGTGTTGGCGAAATGCGACACAATCATCGCCGCCACAGACGCCTCGCGCGACGGGGAAATGGCATTCCGCTACATTTACTCCTACCTTGGATGCACGCAGCCGGTAAAACGCCTCTGGATAACGGCGCTCACGGACGAGGCTGTACGCAAGGGGCTTGACAACCTGCAACCAATGCGGATGTACGACGGCCTTTTCGCCGCGGCCGACTGCCGCAACAAGGCGGACTGGACGCTGGGTGTGAACGCGAGCTATGCCATCTGCAAGGCCACGGGACTGGGCAACCACTCGCTCGGACGCGTGCAGACACCCGTCCTCGCCACAGTCTGCCGCCGCTACCGCGAACGTGAGAGGTTCTGCTCGGCCGACACTTGGCCGGTATATGTCAACATCCACAAGGACGGTACGTTATTGAGGCTGCGCTGTGCGGACACCATACACGACAAGGAAGAGGCCATGCGGCTCCACGGGGAATGCAAGATTGCAGGCAAGGCAAGCGTCCGGTCCGTCACAAGCCACACTGAGGAGACCGGGCCTCCGCTGCCTTACAACCTTGCGGAACTGCAGAAGGACGCCAACAGGCGTTACGGACTGACGGCCGGGCAGGTGCATGACATCGCACAGTCGCTTTACGAAAAGAAGCTCATTACTTACCCACGCACGTCAGGGCGGCACATACCGGGGGACGTGCTCGCCACGCTTCCGCGCATCATTGGCAAGGTGTCAGCATGGAAGGAACTCGGAGCCTATCTCAAGTCGGTTGGTGTTGACATGGGGAATATAGACACAGACAGGCTCCGTTTTGGCAACACAGGCGGCGGACACCACGCCATACTTGTGACCGGCACGTACCCAGACGGTCTCGACAAGGGCGAAATGCAGGTGTACTCGATGGTGTTCGGGCGTATGCTTGAAGCACTCATGCCTCATTGCAAGGTGGAGCATACGAGGGTGGAAGCCTCATGCGCCGGGCGGAAGTTCGTCCTCGACACGAGCCGCATCTTGGAAAGCGGTTGGCAGGGAATATCGGGGCATACGCATGGCATAGTTCCGCAGGGCTCTGTCATAATGGATTTGCCGCCATTGACTGTCGGAGAGGAGGTGCAGGTTTCGGCGTGCAGCGTGGCTCAAAAGAAGGGGCTACCGCCGGAGCCGATGACGGACGCGGAGCTTGTGGAATTCATGGACGCGAACAGGCTCGGCACGGCGGCCACGCGCACGGCCATCATGCAGACGCTTGTGGACCGCAAATATGTGAGGCATTCAGGCAAATATATCATCCCCACGCCAAAGGGACTGTTCGTCTATGAGACCTTCAAGGGCATGAAGATAGCCGATGCGGCGCTCACCTCGGACTGGGAGGAGCGTCTTGAAGCAGTGGAAAACGGTTCATTATGCCAAAAGGAGTTCCTGCGGATGGCCGCAGAACTCACGGCGGAAGTGACTGAAGACATTTTCAGGAGGTACAGGAAGGGCGCTTGAAGCAATAAAAATGCCCGAAGAAAGGAAATGCAGACCGGCGGCGGTCTGCATTTTTCATATAAAAAAGATATGTTTCTCCGATTTTTGACGGCAAAGGTCCGCGATTGCGGCCGTGCGTGCAAGGCGGCCCGTTCGGGCTTGGCCGTCTGGAGAAAAATCATCCTCGCTTTGCTTCGGTATTTTTCTCCGCCGGGCCTTGCCACGCCACTTACGCCAATCGCGGAACCGTATGCCTGTAAAAATCGGGACAACATATCCCCATGGGATGTCCGTCCCACATAACATAACAACAACAAACAAAAACAAGAGCTATGGAAACGACAAGACAGAACGCCGCGACGCCTGCGGCAATCCAACCGTCAGTAAGGCGCAGGCCACTGCAAGGGGACAATGACGGAACAAACGGAATGCCGGTGCACATAGGTTATTACCTCGCGCAGTTGGCCGGAATATCGAAACGTCCCGACAGGGCGCAACTGCTGAAGGCGTTTTTCAATGGAACCGAAGTTTAACCCATAAAACAGATTTAATTATGTTTTTCCAGACAATTTACGGCCTGCTTGCCGATAGTACGGAAGTGGGCATCAACATCAAGCGTGTGAACGACAAACTTACAGTGGCGGTAATGCCGAGACACAAGAAACTAAAAGACGGGGCTTCCGGCGGATTCATCCCGTTGGTAGCAAGCGGAACGCCGGAAGAGCTTGACTGTGGCTTTGCCAACATTATGGTCGCGCCAGTGGCCAAGGCCGTCGGGATAATGACGAATCTGAAAGAGTTTGAGCGTCAGGCGGAGAAAGCCGCCGCAAAGGGCAAGCCCAAGGCGGCTGCGGAAAAGGAGACGAAAGAGGCCAAGGAGACAAAAGAAAAGAACGACAGGCTCGACAAGCTGATGAAGCGTATTGACGAGTCCGTAACAGCTCGACGCTTCGCCGACGCTATGGCGTTGCTGAAGCACGCCCTTACCATTGCACCGGCCGAAAAGCAGGACGCTGTGAAGGCAAAGATGCAGGAGGTAAGGAGAAAGTCGGAGGAAGGCAGCCTGTTCGCAGGACAACCGCCGACAGCATTCCAGCCGATAGTGCAGACACAGCCGCAACAGACAGTGCAGACTGCCGCACCTACGCCGACCGCCGGACGGCAACACATCCAGCCACGGCCTGTCATGCCCGCCGCGACGCAACCTGTCCAAACCGGGACAATGCAGCAAAGACCTGTACAGCCTGCACCGCAACAGCCGGCTTACGCCACGGCACAACAAGACGCGGCCCAATACGGAAATCCGCAAGGATACGGAGCTGACAAAGACGAAGAGTATGACATGGACGCTTTCAGGGAAGACCCTTACGCGGAATACGTGGACTTTCCGCAGGAATGCCGCATGAGGGACGAGGCGCAGGTGGAGATGTCGTTCACATAATCAACAACGGAGATACACAAACCGATTACAAACCTATAAAAACAAAAGACTATGGCACTTGAAATAAAAGGACTCAAGAGGGTGTTCAAACTGAAGAAGAACGGCGAAACGCTGAGACTGGACGACCCCAACCCGGAGATGGCCGTCAACGACGTGATGGACTTCTACTCGATGACTTACCCGGAACTGACAACCGCCACTCCCCACGGTCCCGTGATGGAGGACGACTGCGCCGTGTACGAGTTCAAGACAACCATCGGCACGAAAGGATGAGAGTATGAAAGCGGACAATAAAAACAAATGGAAAGAAGTATGCAGACTCTTGCAGGACTACGAAACGGAGCGGCTGGCGCGCCTCATAATAGAGGACGTCATGTCGGCAACGGACATAAGCCGGGGCACAAGGCGGCGGAGACAGAGACTGCTGCCGCCGCAAGGAAACGTAACGGTTTTCTGACGGGGAGGCTCCTCCCCGTCGCTTCCGGCCTTCATGTCGAGACGGACGGGGTGAAGACCAACGTCGCGACAACGGCGAACCTCGACTACCTGTACCGTTCGGCCGCGAACTACGCCCGGCGGCTCGGCGTGAGGCTGAAGTTCAACTGCAAGAAATACGCAAGGCATCCGAAGCTCGGTATGGCGGAGCTGTACCGGGCTTTTGACGCCATTGTGTCCGAGAACGTGAACATCGAGCTTGACGGCGGCAGGCCCGCGTTCTGCCTGTACCGCTTCAGCAAGTGGCCGGACTACGAGGTGCTGTGGCTTCCTCTTGACTTTACCGCCAACCTTTCAAAAGGAGTGAGGCGCGTAACGCTTGAGTTCATAAGGCGGTTCGCCCGGCACCACGGTATGCGTAACATCACCGGCTCATACCATTACAGCATGGCGGAAGACTGTCTTTCATTCAGTTATGACGACGAGCCGGACGACGGCAGGACTGAAGCCGAACGGCGGCGGACGCTGCGTCTGCTGGAATCGTACAACAACGGCAGGATTTCAAGGCTTTTCAGGAGGTTGGGCGGCAGGGCTTTCTGCCGGGACCTCGAAACGGCGTTGGAGTCCTGCCTCCCTGAAGGCGAAGCCGAACGGACATTGCTCAGCATAATCAAGGACGGCCTGACTCTCATTGGCAAGGGAAAGCCGTGCATAATGGACTACGAATACGACTGGGCAAAGGAGGAAGATCCGGACATCATGCCTGCCGGACTTGAGAGCCAAGTGCTCGTGGCCTACTCCCTCGATGACGAGGTTGCGGCTGAAGTGATGCAGGCTTTCTCCGCCGACGTGCGCGAAAGCTACAACCTCACGCCGGTGACAAGGCTGCTCATTACGCCGGAGACAGACAAGGTGTTTACAGAGGACGACTTTCCTGAGCGTTTTGCTAAGTGGTTTTACCGCTTAGTGGAACACGTCAGTGAAAACTTCTAATTCAAATTAAAAGAAATATGACATGAACGAGCTTACAAGGAAGATACACGGGATTTTCAGGCCGAAGGCCGCCCTCATCGCATACGAATGCGGCGAGGGGTACAGCAGGGACAGCTATCTCGAACTGCGCCCGATAAACGAAAACGGCAGGATGGGCGCGGCGGTGCCGGTGTCGTATGACTTCATGAACGCGCTGGTTGAGAACTATTCGGCCGACGCCTGCGGTACGCCGCACGGCAGGCTGCCTGAAAACATGCTCCTCTGCGACACGAGGCGCGGCCATGAGCGGTACGTGTGGTGGAACGCCCCGCGCCGCCGCAGGATGTTCTTCAAGGACACGCTGGACATCGCCGACGGTGAGTTCGGCGTGCCGGGAGTTGTCTATGACGCAAGGTCGGACAGCCTGTCCGTGTACGCTTTCAAGGGCTTACGTCCCAATGACGACGAGATTTTATACCGTGCGCCGTTCTTCAATGTTACGGGAGCGAGCGTATGTCTCGGCAACGCGCCGCTCAACCTTCCGCCGGACCCGTCGTTCGAGTGTCTCGTAGAGTGCTGGGAGCGGCGTTTCTGGATGAGCGAGTTCTCGCATCTCGGCGGTGGCTGTAACCCGACAAGAAGCAACCTTGTCATCGTTACGGAGAACGCGAGGGACAAATCCTTCGACAACGAGGAACTGATACCCATGAACATGAAACTTAAAGACCTTTTGAAATGAAACGGATTCATTATACTGACAACTACCTTCTTTCACCTTACCATCCAGTAAGCGTGTTCGTAATCGGAGCCGGCGGGACAGGTTCGCAGGTGGTCACAAACCTTGCACGCATGGACGTGGCGTTGCGTTCGCTCGGACATCCGGGGCTGCACGTCACAGTTTTTGACGGCGACACGGTGTCGGAGGCGAACATCGGGCGGCAACTGTTCAGTCCGTCCGAAGTCGGTCTCAACAAGGCCGTGGCCCTCGTTACGCGCATCAACCGCTTTTTCGGCATGGGATGGACGGCGGAGGCGTTCCGTTATCCTTGCCGCACGGGTGAGACGATGACGGCCAACATAACCTTGACCTGCACTGACAACGTACGCTCGCGCCTCGACCTGTGGCGCTTCCTGAAAAAACACCGCGACGTGAGAAATAACGACCATAAGACACCGCTGTACTGGATGGACTTCGGCAATGCGCAGTTTATAGGGCAGGTACTCGTCGGAACGGTGCGCAACAAAATCCGCCAGCCGTCATCAAAGGAGTTCGTAACCGTGCCGAAGCTGAACGTCATCACGGAAGAAGTAAGCTACTCGACCATCGACGAGAAAGACTCCGGGCCGAGCTGTTCGCTCGCCGAGGCGTTGGAAAAACAGGATCTGTTCGTCAATTCCATGCTGGCGCAGGTTGGTTGCGCCCTGCTTTGGAAAATGCTCCGTGAGGGACGCACGCCTTACCGTGGGGCTTACATGAACTTGGAGACAATGCGTATCACGCCGATAAGCATCTGACACAAAAACAAAAGGCCACATATTGGCTTGCAATACGTGGCCTTTCAGCGTGTAAAAGGTGTCCTTTTATCGCCCCAAAAGCCACCTTTTGCATTTTTTCTGTTTCTTGTCCGAATATCCGAACACAATAAATGCCGCAAGCATCTCTGTATCAACGAGTTTGTTTGCGACATTAATAATATCAGGCATTAATGGGTGTTGTCACGTACCCAACTTCACCTGCATGACCATTCCGGGGATGATAGTCAGCTTGGCCGTTCCGTCCCTGCCTATTTCCACTTTTGAATAACAGGCCTCGACGACAACCTTGCCGTCAAGCATGATTACTCCCCATCGGTACGGACTGGTTTCTACGGCGCAATAATAGCCTACGGGCATCTGCATATTCCTGTATATCGGCGGCACGACTACCTTGTCGCCGAGCCGCAGTCCCCATTTCATCTCTGACTTGAACGGCAGTCTTTCAATTCCTCCAACCGTTGGCAGCGTTTCTTTTCTTCCTCGCGTCGCCTCTCCGCTTTCTTTTCCGCAAGCGTCCTTTCCGCTTCAGCCTTAAGCCGGGGAATCACCACCTCAAAATCCTCGTCCACCGTTTTCGGATTCTCACAGGCTATGTACCGCTTTTTCCTGCCGTCCTCGGCAAGATAGTATTTGCCAATATTTGTCCATTACCACTATCCCACCTCCCGGCAGCATACCGCTATAATGGTAGTAAGCCGTGTGGTCTCCTGCAAGCAGGCACACGCTTGCGTGCCCCCAGCGTGCGTCATCCTCGTCAACCTGCCTGCATCTTGGGTTGGCAAGGTAGTCGCAAATCCTGACGCAGAACCCGTAATTGAATATGTCGCCGGCGTGGATGCCGCGCCTTGTCTTGTAAAGTTCCTTCGTCCGGCTGTAATACACGCCGTCAACCTCAAGCAGTTGCACCTGTCCGAACGCCACAACCTTGGGCTTCTTCGTGTATGTCCGCTCGTTGTACAAGTCGATGTAAGCTGCCTGCCCGTTGACGTCCGTCACCGAAAGGATGTTGTCTTTCAGCAGTCTCGCCCTCGCATACCGTCCGAGGCGTGTCATAATCTCGCCGTTCCCGTTGACGATGCCGACACATTTATCCTTAAAACGTACAACGGCTATCGCGCCGTCAACATCGAACATAGCTTCATATTGCGGCAATGCCGTTATTTTATCTCCTTGCTTCAGTCCGTACAGACCTGTCGTCCTGTCTTTGAATGGCCGCAATGTTGTGCTTGTTGCGTCCTCCGACAGACATATTCCCGTATTCAGGCTATCCAACAGTTGTTCATGCGACATCACTAATTCCAAGTCGCTTTCGTGCCGCACAATCTCGCTGTCCACGACGTTTCTTACCGCACAATCATATCCGTTAGTCCGCCGCCGTGCGTGTGTTACGCCTTTTCCTGCCAGTCGTCCCTCAAACATGGCCTGCCAGTCATGGCTGGCCGTAGGCAACCCGAACAGGCGGTAAAGCCCAACGTTGTCTATTATTACGCAACTGTCCTTGCCTTGTGTCTTCCTTAATCCACGCCCGACCTGCTGCAGATATTTCGATAGCGACAACGTGGGCCGCGCCAACTGGATGAACTCCACGTCTGGACAATCGAAGCCTTCGCTGAACACGTCAACATTGACCAACACCTGTATCTTGCCTTGCCTGAAGTCCTCCACCAAGTGCCTGCGTTCTTTAGCGGGTGTCCTGCTGTCAATGGCGACGGCATTCATACCTTTATTATTATAGTATGAGGCGATGTTCCGTGCGTGGCTGATGCTTATGGCATAGACGATGCCTTTCTTTTCGTTGGCATATTGTCTGACGCTTTTGTACAGTCTTTCGATTGTTGGCCGACGGTTGAGTACGGCGTTCATCTCCTTTATCTGATAGTCCCCGTCCACTCCACGTTTCTCCAATCCATTTATTAACCGCTGGTCTTCACTGTCCGGACGTATGGACACATAATCAAAAGGAGAAAGCCAGCCTTGTTTGATGAAGTCCGCTATGCTGTCCGAAGTAATCAGCACCTCAAACAAATCCGTAAAACCTTTGCGGTTCAACCGGCAGGGCGTGGCGGTCATGCCCAACTTCTTGGCATTCGGATAGCGTTGCCACAGTTCTTTGTAGGTTTCAGCAAGGGCATGATGGGCTTCGTCTATCACAATTAGACCCGGATTCTCTGTCTTGACATCCTCCCAATGGAGTGAAAGCCATTGAATGGACAGCACTTTAACAATGCCGTCCTGTGTTTTCAAGCCATATCCATATCTTGCCACTATCCCTTCAATCTGTTCAACAAGTTCTCTTCGGTGTGCAACAATCCAGACACGGCAACTTGCTTCGATTTTGTCTATCTTTAAATGTTCTGTTACGAGCGAAGCGAGTACATGCGTCTTTCCTGTGCCTGTCGGCATTTGCACAAGCACACTGCTATGACATTTCCATGCCTCAATGACACGGTGTCTTATGTCCTCCTGATAGTTACGTAGGATGTATCCTGCTTGTTCCATCACAAAAGAATGTCAAAAAGCTGTTAAAAACAAATAAGGGCAAGGCATCTTTACGTACCTTGCCCCTTATTTCAAATTAGAAAGATTTTTACCTGTTCTTGTACATCTCATCGTAATACCTTTGGTAGTCGCCGCTCGTCACGTTGTCCATCCATACCTGGTTGTCGAGATACCAGCGAACGGTCTTCTCTATGCCGTCCTCGAATTGTAGGCTCGGTTCCCAGCCCAATTCACGTTGGAGTTTGCGGGAGTCTATGGCGTAACGCATATCGTGGCCCTTGCGGTCGGTCACATAGGTAATCAAGTCCATGTCCTCGCTTTCCTTACGTCCTAACAGGCGGTCTACGGTCTTGATGACCACTTTGATAATGTCGATGTTCTTCCATTCGTTGAAGCCGCCGATGTTGTATGTGTCGGCTGTCTTTCCTTTGTGGAAGATAAGGTCGATGGCACGCGCGTGGTCTTCCACGTAGAGCCAATCCCTCACGTTCTCGCCTTTGCCGTAGACGGGCAGCGGCTTGCGGTGGCGGATGTTATTAATAAATAAAGGTATCAGCTTTTCCGGGAACTGGTAAGGTCCGTAGTTGTTCGAGCAGTTAGTCACAATGGTCGGCATTCCATAGGTGTCGTGGAAAGCACGGACGAAGTGGTCTGAACTTGCCTTTGATGCCGAGTAAGGCGAGTGTGGATTGTACTTCGTCTCCTCGGTGAAGAATTCCGTGCCGTAAGCGTGGTGGTGTTCCGATGATGCTTTTGTCGTGAACGGCGACTCTATACCTTCTGGATTTGTCAGTTCCAACGCGCCGTAGACCTCATCGGTAGAGATGTGGTAGAAACGCTTGCCCTCATATCCTTCGGGCTTGCTTTCCCAATACTCCTTTGCGGCCTGGAGCAATGTCAGCGTGCCTATCACGTTTGTATGTGCGAACGTGAACGGGTCTTTGATGGAACGGTCAACGTGGCTCTCGGCTGCGAGGTGGATGATTCCGTCAATGTCGTATTTCACCATCAGTGACTTGATGGTTTCGTAGTCGCAGATGTCGGCCTTCACGAATACGTAGTTTTCCTTGTCCTCAACGTCCTTGAGGTTGGCCAGATTGCCGGCATACGTCAGCTTGTCGAGGTTGATGATGCGGTATTCCGGATATTTATTTACGAACAGACGGACTACGTGGGAGCCAATGAAGCCTGCTCCACCTGTTATCATAATGTTTCTCTTGAATTCCATATTGTCTTAGTTTTTGTTTTGAATGATGTTATTTGATGGCTTTCATGTTGTCCATGCAGACTTTCAATGAGTCCGTCCAATAGGGCACTTTCATGCCGAATGTCTCTTTGATCTTCGTCTTGTCAAGCACCGAATACGCCGGACGTTTCACCGGACTGGGGAATTCATCGCTGTGGCAAGGCTGAATGTCACAAGCTGTATTACCTGCAAGTTCGGCTATTTTCTTTGTGAAGTCGAACCAAGAGCATACGCCCTCGTTGCTGAAGTGATATATGCCTTTCTTGCTGTAACCCGCTTTGGGACATTCCTTTTCATAATCGGCCAATACTGTTTTTATCGTCTCTGCCAGGTCGTATGCGTAAGTCGGCGTTCCGGCTTGATCGAACACCACATTCAGTTTCGGTTTCGTTGCCGTGAGGTTGAGCATGGTCTTGACGAAGTTCTTTCCGAACTCTGAATAAAGCCATGCCGTGCGGATAATGACGTAATCGCAACCCACTGCCTCTATATTCTGTTCTCCTTCCAGCTTGGTTTGACCGTAAACTCCCGTTGGCGTACCTTTCTGATCCTCACGACAAGGCGTGTTGTATGGGGCTCCTCCAAAAACATAGTCGGTGGAAATCTGTACCAACAGTCCGTTCACCTCTTTCATGGCCTCGGCCAATATTCTTGGGGCTTCGGCATTCAGTTTGCGGCAAAGAGCCTCGTCTGTTCCCGCTTTGTCTACGTTGGTGTAAGCGGCACAATTTACGATGCAGCCGATACCTTTCTCTTTTACCATACGTTTGACGGCATCCGCATCTGTCATGTCAAGAAGGATTGTCTCCACGCCTTCCGCTTCGACCACATCCGTAAACGTATAATTGTCGTTTGTACTTTTGCTGACAATGCGCATCTCGTTGCCGAGCTGTCCGTTTGCGCCTGTTACAAGTATGTTCATGTGTTGTCCGATTTATTGTTGATAAGTAAACGGTGAATCAAAATCTTTCAATAAAGGATGCTTCGTGTCTTTCTCACTCAGTATGGCGTGTTCCGTGGGTATGCGCCAGTCTATACCCAAACTGCCGTCCAAGATGCTGATACCCCCGTCTGCTTCCGGATGATAGAATTCATCGCACTTGTATTGGAACACGGCTGTCTCACTCAATACGGCAAAACCGTGAGCAAAGCCTTTCGGGATGAAGAATTGCCGGTGATTATCCTCCGTCAGCTCTACGGCCACGTGCTTGCCGTATGTCGGCGAACCTTTGCGTATGTCAACGGCGACATCCAACACTTTTCCTTTTACGCATCTTACCAATTTGGCTTGTGTGAACGGCGGACGTTGGAAATGCAACCCACGCATCACGCCATACGATGACATACTTTCGTTGTCCTGTACGAACTCCACGTGGCCGACTTTCTCATCGAACTCCCTTTGCGAGAAGCTCTCGAAGAAATAGCCTCTTGCGTCTTTGAAGATACGTGGCTCAATGATGACCACGCCGTCTATCTCTGTCTTTATTACTTCCATCTTTCTAATACTCTAAGTTTTTCTCCAATGTTTCTTCTTTCTCGTCCAAAATCGAGAGCAGATACTTGCCATAGTCATTTTTCAGCATTGGCTGGGCAACCTCACGAAGTTTCTCAGCTGTAATCCAACCTTTGCGATAGGCGATGCCCTCCAGACAGGCCACTTTCAAGCCTTGACGTTTCTCCAAGACCTCAATGAAAGTCGATGCTTCCGAGAGGGAATCATGTGTACCCGTATCCAGCCATGCGAAGCCACGTCCCATGGTCTGCACCTTCAATTCATTGCCACGCAGAAACTCTTGGTTCACCGTGGTAATCTCCAGTTCCCCACGGGCGGAAGGTTTGATATGTTTGGCGACATCCACCACCTTGTTCGGGTAGAAATACAGACCTACCACGGCATAATTGCTCTTCGGCTTTTCAGGCTTCTCCTCGATGCTCAGGCAGTTGCCGTCCTTATCAAACTCCGCCACGCCGTAACGCTCCGGGTCGCTCACCCAATAACCAAACACCGTAGCTTTCTTGTTCTCCTCAGCATCCTTCACGGCTTGCCTTAACATCGCAGTCAGTCCGGCACCATAGAAAATATTGTCGCCCAACACCAGACAGGCGCAATCATCGCCAATAAACTCCTCCCCTATGATAAATGCCTGTGCTAGTCCATCAGGAGAGGGCTGCTCGGCATATTCGAACTTTACCCCGAACTGGCTGCCGTTACCCAACAACCGCTTGAATCCCGGCAGGTCGTAAGGCGTCGAGATAATAAGTATCTCCCTGATGCCGACAAGCATCAGCACCGAGATGGGATAATAAATCATCGGTTTATCGAAAATCGGGATTAGCTGCTTGCTGATTCCCTTGGTGATGGGGTACAGGCGTGTACCGCTGCCACCAGCTAATACTATGCCTTTCATAATGGTTTTAACTCATGTGCAAATTATATAGAACTATAAGCATTTTGTGTGCAATGACTTTTCATAACATTTTTTACAGGCTTCTATTTCTTTCGGTAAAACAAACAAGTCTTTAGCTCTTTTATATCCGGCTTCTGCAAACCTGTCGTGCAATGTAGCATCATTTATCAATTTGTCTATTGCCCTGGCATAAGCGATAGTATCCCCATTCGATACTTCCAAACATGTTTTGTCTTTAATGGAAACCCAATTTACACCGCTACCCTCAATCGTAAATGTAACAGCAGGTAATCTGCAATACATTCCTTGTGTTAAAGACAGACCAAATGCCTCATTCTTCGTTATACTCGGGAAAGCAAGAACTCGTGAAGCATATAGATAACATCTTAAATCGTCATCACTTACTTTACCAATAAAATTAACCCTACTTGAATGGCATGAAGATTTCAACTTCTCGGTTAAAGGCCCATTCCCGGCTATTACGAATACGCAGTCTGAATTTACATACCTTTCAGCTTCCAACAAGTAAGGCAATCCTTTATATTTGATATGTCTTCCAACAAAAAATATTATCGGTTTGTTGTCGTATTTTTCATGTATTTCCTTAATTCTTGCATCGTCTTGTGGATGCTTAATAAACAAAGACTCGTCAATAGCACTTTGTACAATGTCTATCTTTTCCTTGAAAGATTGTAAGGGTTTCGAAAAATCCCTGTAATTCGGACTCGTCACCATTATCCTGTCAGCTCTTTTCAATAAAGTTGTTTCGACAGGTTTTATTAAAGGATATATTTTCCTTTGATTTATTATATCCATATGCCAATGTATCACTAACTTGACCTTACGGGGAATCATAGTCAACAATACAGCAGCTGGATATGGATTGGCCCAATGGAAATGGATTATATCCGGTTGAAACTCGTTGATGGCCTTTCTTAAGATTGGGAAATACGATAAGGACAAAGCTTGCCTGGCAATTGTAATTCGACTTCCGACGCGATAGATTCTCACCCCGTTTATTTCATCACACATATCTTCTTTGCCCTCATTAAAGCAAACAACGGCAACATCGTTTTCTTTAGAAAAACTATCAACCAGATATTTACAAGTATTCTCAACACCTCCAATATAAGGATAATAGTATTTTGAGATATGTAATATTTTCATTGTTCAATTATTTGCTTGATAGTATTTAACAAGGCATAAGGCTCATTTTCTCCAACTTTTATCGAATTCTTTACACCTGCATTCTCACCGACTTTCATATCCCGGTCGCTATCACCAATCATATAAGATTCTGGAAGGTCTATATTGAAATCTTTTGCTGCCTGGAGCAATAAACCTGGCTTGGGCTTCCTGCAATCACAATCACACTTGTACTCTAGCCTTTCACCAGGAAAGCCTTTGTCTGTGTGGTGAGGACAAATATATATTGCATCAATAAAAGCACCCTTCTTGCCAAGCTCCGTCTCCATCTTCTCATGGACGGTCTGTAACTCTTCAAATGTACAATCTCCACGGGCTATCACTGGTTGGTTAGTTACGACAATGGCAAGATAACCGCTTTTATTTATTGCCTTGACAGCTTCAGCGGCACCATCAATCAACTCGAATTGTTCTGGCTTTGTTATAAATCCGACCATTTTGTTTATCGTTCCGTCCCTATCCAAAAAGATAGCCTTCTGTTTGTTTTTTAAGTTACGGGCATGAACCTTTCCGCTTACGATGTCGTTTTCAACCTCGTAATATCTTTCAGGAGTACCCATGTCCTTGATGTATTCAGGAGTGTCATAGGCAAATATCCTTCCGCTCTTTATGTTCGGCTTAAGGACGTCACGGTCAAGGTCTATCTTATCGGGAGTTTCAGGATGGCGTGGTATAAAATTCTTTTTCGTTTCCTTTAAAAGTTCAGGAGAAATAATCTCTATTCCCGCGTTGACACGGTTTTTGTAATAGGTACGTTCATCTTCCTTAGCCATCCATCGTATTACCTTATGAGTATCTTCAGGCATACCTCCTTTCACTCTTGGAACTTCTATTTCTGTTACCAACAATGAACTGTCAAAAGGATGACCGTTAGGATGGGACATCAAGCTTGCCCAAGCCTTATGTGACTTATGGAATTCGATGAAACGGTTGAAGTCCACATCCATTATTACGTCACCGCAAAGCAATAGGAAATCCTCCGTCAGTTGCGGCATTTTAAACAATGCTCCGGCAGTTCCTAAAGGATGGTCTTCTATGAAATATTCGATTTTCACGTCAAACTTGCTACCGTCACCGAAATAATCTTTTATTTTATCACCTAAATACCCTATGACAAGAATGATATCCGTCAATCCACAAGTCTTCAGGTTCTCTATCTGGTACTCCAATATAGGCTTGCCGCAAATGCTTATCATCGGTTTGGGCACATCGTTTCTGACGGAGGCTATTCTCGTACCTTTACCGCCGGCCATTATTACTGTCTTCATCATATATCATGTTTATGTTTCATTAAAAGAACTTATCCTCCAGCATCAGGCATAAGCAATGATAAACAGGAAGATGCAATTCCTGTATTTTGTACGTTTCAGTTTCTGGAACTTGAATGCAGACATCCGCCATAACGGACAACTTGCTGTCCTTACTTCCTGTCAGGCCAATGACATTCATCCCTTTAGCCTTGGCTACAGTTGCAGCATAAAGTACGTTTTTACTATTGCCAGACGTGGAAATCCCCATGAAAACATCACCTTTACAGCCGAAGCCGTTGACTTGTTGGGCAAAGCATAACAATGGTTCGCAATCATTCATGTATGCAGTGGTAAGTGCAGAATGGCCGTCAAGCGCTATGGCTGGAAGAGCCCCTTGCAGGTTCTCGGACAATATCTTTCCTAACTCCTCATTTGCCCCAACCAAGGCACTACAGTAATGTTCGTCAAGTTTACGTGGCTTTTTAAAACCTTTCATCAACTCACCGACAATGTGCTCTGAATCAGCTGCAGAACCGCCATTGCCAGCTACAAGAAGTTTTCCTCCGTTGTTATAAGAGTTCTCTAAAACACCGTAGGTCTCAATAATACTATTTCGGCATACTTCTAATTGTGGATAACGTTCAATGAGTATATTTACATTTTTTAATATTCTTTCTTCCATTGCCTCAATTTATTTATATTGAACTTTTTTCATGTTTTCGACGTTATCAGTCGAATATATTTTCCAACCATGCGCCCCTCCGTCACTAAACTGGAATGGCATAGTAAATCCGTTAAGTTTTTTCAAGGCCGTCTCCACCTCCTTTTTGCGTGTAGGCTCAACTACAAACATGATGAAGCCACCTCCACCAGCTCCTGATACTTTTCCTGCCTTGGCTCCAGCTGATATGGCAACATCCATAGCCTCTTGAATCATGGGGTTAGTGATATGGTTTGCCATCTTTTTCTTGTTCTCCCAACCTTCACGAATGATGTCGGCAAAACCGTTTATGTCACCTTTCAAGATGGCGAGCTTCATGTCATTCGCACTTTGCTTGATTTTATGCATGGCCTCCACTGCTTCATTTACACCTTGTGAGGTGTTTTCTTTCTGTTCTTCGATAATGGCTGCACTGCTACGTGACTTTCCGGTGAAATAAAGCAACATGCTTGCTTCCAGTTCATCTATAATCCAGCGTTTAATTTTCAACGGATTAACGATGACAATATCGTTTTTCAAGAATTCCATATAGTTAAAGCCACCGAATGCAGCAGCATATTGGTCCTGTTTACCACCAGAAAGTTGTAAGTCTTTACGCTCTATTTCATAAGCCAATCGCGAAATTTCATAATCTCCAAGAGGAAGGCTCAACCATTCAACAAAACATTTTAATATGCAGACAACCATAGTTGACGATGTCCCCAGTCCTGAACCTGCCGGAGCGTCATTATAGGTAGTTATTTTGAATGACCTCGCACCAATACCAAAATCCTTCACGACCCTGTTATAAACACCCTTTATCAAGCTCGCCTCTCCGTCTATTTCAAGATGTTCTGTCATTCTATAACTCTTGTGGCAATTCGCATCAAAAGCGTTTATGGTTATTAACTTGTCGTTTGTTTCCTCAATAGTGCAATAAGCATAAAGGTTAATAGTGGCATTTAACACCAATCCTCCATAAATATCACTATAAGGAGAAACGTCACTGCCTCCTCCAGCCAAACCTAAACGAAGAGGAGCTTTACTACGAATAATCATATATTTATTGTTATTTAATTGATTTTATTACCATGAAGATCTTGTTGGCACTTTTCTCCCATGAATATTCATCAACGTTATGCAACCCTCTTTCAATTAAATCCGATCTTAATTGTTCATCATTGCATAAGCTTTTAATTGCTTCTGCCAAACTAGCTGGATCGTTAGGATTGCAATAAGAAACGCTGTTTCCGAATATTTCAGGCAAACAACTTGCTTTAGCACAAATAACAGGACATCCACAAGATTGTGCTTCTAAAGGAGGGATTCCGAATCCTTCGTAAAATGATGGATAAACAAAAGCAAACGCATTGCTATAATATCGAACCAATTCACTATCCGTTACTCTTCCTAAAAATTTTATTTTAGTATTATCTTTATATTGATCAATGTTGATGTTGGAAAAATTGGAATTACGTAAATCACCAATGATATATAACAGAATGTCTTGTTTCTGTTTCAATAAAGCATCAAAAGCCCGTAAAACTGCTATAAAATTTTTCCTGTAATTAAGTGAAGAAACGGCAAGAACATATTTCTCTTTCTGCAATGTATCATCTTGAATTTTTCGGAAATCATTTGTAACGGCGTTATGAATGACTGCAATTTTTCCTGCGTCAATATTGTAATATTTAATAATTTCTTTTTTTGAGAATTCGCTTACGGTAAGTATTTTTTTCGCAGACGCCATGATGCGTGGTATCATAAATCTATAAAAGTATAAGAATGATTTATTAAATGTCTGCGGATAGGCCATAAAAGCCACATCATGAACTGTTACTATTTTATTTTTATAGAACAGAGGGGCTGTATTACATAAACACAAAAGTAAAGGAGATTTTTGCTCTTTTAAATACTTAGGCAAATCCCATTGCTCCCATATATGTCCTTTATGTTTTCCTACTACGATAGCTCCCAATATTCTTGCGTACTCTTTTTGTTCAATATTACAAGGAGAAACAAACTGTACATTCTCTTTCAATATTTTCTTTAGTTCTAATGATATTTCGATGGCAAAACGTTGTACTCCTGTAATCTTTTGTGTTAGGAATCTGGCATTAACTATAATCATTTTTGTTGACACGTTATATTCTTTACCTGCCGGTGGAATTATTCATGCTTCTTTGTGCCTGATATTTACGCTTTATTGTATTTCGGAGGCTTTTGCTTACGGTTCTAACTTGCTTTCGACAAATTTGCAAGAGGCATTCTTTTGTAGGATGAAAAGACATCTTTTAAAAGACGAAAAGCCGTGTTTTACACGATAAAAGAAAATGGTGTAAAACTGTAACCATCGCCATGCTACTCAAAGTAATTCCGCCAACAGTTATTCTTTATTTATTCAAAATAATCACAACAAGATTTGAGGGATTTGTCAGGAGATATTTGAATGACTATATCAGTTTATGAATTTCCTAAAAATCTTTTTTATAAAAGTTTTTATTCTAACAGGCACACAAAATATAATTTTGTCTTTGATATATTGAATTTTAGGAATTGCGAAATAGTCTGTTTCAAACAATTGTTCTCCGGGTAATGACATTAAGGCTTTAAGTCGCGGACGACAGGCAGGCATATTTTCCGGTCTTATCAGATTGGCATTGCCTGCTTCTAATGTGGCAATGTCTGTATGCAATATTGAAAAATGGGAAATATGCTTTTTCAAAAAATCATAGCCCTGTTGAGTGTTTACAATCACTTCTGATACTCCCCAATAGTTATAAAAGTGTGGATAAGTTTTAAGGATATTCCAAAAATCTCCCATTGTAAAATCGGAAGCTCTATATGTACCATTATAACAGCATTTATAACAAGCATAACGATGTAATTTCCCTGCTAAGTATGCTTTATAGAATGGGTCGCATCTTCCAAAAACATAGTGCTTCTTCGTATTCTTGCCTGTGGTTTTACCTGTTTCTGTGTCTATTTGAAGAGTTTGCCCCCATCCCTTGGGCTTTTTTGATCTATAATTAATATAAGTAACTTTGGAGTCATATTTTTTTGATAACCACTCAATGTATTTCTTGAATAAAAGCGGTGAAGGAACACCGTGGCAGATTATGTCTGCCGTGATTAAATTGTCATAAGCTCTATGTAGATAAGATTTCAATGCTGCTATTTGGCAACCTGTCCCCGAAAAGAAAACAAACTTTCCGGATTCCAGTAATTTTTTTACCTTAACAAAAATCCCACCAGTGTCACTTTGTACGTATTTAGAGCTTAAAAGCTTGGGTAATTCATTTTCATTGTCGACTATAACATGTCTTGCTACGAGTTGCTCATCATAAGCACATCCCACCACGACACCGCCATTTTGAATAACTGATAAAGCCAATGTTGAAAACACTCCTCCTGAAGCACTTTTTTTCAAAAGTTCTTCTTTTCTAGTAGTCAGTCCTAATGCTATTTGTTGAAAATCGACATGAAATAAATCAAGATTTTGCGGACAACGTTTTTGACACAAATGACAATCCACGCATTTATTCTCGTCTATGCAGGGTATGGCGAAGCCCTCGTAATCGGACTTGAACGAAATTGCCCCTTTAGGGCAAACCGCTTCGCAGCACTTACATCCCGTGCATGTGACAGTTATTTCAGAAGCTTTCATTTGTTTTTTCTGCTTTTAATCTTGTCCTCACATTTTTCTATCATGAAATCAATATAGTCATCGGCTTTTTTGCGCTCTGCGTTCAAAACGGCATTGACTGTGGTAAAGTCGATAGGCTTGTCTGCAGCCGATATATCATTAAAATCAGTAATGGCTCTTTCCTGCAAGGAAACTATATTGAGCAGGTTGTAGATACGTCCGCCATACTTGGGGATGAATGCTAAAAAATCAGTATTCAGATTCGTCGCGAAAGCCGTGCCATGAAAAGAGTCAGTTATTAACAATTTAGCATATTTAATCAAGGACAAAAAATCTTCCACATTGGAAGCCAAGTATCCATGTCCTTTCTTTAATAATTGGTCATAACGAGTACAAAAGCGTATTAGTTTACAACCTTTTCGCTTGGCTATGGCCTCCGCATAATTATCAAAATCGCGATTAGAATATAGTTGGTAAATCAAAACGTAATCTTCATTTATCAACCTTTTGGGAATATATTGAAGCCAAAATGACTGTTCCATCAGCAACGTTGGGTCAAGAATGTTAACAGCTCCATTAATTCCCAAATCTTCCAATATCCGAACACCGCTTTCTTCTCTTACTGAAATTGCATCGAAGTCTTTGAGCATTGCAGCGGTTTCGGCTTTCTCTTCTTCTTTTAATTCAGTTCTTCCAAAACTTGAAGAATAAGACACTTTTGGATAAGAATTAGGAACAAAAGTTAGGAACAAAGGTTTAAGTATCCCATTATTCCATACGGAATTCCAAACTTGGTCGCTTCCAACGCAGTAAATATCCGCATTTAATGGGTAATGCTTGAAATCTTCTTCTGTCGTATAAGATTTTGCATTTATGTCAACACCTACATATTTGCGCAGGAAACGAGCAAACATATACTTCCACCTTAAAAAAGAAGGAAATAGAATGACTCCCCGAATAAACTTTTTTATAGGATTATGAACGTCTTGATTCCAAAACTTTATCAGTGGCAATATTCCTCTGCACTCCTCTTTCTTAAAATTAATAATTTCAACTTCCATGCCTTTGCTTTCCAATTTTTTCTTAGTTGCAAATGTTTGCAAAACAGAGCCGTGATTGCTAACGGCATGGAAGGTTATTATTGCTATTCTTTTCTTCATTCGTTAATTATCATTTTGTCTTCTATATATTGTTTCACTCTCATGATTATTTTTTCCCAGTCATATTCAGTTATGTCAGGATTACTCATTTTTTTTAGTTGGACGGAATCATTCAAAAGATTGGTTATTGTATTTACCCATTCATTCTCTTCCCATCCACGAATGGTCACACCTCTATTTTCCACTACTTCTACCATTGCGGAATTATGAGGACTTACTACTGGACATCCGCAAGCCATTGCCTCCAATTGCGGCATGCCAAAACCTTCATTAATAGCTGTTGAAACATACAATGTAGCAAGATTGTATAGCTGCAATAGTCTTTCAAACCCTATATATTGAGTAAAACAAATGGCTTCTTTTGGATAATTGGGTTGATTGACGATTTCTGCCACATTTGAGTTTTTCCAACCACTTGCTCCCACAATCAATAATTTACACCTTGTTTTTTCGTAGATTGCAGGCATGATATGTAGTAAAAAAGACAAATTCTTACGTGGTTCCAATGTTCCGACAAATAATATAAACTTATTGTTTATTCCATATTCTGCAAAAATGTTGTTTCTGTCAGTTTCACTTACTACAATTTTTTTAAAACGTGTGCTGCAAGAATCTCCAACGACAGATTGTTTTTGTTTTCTATTGGGATAATATTCCTCTAATTTACTTAACGTATAATGAGAATTGCACCATATCATATCAGCTTTGTTGATAGATATGTCCACAAATGGCAGCGCAAACAATTTGACTTTCCACGTCATTGTTTCACGAAACTCTTTGCCGACAACATCATGGACTGTTATCATTCTCTTTGCCTTACCGACAGAAAGTATTGGCGTTTCAGGGCGTGGTGTCCACACAATATCGGCTTTCAATCTCTTGGCGATTTTAGGAAAATGCAAATGAAACCATATAACATTTGGTATATTAACATTTCCCAACATAGGCTCAATAACCACATCAACCTTGTCCAAAGGCAACCCTACAATTGAATTATGAAATGGCACCGGACTAACCAATGTTAAATGCCATTCTGGTATATATTGGCATATTGCACGTATCGCATCTATAGCATACGTGGCTACACCTGTCGCCCGCTTTGTAAAGACACGACAATCAACCACTATATTCATTACTTATAATCTTTTCTGTAAATTTTACAAGAACCAATTTGACAAATGGGGACTCCATACTTTAGTATTGCCTCATCTGCACTTATAGGAATATATCTCAGTGCCTGGTTTACATAGGTTCCTTTTTCTTTCAAACTTTTAGATACACAGCTGCCAGCTCCAATCGTTATATTATCAGCAACTTTAATGCCTGGCATAAAAATACATCGTGAACCGATATAACAATTTTTACCTATGTATATACCACCATCTACACGACTCAATTCTTTTCCAATATAAAATGAATGTGTCCAAAACTCTGAGCCTGAACCGGCTATTGTAGAGTAGTCATCAATATATATGCTGTCTGACAGATTTAACAAACCTCATACAATATGAGTCCTTTTACCTAAATGCAATAAACTTCGTTTTTTCCCCTTGGGCACCTGCTTTGGGCCACTTGCAATAATCTTATGGTCAAAGAAAGCTTTCTCTTCAAGTTCTACATCTATGTTACCCTTGATTCTATTCATTTTCCCTATTATAGAACCTTTACGCATAACCAGCTTATGAACATTGATGAAATTAAAATGTCCAATAGAAACACCGTCTTCTAATATTAACTCATCAGCTAAAACAATAGAAAATCCTATTTTATACTTTCGGGTCAATAAATTTGCAATTATTACCCCCCCCCATTTTAATATATTGTTCATTTTATTAACATTTTAAAATAATCTTTTTTTTCACTTATCGGTCTCTTTGATAACAATAAGAATGGTAGTCTTGTTAAAGGGAACAACACTCTAAACATTATATATTGAAGATTGCTTGATGTTTTCTTGACATACAAATACAAACTTGATTGCGTCATAATAATCTTTTTCATTGTAGGGGATTTCTTCTTTTCTTGACTCATTCCTTCAAGATGCATTATCTTTGGCGACTTTATTATCATATTTTTATATCCATGTTTCTTAAAGCGCCATTGCATCTCCGATTCTTCAGAATACATAAAGAAATCGGGGTCGAAACACTCACATTCTGCTATCACTTTACGAGGAATAAATAGGTCAGCACCTGTTACATAGCCTACTTCAAAAGCATCCTTGCTTTCATCTTCAGCATCCATTGCCATTATTTTTTTTGCCTTGCTTTTACAGTATGGAGCAAACAGATACGATTTTACAATATCTTTCCAATTACTTAACTTAGCATAAGAATGACAACGTTTGTTATTTCCGTCACAAAGAATGCAGCCTAAACCTCCAATCTTATCTCCTTTATGTTCTTCGCAATAACGCCACATCTCATATATGGCATTATTAAGTAAAAGTGTATCAGAATTTAAGAAGAAAATATAATCACCCTTTGCATATTGTGCTCCGAGGTTATTCGCCTTGCCAAAACCAAGATTTTCGCCTGCCTCTATAAATTTAATTTGCTTATCAGAAGCAAACACTTCTTGGCTTCCATCAGAAGATTCGTTATCAACCAAAATTATTTCGTATTCTACTCCAGAAGTTTTAGCAATGATACTCTCAATGCAATTCTTTGTCAGCTGTTTCGTATTGTAGTTAACTATAATAATCGATACGTGCATGACTTATTTAATTTTTATAGTAGAAAAAATTTGTGAGAGATATATGCAAATGCTTACGATGATCGTTCCCCAAAAAGAATATGCTTTCGTGATAAGTGGCCAAATCAGAAAGCCACTAAGGAGAATATAGAAACAGACGGAATACAAGAAGAAATTAGGCAATACAAAATTTCCATTACGAGGTCTCAATTTTGACGAAATATAGCATAAGCATAAAACAAAAATAGCAGCAAAAATATGCCCAAAATCGTATAAGAGATCTCCAAATAATGTATTGTACACATTCATTCGAGTGCCAGTGATTCTTTCTAATGCCAAATAGTCACGTTGACCATCGCCACCAACTATTGAGGAAAAAAATGCAAAGCAATTCTTACCAAGCGTAATCCCTTTTGTATACCAACATTCAGTATTGAAATTACAAAAACTTTCTCCCATATAGCGATATATCCAATCTGTCAAAGCAAAATCAGAATATTGGTCGGATGAAAAACGGCTAATTGTAATTACCATGAATATAGCTATGATTCCTACTGCAGCACACAAAAAAGATCTATTAATTATTTTTTTTGCTTTCGATGGTATAACTTTTCTGAAAAAGAGAAAAATCTGCAAGAAATATAAAAGAGCCCATAGTAAAGCTCCTCGTGTACCAACGGTCATTCCTAACAGTAATGGATTCAGATAAGAAATAATGAATCCCACAATCATTAATTTGTTATATGTTGTCTTTATTGGATTTACCGTAATATAATAAAAGAATAATATTGGAGATATAAACCAAGAATACGCAGAAAAAGCAAACAATTTGGAACTTAAAGGAGTTAAAATGTTTCGAGAATCATATTCACCTGACGTATATTCATTTTTTATATCAGCGATATTACCAAAATCCACTCCACTGGAAACAAAATGGTATAAAATTTCTGCAAAAGGGATATATGAAGTAAACGCAATTATCCACATAATGGGCAAGAGCACTGGTGATTTGCATTTAGAAATCGTCTTTAAAGGCTCGCTTTTTACGCATAGAAATAGCAATAAAAATAGAATTGCTAAATATAAGAAAGGAACAAGCGTGAAGTCATGAAATTGTCTAAAAATAACTGACTGACTATAAAAAATTGAGGCTAAAGCTGCTATTGTCCATAATGCCAATGGATATAGGTTTATTATATCTTCATGTTTTTTTATGAAATATATACTAAATCCTAAGAATATAATAAAATTCACATAAATCATATGATCATTTATTTCTGAATATATTTTTTAATAGTTTCCAAGGAAATAATATTAACCGTAGATAGTTGTTTTTCTTTCTTTGTTCCATTTCATTTTTCAAAACCATTCGTATGCTTGAAACGTATCCATATAAAGGATAAGCTTCAACGAATGCCTTATTTTTTTGATGTCTCTTGAATGGCATCACTAATGATGGTTTGTAATCAAGTCTTTCCTTGTAATTGCGCTCGATATTTTTCAAATCATTAGTATTTTCTGATACTTTACTATAAAAAGTACTACCTTTTGGTGTATTAACAGTTACTGATGAAACATTTTTCTTCGAATAAGAGAATTTAACAGTTTTACCTAATCCTATAAAATCTCCTATTGTTATATCTCCTATACGCTCAGGTCGAGCATAATTGCAAGAATAACAATTCTCTCTCAAGCAAATGCCCCACAAAAATCCAAGAATATAGTATTGCTGAGTTTCATCAATGCGAAACAATTTTTCACGATAGTTGTCCCTTGGGAATAACTTTCGTCTGTCTTTATCCCATAAAGTCAGACGATAGTTATTCCCATCGTTGCCTCTGAAGCGGATATCTGCGATATCTTTAAGATTGTATTTGTCAATTATATAAGCAACTTCTTCTTTAAAATATTTTGTTGGACAAACGCCATGACAAATCAAATCAACGGTTATAAGATTATCGTAATCCTTGTGTAAGAAAGCCTTTAATCCTGCAACTTGACATGGTGTACCTATAAATAAAACCAATCTACCATTATGGAGAAAAGTTTTAACTTTCTTATAAGTATCTTTCCCAACTAAACTTTGTACATAGCGAGAGCCCTTGAAATGTTCCAGTTCATCCATGCTTTCTGTATAGGTCATAATGGGAGTCATTTCAGAATCATATCTTGATCCAAAAACGACACCGCCTTGTTTTATGACATATTCAGACATACAAGTTCCTATACCACCAGAGGCGCAAATCATTCTTTTGTCCTTATCTTCTATCCATGAGGCATAGCACTTTAAAGGGTAAGAATATTTTAGTTCTACATTATTTGGACAGGACGATTTGCATAAGCCACAATGAATACAATTTATTTCATCTACAATAGGATGTACGCAGCCCAACTTATCTTCTTGCATACTGATACATCTACGACTGCAAACATTCACGCAAGCGTAACAACCTGTACATTTATCTTTTGGACAAATTAGCATAAATTATTTTTTAACGATTTTATATCTACAATATGAAATATAGCAAGTAAAAAACAGTAAGGAATCAACCATAACAAGGTTTTTATTATACAAACTGATATATATTTCATACGAATAGGAAATGTTGTAAAGTACTCTTGACGTATTGGGATAAAGTTAACTAAAAAAAGGAGACTTATCGCCAATACTGTTGGAATTAAAAAACATCTAAACATTTTCCAACGACTCAACCTCATTATTTTTTTGTAATATACTGTATAATAGGAGCCAATGACAAAAATCACATAGAAGAAATATCCTATAACAGCAGAACCGACTCCATAACGAACGCTCAATGAGGCATTGATAACCATAGATATGATGCATGCTACGGCCGATGTAACAACTAAAGGTTTTGTGCGTCCGTATGCAAGAACCAAGGCATTGCCGGGGGTCGTATGTATTTGTACTAAGACCGTTAAACACCAAATAGCCATCCAATGTGCCAAACCAACATATTCAGAACCTACATAGGCCGACAATACTTCCGAGGCACAGAAAATGAAAGGAATACTTAACATATTCGCTAAAACGGAAGTCCATGTTGTCCATTTATAGGCAAAGGTCTCGATTGCCTGCTGATTTTTTTTTGCTACTAATTCTGATGTTTTCGGTAAGAAGATACTGGAGAATGTACCTCCTATCATAATTATTAATTGAGGAATCACTTCTATAATCCTATATTCTGAAACAGTTTCGGCACCATTGGCAGAAAATATACTTAGAATGATAGGGCGTGATTGTGTTGAGGTCATCTGAAAAAGTGACAATGCAAATATGGAAAGGCTAAAAGCCAAGACAATTCTGAAATCTTTCCAATAGGTTGCTGGTTTTAAACTATCAATAAGGTTATCCCGACGGCATTTGATGGCGTAAGGAACAAGTAACAGAGCCAATACGGCTGTCAACCAAAAGAAGTAGGCTGTCAAAGACAAATCTGCCCATAAGACGATAAATATCAGCAATGTTTTAAGTACGGTTTGCACACATTGTACTTGCATCGTATATGCCATTTGCTTGTCTGCAATCAACAGTTGGTTAAACGTTGTCGTGCCCCAACTGAAGATGGAAAATATCGCAATGATATAAAGGCACATCCGCAATTGAAGGAATTGCTCATGGGTAACGGAGAATATACTTTCACCCCATATAGCCAATGCTATCAGTCCAAGCATATTGACGCAAGCAATAATAAAATAGAATGTGATATTTGTCCGCGCTACTCGATATATGATGTCTTGTCTCCCTTCTGCTTTCCATTGGGAAAAGAATTTTATGGCACCTGTGTTCATCCCTAAATCCAGCAAGTGCATATAGCCGTTACAAGCTGTGGCAATAGCTAAAATGCCATATTCAGCCTTACCATAATAACCTAATAGTAAAGGAACGGAAATGAATCCCAATATGGCATTTAGTATTTTCTGAAGCGTACTCCAAAAGAAAGACGAAAAATAATAATTGTTTTTCAACATATTAGTGTTCAATCGAATCTATTAGAAATTTTGCAGATTCAATGCGGTCTTTCGCCAATATGGCTTGCACCAGTGTATAATCAATCTCTTTCAACCATTCCTCTTCATCGTCTGACGAATATATCTTCGAACGCAAACCGTAATGATTTAATATGTCATAAATCCTCGAATTCTGTGATTCCTTATCCGTGTCTTTAAAACGTAGGAATTCAATAAAATTTATAGACAAGTTGATGGATATGGCGGTGGCATGAAACGAGTCTGTGCAAACCAAAGTCGCATGTTGTATTAAGAAAACAAATTCTTTAGGACCGGCAGCGTCATAAACAATGGACTCTGGCACAGAAAAAGATTTATTTTCAGCTGCAGGTATGATGATGATGTTCTTTATTCCACATTTTGCTGCAACGTTAAGCAACTGCTTTGTATAATGAGGGTTATTCCCGATAAGGTAACAGAGTATGTATTTTGAAGGTAGCTTCTGTTCTACATCTGCCTCTTTTGCCAGTTCGTTCCATTCATGTGGTTCTAATAAAAAAGTCGGGTCAAGAACTTGTTGAACGTCATCTCGATTTAACAACGTAGATACGGCTTTAGCTGCAGCCTGTTCTCTTACTCCTATATGAGAGAAACGAGATAATAATTTCTTTATTTCACCTTTATATTTTTCGGGAAAATCATTTGTTCCAATACTGGATGCATAAGCAATTCTTTTTTTATCTTTTGCAAAATCCAGAAAATAAAACGGATTAAAAGAATACCATGCATTCCAAATCTGGTCACTGCCTGTCACAAATACATCAGTCTGATTGAGTAATCTTTTATATTGTTTGCGGAAATAGATATGACGGATTTCGTATTTTTCTTTCTGAAAAGCATATAACTTTTTCAATGCTTTTGTCTTTACAAACTTTTTTTTGTCATGCCGTTGTAATATACCGACAACTGAAAGTACACCTTTCAAAATAGATTTCAACCTAAAATGCCTATCAAAATAAGGCAAGAACGATATGTCGTAGCCCAATAATTTTAATTTTTGATATAGCGCATAAGATTGTAAGGCTGTACCATAATTGCCATTACCTAACCATGTTACAAGTGATATTCTCATGTTTGCTTTTACTATTTAGACATTATCCAATGATGGGTATTTCACAAAGTCATATCGTTTGTCAAGATACACACCTGTCTTTTTAACTGTAGCAGGCATTCCTGCCAGTAATGAATATTTGGGTATATCATAGTTCTTATTTAAATGGATTTTGCAGCTACAATACGATTGTCGGTAAAATAGAACGTAACACCCATTTATTATTCCAAAGTTTTCTTATAAGAGTATGAATTGACATAAATTTTCACATTAAATCATATTCCTCTGGCATAGAGGATATTTTAATTTCTTTTATTTGAGTATCAAAATGGGTTAATAACATTTCCGCAAATCGGCCATGATACAGTCCATAAATAACTTTTGACATTTTTTTGTCCCTTCTTGCTACTATGCCAAATATGAGTTCAGAACCTCGGCTATAATGCCGAATCCATGCTTCTCCTCTCCATTGATATGGAGTATGGGTTAAGTCGCCATCTGAATCTATTTCCCATGTATCAATTACACCGTTTCCTATTTGTTCGAGTATGTTTCTCCATAATATTTGAGAGGTTACGGGTGAAACTAATTGTATATGTAAGGCCATAATTATTTCTGTTCTATATTAGGTGTATCCGTTTGTATTTGTTTCTCTACTGTACCTTTATCTGTTTCAATAGCATTATTTGATACTTTTTCGGAAGTCTCTTTTTCAGCCTCCTCTTTGTTTATCGCAGTTCCTTTATGTTCAGTTTCCTGCTTGGGAACTTCCTGGGAGTTCTTTTCTTTTTTAATTGACACGTCTGTAAGATATTCAATTTCATCTTTCATAGGGAAAACAGGATTGTATAATGATTCGTAGGCGCGTCCTATTGCACCTTTAAATTGAATCAAGTCTATTTCCCGTTCACCAGCCTGAATGATATGCGAGAAAGATATACCCGGATAAATGTCTATGTAGAAAATCTTGCTGATGCCTAACTGATAGGCTTTCTTGGCGCAAAGTTCACATGGACTTGCAGTCGTAAAAAGATAACCTCCGTCAATGCCTTCGGAACCATATTTCGCCAACTGAAGAAATGCGTTTTCTTCCGCATGAAGAGAGCGGGTATGTACTTGATTCTTTTCGCCTTTAATTACTGTATAAATATCTTTGAAACAATAGGTAAGTGGGATTCCGCTCAAACAATCTTTCTTCTTATCATAATGTTCATAATACAATTCTACTTTTTGTCTAAATTCAACACTTTCTTTTTCGAATTTGCTGAATGCGGACAAATCGTTTCTATTGTACAAATCGGTCAATGTACGTAAGGCACACGGTGTCTGTCCCTTTGCCACAGTGTTCCAACCAATGGCCTTTACGGAAAAATTCTTATCCGTAACAACAGCACCTACTTGGCGTGAAATACAACCCGAGTTAAGTTTAGCGACATTAGCTATCTGCATCAAACGTTCTTCATGGGTAGGCTGGGTCAACCCCGGATGAAGGATCAATGAAATAAAGTGAACCAATTGCCGCTTTAAGTCATAATTTAGATCTTTCCTTTGATTGTCATGAGCGATATGAATATCTGATAATTCCACACATTTTTCCACGTCTTGCGAATAATAAGAACGGGATATGTCTTTTCGCTTAGATGGATATTCTGCTTCATCCAATTGGTTTATTTCCTCTATGTCATAGCCTTCCTGATAAAGATTGTTTTTTCGATTAACTTCATCTGTAGTGATGGACATTAAATAAAACGCTGAATATCTTTCACGGAAATAATGTACTTCAAACGGATTGCGTAATGAGTCTATGATAATAAATGCAGGTTTATTATCGTTGAATTTAGATAATTGTCGAATCAATTTAATTATCCTGTTTATGGTTTGAGCCAATCCCAGAGGAGGAATTTCGTCGTTTTGTTTGATGATACATCCATACTGACGAATATTGTTTCCCCACTCTTGGAACAATTTTGTTGTCTTCCCATGTAATAACTCGGAAACATTTTGCATAATCCGCTTTCTAAATTCAGGAAGTTTTCCGGAAATATAATCCCAATAACTTTGTGCTTCTTTTTTTGAACCTTCATTAGTCAGATGGTCATATTCCTTTCCTTGCAGCCAAGTATCAATTTCTTTTACTTTATCTGTTTGCTTTGCAAAATCTTGTTCATATTCTTTTAATGCTTTTGTTGTCTCATCCAGATAATTTATTCCACTATTTTCTTTCTTAGTTCCTGCATCTTTTTCTGCTTGAAAAGATATCGATTTAATAAATGTATCATAGCCAGCCTTTAAAGCATAATAGAAAATAATGTCACTTGCTTTGATAACATGAAATGTGAAGCCTTCTTTTTCCCAAATCGATTTAAGAAAATTGTATTCTATCCGATATTTCCGTTCATCATTCGTTGTCCCTTCATGGTTTTCCACGGGAATAGGTGGGGCTAATGTTTGAAAATTGCCTTTCAATAAATCTGCAACTGTAGAACAGCCGCTTCCTGTACGACCAGTGAGTCCTATAACCATGAACTTCTGTCGCAACTCATATACTTGTTTTACTAAATCCATAATTGAAGAATCTATTCAATATTTGTTTTTCTAAACTTCTCCCATAAATGCAAAGCATACGGAGTACTATAATCCTCGTAAGCCTCCGTGTGTTTCAATTCTTCCAGCCCGTCTTTCAACCGCTGCAACTCTTCTGCAGGAAGATTTTCGCTTTTGATGGCATTGATGATTGCTTCCAATATGTCTTGGCAAACATAATCGGGAGAATACATGTCATCGAAGTAGTCGTAGTGTTCATCTTCCACAAAGTGGTAAGTGAGACTTTCGAGCATTTCGAGCAGGACGGTAACAGCTTTGGCATAGTTGCCTTGGCCTAATAATTCACGGACTGTGTCCTGATAAGGTGAAAGCAGTCGTGCTATGGTGTCGCAATCCTCGTCTATGTTACTTTCGCTGAATATGGCTTCGATTTCCGCTTTCAGCGGGCTAATTCGTTGTCAGTGCGTGCTTTTTCTTTCATGCGTCGACAGATGTATTTCATTTTTTCGGATGGCATATTAGTAGTTTTATAACGAGTTCAGAAACGCCTGCATCCGCAAGTCCTTGTATTTTGATGTTTTCCCTGTTTTCTCTACTATCGACAGGATGGCAGGTATGCTGACGGCAAGTGATTCGCGAACGCTATCTGGCATCAGCATCTTCAATTCACCAGCTTCAAAATCTTCATTAGTCAGTATAAGCGAGTATTTCTGCAGCTTATAACTAGGTCTTGCGCATCTTCCTGGCGATGTATTGGTTTGGCCCTGCTTTTACAAACTCGTCTACTAATTGCAGTTCACTTTTACTAAGGCTACACAACACGGCAAGGGGATTGTCGAGAATCTCCTGTGCGATACGACGTGCCGTCTCTTCCTTTTTTCAGGTTGGGACTGACATACAAGTCAAGTTTCTTGCAGATGTCCAGCATGTATTCTTTGGTTCGTACCATCAGTATGGAAGCCAAGCTGATGTTGGACGTGAAGTCTGTATTCTTGATGGTTATCATGGTATTGTGTTAACAAATAGTAAAAATTCAATCGAGTATTATCATATTCGCGTTATTCCGTAGCGTTTCCGGCTTTCTTGTCATTACTAGCCGGCATTTATCCAAGAATACATTGCCTTTTATTATTGGTTACATGAGCATTTATCCAATAAGACTTTTCGTCCATCTTTTTTGGGCAAGTGGCCATATATTGAAAACCTTGAAATGACGGCAGCCGACACGGCTTTCACCGGTAAACGTTGCTAAAACGGCTGGGTCGTGAAAGCTGCCATCATCATATCGTACTTTCTAATATATCTTCTCCCGTTCCACCAGCTGGTTCAGTTGTGGCATCATCAGTTCAATCACGTGGCTGCACACCTTGTTGTTGCGGTCAAAGTCCATGTCATCAAGGATGTCATCCACCGTGTCGTCCTCCATGTTGCCTCCGTATTCCGCAGCAACCATTCCGATTACCTGCAGTTTCCTGACTTTGGTGGCAATGGCTGCATTGCGTGCAGCCGCTGCCAGTTCGTAGGGAAACATATCGTACAGGAGGTTGCAATAACGCAGAAGTTCGGGGAACTCGTCAGATTCGGTCAGGTATGCCGTCAGCATCTCTTCTTCAAACTTGCGCAGCAGGAAAAGACCTTTCAGACCCGGCAGCTTGCCTGCCAACGCCTTGCTCATCATCAGGAACAGGGCGTGAGAAACGATGACATGCTCTTCGTCGGGATGCAAGGCGAACATCCGTTCTTCCGGCTTGCAGTTTTTCTGTAAATCGGCTTCTATTTGGTCGAACATCTGCTTGCGCATCTCTTTTTGTATGTCTTTTTCCATGCTATACTCTATATGAACTTTGTCAACCCGTCAACCCGCAAATTCACAGGATGTCGCTGATACTTACGCTCTTGGTCATGCTCTCCCACGAATGCCTCGCGACTGTCAGGTTCAGCGGATAACCGAGTTCCATCATCTCACCCAGCTTCTTCAGGCTGTAATTGATGCGGTGCAGAAGGCCGTCGTATTGCCTCCATTGCTCTCGCGGATTTTTCGCAGTGATGACGGGGAAGATGAAGGGAGTTCCTTTTCGTTTGTATCGGTCCGCAATCTCCTGCATTGGAGGCTCCCACGGCATGGAGATTTCCTTGCCAGTGAGATGCTGGCGGTAGGTGAGCCGGCCGTCCCTGATGTTTTCTTTTGTCAGGCGAAAGATGTCGTCACTCTTCATTCCTCTGGTGTAGACCGTGAACAGGAAGATGTCGCGGGCGAAGATTACCTGCTGCGGTTCGCCGCTCAAGTCCAGACTGCGCAGACGTTTCACCTCGTCAAGCGTCAGTCCGTTCCTATATTTCTTGACGTGGTAGCTCACGTCCAGGCCGTCAAAAGGATTGATGTCGGCGGCAAGGCCGTCACTGACGGCAAGTTTATAAACACGCTTCAAATTCCGGATATAAAGGGAAATAGTGTTGCGTCCCAATTCCTGATTTTTCAGCCATGTGTGGTAGTTGCGCATCAGCAGGGCGTCGAAGTCCTTGAACGGAACCTCATTCTTGCCTAAATAGGCAATGAACCTCCTGAGGTACATTTTCAACTTATAGGCCGCATCGTAACGCCCCTCGTCCCGCAATTTCTCAACACGGGAGTTGGCGTAGGCGATGAAACCGAAACCTCCTCCGTTTCTCTTCTGTGCTGGAACGGGCACGGCTGCCGTCTGCATGTTCTTCTTTCTGTTGTTATCCATTATTTCAATTTTACCTGTCTGTCAGCCGCCAAAATAGATTACCCTGCCGTTCGGCTTGCCTCCAAAGAAATCAAATATGTTCGGCTCGTCGAAATGGATGCCCATGTCGGCATAATAGGCTTCCTCCGGGTCTTCCGGCACGGTGTATAGGTCGTCATATAGGCATATCCGCTTGCCAAATGTGCTGATGAAATAAGTGTTTCTTGCCACATCCTGCTCTTTCTTCCAGATGTCGTTCCAAAGGGTTTCACCGTTCCACACCTGCAGGACTTCCTTGTCAATCCAAACTGTTGAGCCGCTTACGTATGTTTTGTCATTATAGGTGACGAGCTGGGCGGCAAGGTGAGGGCTTTGCATGTCCTGTGGAACGGGTGTTGAAGCAATTACATCCCGAAACTCACGCCCATCCCTGTGGCGCAAGGTGAACGTGCGCTCATCCTTTTGCTTGATTACCGTATAAGTATCCAACCGTTCTGCTTGGATTGCATCAAGCATTTTTGCCGCTTCTCTCAGCACGTCCTTCTCTTTTTCTTCCACAAAAGTAGTTTCGTAACGGAACTCTTTGGCTATGGTATCCGCCAAGGAGAAACCCCGTTTGTCACGCCAGTTGAAGGCAAGATCCGCCCACAGCATCTTTTTGGCTGACTGCCTGTTCCCGGTTAGCCGCACGAACATATCCTTGCGATAACGCAGGTCAGGAAAGACTTGCCGCAGGATTTTGTCCTCGCGTGCGAACCATGTCAGCATCACGCTCAAACGGAAAAAATCACCCGACAGCACGCTTTCAACCATCCATTGCCTGAGGGCGCTGCACTTGGTGTCAGCCACAGCCCTGCCCACGAGGTTGTGGACTTCTGAACATGCATTGATGCTTATGTCAAATCCGTTGCACCAGCGGCTTTCCACATTGCCTACGCTGCGGTACCTGTATTCGTAAACGCCGTCAAGCCCGACGGCTACGGTGTTCTCTATATAGAGCAGAAAGGGAAGGATTTTATTATTGTCGAAGCACCTCGCCTCCTGTCCGACAATACGGTACAGCCTGCCGTATAGCTGATAGAAGAAAGCCACGTCGCCGTCCACGTTCATTGACGGGTAGTGAAGACTTTTCCATTTGGATTTGAATTGGTCTATTGTCAACACGGTTGTAAGGTTATGCGGTTATGGGGTTTTGCGGTCGCAATGATTAAATGATTATAAGCATCAAGGCAAATCTCCTTGTCTGCTTGTATCTTGTCTCTTGTAAACTACAAAAACAGTATGTATTCGGGTTGCACCTCAACGGCAGCGGCAAGGAGGTTGGGAAGCTCCACGAACAGCCGTTTGGTGCGTGCTCCCTGCATTTTTTGCAGGTTGCCCTCGTAGCCGTTCAGCGGCCCGCCGACGATGCGGACTTTCCGGCCTATCATGTCGGGAGTTATTTCTTTAGGGGTGTAATATTGCGGATTTTCGGCAGAATTAACGGCGTCAATGAAGCGTTGCATGTCGGCCTCCCTTACCGTCATCGGGATCTTGTAGCCGCCCCGCACGTAACGGTATTGCACGGTGTCGCATTTCTCGACTATAGGGTCAACCGCCTGCCGCGTGTCATACACGAAAAGCAGGTCCTGTATGAAAGGCACTTCCTCCTTGCTGCGCTTTCCGTACCGGGTCACAAGTTTCCACACCATCGGCGTGAATACTTTTTTCACCATGCCGTCAAGCAGCTTGTAAGCCGGCAGCTTGGCGTTCCGCCGCTTCAGGTCGCGCATGACGAACCATTGGAGACGGTCATTTCCGTCCGGGGATTTGCCCTTTTCGGTTGGAATGTTGTCTTTGTCTTGCGGTTGTGGTCCGTCCATATTTTCAGAAAGGGACACTTCTTCTAATCCTGCAAGCCGTCGTAAATCGCACGATAACAAGCAGTTACGAAAGTTTGGATATTGACTTCCCCTTAATTCCATTGGATTGCTCCATCTCCGTCACTACTCATAATAGCGTTTGTGTTGGCATTGATTTTCATGACGGATTTTTGTCCGTCTCCTATTATGAGATGGATATTCTGTTGCAAAGGTAGAAAAAATAATTAAACATCAAGCAGTTTTGCGGATTTATTTGCACATATTTTTTATGAAGCGTCAACGATTTTGGCAAATTGTTGACGGAATATTTTAGTGAAGACCATGTAAGCTATTGACATTCAGTTGTTTCACAAGAATATCCATCTCATAATAGGAGAAGTCCATTTTCGTGCAACAATTTTTTTGCGTCATAGACCCTCCAGAATCATGCTGTTTGCCTTGTCCACTTCGCTTGACTTGATTGAGTCAAGATAGATTTGCGTTGTCGTTTCCGAATCGTGCCCGAGAGCCTCGCTGATGACGGCCAGCGGAATGTCCTTGCCTCTGGCAATCGTGGCCCAACTGTGCCTCGTGTAGTACATTGACAACGCCAGCGGCAGTCCTGCCAGGCGGGCGATGTCTTTCAGGTGCCGGTTTATTTTCCTCATTTGGTTCTGGTATTGCCTGCGCTCGCTCCCGTCCTCACGGGTGATGATGGGCAGGAGGTACTTTGTGGCATTAGGCTTGTACTTATCCGTGATTGCCTGCATCTGCCTTGTCCATTCCACCGTCAGCAGCTGCCCCGTCTTTTTACGGCGGTAGGCCAGACAACCGCTGTCAAGGTCGGTCTTCTTAAGGTACGCCATGTCGATGAATGACATTCCGCGCGTGCAGAAGCTGAACATGAACATGTCCCTCGCGAAGTCAAGGCTTGGCTTCCGTGACAAGTCCAGACCGTTTATTTTCTTGATGTCGATGAACGGAATGCTCCTTTTCACGGTCTTGTCCATGCCGCAGTAGACGTGCCTGAACGGGTGGCGGTCTGCCGTAAGCCCTTTCTCCACGGCCATCTTGTAGTTGGTGCGCAGTATGCGCATATAAAAAGAGGTGGTGTTGCGTGTCAGTCCGCCATTCAGCATCCAAGCCTCGTAAAGCTCCATGAGTCCGCCGTCAACCATGTCGAACGTCAAATCCCTGCCGTTGCGGAAGTGCATGAGGCTGTTGAGCATGGAGCGGTAGGTTTCCGACGAGCGAACCTTGCCGAGCTGTCTCTTGTGGCGTATCTGATTTCGGATAAAGTTGAACACGCTGTCGGAGATGTCAGTACAAGGCGAAAAATTTGCTGTAATTTCGTCAAGGCTTACTGTATCGGCAGTCTTTTCACTTTCCGCCGTCATCCGTCTGAGCCTGTCGAGCTGCCATTGCAGGTCTGACTTGACTGATGCCATATATTCATAGCGCGGCGACAACGGCGGCGGAAGGATTATCCGGCCGTTATCCTTGTCCCATTCGCAAGCAAAAATCTTATACTCGCTTGTTATCCGACGCACAGAGCGACCGTGGATTATCTGGAACACCAGTGAGCCTTCCTTGCCGGGTGTTGTCGATGGTCTGAATTTTAGTCTGATTGATGCCATTGTGCAATGTGTTTATTTGTTCATGCCAATATAAGAACTGCCAGGCGTCCACATTGGTTTCAGCCGTCAAGATTTATGTTCCATGCTGCCAAGAGTTGAGCGGCTTTGCAACATATTGATTTTCAATGCGTTGCGAAAGGGCATATTTTGCAACGCAAAATGCCGCCTTTGGGCTTGCGATACGTGGCCTTTTGGAATGTAAAAGGCCACGTATCAGGAAACAACTTGTGTTCAAATGTCTTTTATGACGTTTTTATATTCCGATTGCGACCAATATGAACAGAAGCAATAAGCAAAGCGGTTCCGTGTCAAGCGTCATCTTCCCCTCTGTTTCAGGAACTCCTGTATCTCGGAAGCAAGATAAAAATTCTTGCCGTTGTCTTTCATGTTGTAATAGCGTATCAGCCCTTTCTCGCGGTAACGCGCCAGCGTGCGTTGCGACACTCCGAGCAGTTCGGCCAGGTCAACGTTGTCGAGCAGCGTGTCGCCGTCTAGGCATTCCTTTTGCCGGTTCATCCGTTCCAGCTTCTTTTCTATACGTGCGAAGCCGTCAACCATCGTGGTTATCAACTTCTCCAATATTTCACTGTCAATGTAAGGCATAGTTCTCAAAATTTTTATCGGTTAATACTGTCTGGCCGTTCCGTGCGTTTACTTGGCCGTTCAACAATTTATATTGAGAAAACAATGCCAGCTTGTCTTGCCGTTTCCAGTGCTGTCGGACAACCGTCTGATTATCAATCAAATAAAGGATGCTAAATTTTTGATGTGATGAAAAGTGTAAACACCAAAAGTGTAAACATTGTAAACCGTTTACACCCAATGTTTACACTTCTAAAATGATGAGCAACATATAGCCATAAACTGCCATTATGGTTGCTTCATAAAAGGCTGAAAGAGAACCTATCACAAAAAGACAAAAGCCGCCTCATTGAAAATTGAAGCGGCTTTTCTGAATACGCAGAGATATTTTCTACAAGGCAAATTTCCTGCGCATTGTCTGCATCTCACGCGAGATGGTCTTGTCCATAACCCTCGCGTAGATTTTTGTTGTCATAATGCTTGAATGGCCGAGCATCTTCGCTATCGACTCTATCGAGACATTGTTCGCAAGGGCTATCGTGGCAAACGTGTGCCGGGCGACGTGAGTGCTTAAAGGCTTGTTTATATGGCAGGCATCCGCTATTTCTTTCAAATAGCTGTTCATGCGCTGGTTGCTCGGCACGGGCAATACTACACCTTTCTTTATACAAGTAGGATGTGACTTGTACTTTTCCATTATCATGCGTGGAATGTCAAGCAAAGGTATGTCGCACATGTTGTCCGTCTTTTCCCTTGCCTTGCGTATCCAATATTCACCGTTGGAATCCACGGTTATGTGTCCGTGTTTCAGGTGCTGGACGTCTGTAAACGCCAAACCAGTGAAGGCGCAAAACAGGAAAATGTCGCGTACAACGGCAAGGCGCGGTATGTCAAAATCCTTGTTTATTATCAGTTGCAATTCATCTTCTGTAAGAAACACCCTGTTGCTTTTCGTCAGCTTAAAGTGAATGCCGAAGAAAGGGTCCTCGGTTATCCATTTGTTAGCCAACGCTTCCTTGATTACCTTTTTCAGGTTTTTCAGATATTTGACGGTTGCGTTCTGTGCACAGTTTTTCTCTACCTTGATGAAGCGTTCAAAACGCATGATGAAATCATGGTCAACATCCTTCAACGGTATGTCGGCAGTATTGAAACGCTCCCGGATAAACTCGCCAAGATACCTTGCCGTCCGCTCGTAGCGGAGCACTGTGCCCCTGACATAATCCCTGCCCATAAGCTCACGGTATTGCTTGTTGTGCTCATTGAAAGTCTCTACAAGCATACGCGGTGAATCAGAGCCTCCGCTATAATTGCGTTTAAGGATTTCGGCAGTCACCGGCTTTCCGTCCTGCTCCAGTTCACGGTGGATTTGGAGTACGCGGGTGCGGACTGTTTCCAGATAATGATTCAGTTCCATGTGCTTCCTGTCTTTGCCTATGGCGCATTCTTTCTGGGCATTCCAGCATTCAGCCTCAACGCTTCGCCTGATTTGCACTTCCGCACGCTTGCCGTTCACCGTGATGCGCATACAGATTGGAACTTCCCCGTTTTTGAGGGGCTTGGATTTCTTCACGAAGAAGAGTACCGTAAAATAACTTCTTTGCACTGTCATAACTGCATTGTTTTGGGGTTGTAAAATTAAGTAGAAAACAGGCAATTGCAAAATCGTAAAACATTGAAAATCAGAGAAGTATGATACAAATAGGTGGACTTTATTTTGTCGGCATCAAAGTCCACCGAATAAGCCACCTCTTACTGCCCCATTTTGCCGTGAAATGCAGTCCGTGGATAAAAGAAAAACCGCCGATAATGCTTGATTATCAGCGGTTTTCGTTGTTTTTGGCTTTGTTTCTGTGATCCGTTTGGGGCTCGAACCCAAGACCCCAACATTAAAAGTGTTGTGCTCTACCAGCTGAGCTAACGGATCTGATTATTCATTACGTTCGTAAAGCGAGTGCAAAGGTATGCTTTTTTCTTGTAATGACCAAATTATTTGCCGTCTTTTTGCCTTTTTTCTTCATTTTGGCTTGGTGCAATACTTTGATTTACGGCGGTTTTATATGTTGACGATTGCGTTTGGGGCGAGATGTCTTTATCTGGAACTGCTGGTTCGTCAATATTTTCTTTTGTTATATAACGCTGGTAGTATGCTATGATGAGTGTCGTTAGCGGTAGGGCGATGATGAGTCCTATGAAACCGAGCAAGGCTCCCCATACAGAGAGCGACAATAAGATTACTGCAGGATTGAGGCCCATTGCCTTGCCCATTATTTTGGGGGTAAGCACCATGTCGGTTATTATTTGTACGATGACGAATACTCCTGTTGCCGATGCGAAAATCACCCAAAAGTTCTGGCCCGTATCGGCGGCCTTGAGTAACGAAAGTATTACCATAGGGATGAATGCCAGACCGTGGACGTAGGGAATGAGGCTGAGTATGCCTATCAGTATGCCGAGTCCGATTGCCATGGGGAATCCTATGATGGTAAAGCCTATACAGAAAAGTATTCCTATGCATAATGCCACGAGGCCTTGTCCACGGATGTAGCTGTTCATCTCGCGTTCGACGTCGTTTATAAGCGCATGCCAAAACGGCCTGTTCTTTTTTGGGAAAATCTTGATGAATCCGGAAGCGAGCCTTTCATAATCAAGGAGTATGAAAAAGAGGTAGAGCAGGGTTATAAGCGACGCTACAATGCTTAGGATGACGTTTGCCGTTTGTCCTATTACTGAAAACACTTTCGGCATGGCTCCCTTTATGGCTTGGACTACATCCTCCTGTTGCATGAATTTCTGGATTTCGTCCTTGTATTCATTCAGCCATTGCTGTATAGCTACGGGGAAGTTGTTTATGTGCGTCTTTTGGTGAAGGTATCGGGATATTACCTCGCTTAGCTTGTCAAACTGTTCAATCATTGGCGGCACAATTAGGTAAAAGATACCACCTATTACGGCAACGATAAAGACAATTGAGATTATGATCGACAGCACCCTTGTGGGTACGTGCATCTTGTATTGCACAAATTTCACGATTGGGTATATCATGTAAGCCAGTAGCCATGCCACGAAAAACGGCAGCAGCACACTGCTGAGGTAATTCATAAGAAGCAGTACTATGACCACTACCACAGCCGTTAACGACCATCTTATGAATTTGTCGAATGTTATCTTTTCTTCAAGCATAATTCAGTTAATCCATAATTTAATTTATGTTGCCGGCGCACTTGTTTTTCTTTATCTTATCATTGTTTGTTTCCTGCCTGCAATCGGGCTTCCTCTTCCGTCGCTTTTCGGTAACATTCACGGCATAACGGCTCGTATTCGCTTTGCTCCCCAAGCATTACTCTTTTGCTGTTGGCGACAAGCCGGTGGCTTGCATAAGCAACCGAACCGCACCTTACGCATATTGCATGTACTTTGGTTACCTCGTCGGCAACGGCGCATAGGGCCGGAATCGGACCGAACGGTATGCCTTTATAATCCATATCCAGGCCTGCGACGATTACCCGCACGCCTCTATTGGCCAAGTCATTGCATACATCTACCAGGCCATCGTCGAAAAACTGCGCTTCGTCGATGCCAACAACTTCTATGTCGGAAGACAGCAGCAGTATTGATGACGAGGAGTCCACCGGTGTGCTCGGTATTGAGTGGCGGTCATGGCTCACCACTTCATCATCGGAATATCGTGTGTCTATGGCCGGTTTGAAGATTTCCACTTTTTGCCTTGCGAATTCGGCACGTTTCAATCTTCTTATAAGCTCTTCCGTCTTGCCGGAAAACATTGAGCCACATATCACTTCTATTCTTCCCGGACGGTGCGTCTCACCTGTAAAATTATTATCCATTTCGGCGCAAAATTACAAAGACGTTTTAAAAATTGCAAAGAAATACGCCGTTTTTTTGTCGTAGATGATTATTTACCTATATTTGTACCGAAATATGGGCTTATTGTATATCGTGCCCACGCCGGTGGGTAATCTTGAAGACATGACGATGAGGGCTGTGCGAGTGCTGAAGGAGGCAGACCTAATCTTGGCTGAGGACACCCGTACGTCGGGCGTCCTGCTAAAGCATTTCAATATCAGCAACAAGCTCATGTCGCACCATAAGTTTAACGAACACGGCACTTCCGCCTCAATCGTAGAGCGTCTCAAGGCAGGAGAGACCATAGCCCTTATTAGCGATGCTGGCACTCCTGGGATAAGCGATCCTGGCTTTTTCCTTGTGCGTGAAGCCGTCAATGCGGGTATAACCGTGCAGTGCCTCCCTGGAGCCACGGCTTTTGTTCCGGCCTTGGTGTCGTCGGGCTTGCCGTGCGACCGCTTTTGTTTTGAAGGATTCCTGCCGCAGAAAAAGGGGAGGGCTACGCTTCTCGAAGCACTGCGTGACGAGCGCCGTACCATGGTGTTTTATGAATCTCCTTACCGGGTATTGAAAACACTCAAGCAGTTTGCTGAATATTTCGGTGAAGACCGCCGTGTAAGCGCTTGTCGCGAAATATCAAAGATACATGAGGAAAGCGTACGTGGAACGCTTGCCGAAGCCATAGCGCATTTTACGGAGACAGCTCCACGCGGAGAATTTGTAATAGTGGTGGAAGGGAAAAGTAAGCTTGAAGACGGGAGAGGGAAAGAAAACGGTAAAACGACGAAAGACCGTGAATGACACAACACCCCGTTTTCCGCTCAGTTGCCCTTTGGACTTTCAATATAAAGAGAAACTAACGTAAAACTATCGTATATGAAGAAAGTATTATTTTTAGCGGCATGTATATTTACCCTTGTCGCATGCAACAACGGTAAGACCTCGTCGTCAGACCTTCCACAAGAGAGCCGTGCCGACTCATTGCAGAAGGTTCTCGAGCAGAAAGACAACGAAATCAATGACATGATGGGGATACTCAACGAGGTGGAGGAAGGATTCCGCCAGATTAATGAGGCCGAGAATCGTGTAAGCGTGGCAAAGGACGGCGAAGGAGCCAACCGCCAGCAGCAAATCCGTGAGAACATGCAGTTCATCCAGCAGCGTATGGCTGAGAACCGCGAGCTTTTGTCAAAATTGCGCCAGCAGGTAAAGAGCGGTTCAATAAAGAGCGAGCAGCTGCAGAAGACAATCGAGGACCTTACGCGCCAGCTTGAGGACAAGGACCATCAGATAAAGGACCTGTATGCCCAGCTCGAGGCAAAAGACATACACATTGAAGAACTTGACCGCACGGTCACCACCCTTAACAAGAACGTAAGCACATTACAGGACGACAACGCCAAGAAGGCCAACACCATAAATGCCCAGGACAAACAGCTTAACACGGCATGGTACGTCTTCGGCACGAAGAAGGAACTGAAGGAACAGAACATACTCGTAAAGGGTAAGGTTCTCCAGTCAAACTTCAACAAGAGCTATTTCACCAAGTGTGACATTCGCACCCTCAAGGCACTTAAGCTCTATAGCAAGTCGGCAAAACTCTTGACCATGCACCCGTCAAGCAGCTACAAACTTGAGCGTGACGCGCAAGACCAGTATATCTTGCACATCACCAATCCGCAGCTCTTCTGGAGCACGAGCAAATACCTTGTCGTACAAGTGAAATAGCGAAAGCCGTGAGCCGCAAGGCTAAGGCGCGTTATTTAGAATAATTGAGCCGCGACACCGTTCAACCGGTTGCCGCGGCTCTTTTCAGTTTTTTATGTCATATAATCTTGTCCGCTATGGTTTCATGCTGATTGCGGCCTGGTCTGTGCCTGTTATGCACACGTAATTGTCATACCATTTTTGCGGATGGCGTTCGTTCGCTTCGTATGCAGTCTCGAAATGTCGGTATAGGTCTTCATATTTTATTCCTTGCCTTATAATTTCTTTTAAGTCGCGTGTGCTCAGCGGTATAATCTTCATCCCTTCAACGTATTTGTCCGGATTGGTCGGGCAGCAATACAGTGAGTTTTTCCTGTTCATGAAGTCACTTATTACGTTTACGTTCAGGTTGGTTGTCACAAATACACAATAGCTGTTAGTGTTTCCTGTCCGTAGCAGATGGTTGCCCAAGTGTCTGGACACGGGTTCCATTTCCATGCGCCTTTGGTTTGTCTTGTCCGTTAACGTAGCCTCCAGCAAGAGGGAATGGCCCGGATATGCGGGCACGGCCGGATATTCCCATACGATGTCGGCCTCGCCGCCCGCCGCGTGTGTTACGGGCAGCAGGTTTGCGTCAAGGGACAGTTTTAGGTAGTCAAGGATTTTCCCTCTCCTTCCGCTCACCTTGTACCATATTATTCCAAGCACATATTCAAATATTGTGGGTACGTCGGCGTTGTCGGTGACTATGCGGTTTATGTTCGCGTCGTTGCGTTTGTCGAAGGCGTCGAGCAATGTCAGTAAAGTGTTGTTCTGGAAGTGCGTGTCAATCATCTTGTTGAAGCGATCGTACCTTATTTTGTCGACTTCGTCGAACGCCTCTTCTATTGTTTGTATGTCGGTTCCGAGTTCACTGCTTACGCCGTCAATGATGTCCTTTTCGTTAAATACAAGTGTTTCGCATATTTCGGCCAAGCTCGTTTTCCGTTCCAGCAGGTGGCATTCCCTGTAAGCCTGTTTGTATAATTCGTCTATAGAGGATGCGAATAGGTGCTTCGGTACAATGTCAAGCTTTACTTGTTTGTCGTCGAATATGAAGCAGTTGGTTAATCCCACGTGAGTTCGGTATAAGAAAACGATTGAAAAAGTTGTGGG
>ULUU01031619.1_pt1 | contig 56545 bp, 54 predicted proteins | sample 1958871 | NCBI WGS metagenome assembly ULUU01 (sample SAMEA4835770, study PRJEB28245) | human gut metagenome | biome: gut microbiome; material: fecal sample | place: Denmark | collected 2008 | reverse complement strand
CCCCTTTCCTAATGTCTAGGATTTGGGGTACCTCTCAAAGTTAGTTATTTTTAATTTTTACAAGTTTAATGAAATAAAACTAAGAGAAAAAATTACTTTATTAATAAAGTATCACTTTATTTTTAATTTCTTTCTCTTTGATAAAATTGAGACGGGACTTAAAAAAAGAATTTATTTAGAGGGATTTGATTATGATGAAAAGAAAAATTTTAGCTGTAACCATACCAGTCGTCGGATGTATTACAGTCGTTGGCTCAGGTTTTAGTGCTTGGTATTTTAGTGAAACAACAGGAAGTGCTTCTGATGGATCTGGATTTGGTGTAAATATTAATGTTACTGAAGAAGTCAAGGATACTTCAAGCACTTTGAAGATTCAAAATAGTAATGCAACAACCTTAGATACGGAATATCTTATTCTCGATCAAGGCGGAGTTAAAAACAAAACAGATGCCACTAAAGGTATTATGTTTGCAGCATCTGCAGTTAATGAAACAAAAGACAGAGATATTAGCTATACTTTTGATTTAGTATTTGACGGTGATACCGATTTAACATTAAATAAAATTTACGATGCTAAGATGGAAGTTGCTCTTAGTGTCAGTTTTGATTTGGGCGCTGGACTTGGTGCTTATCTTGAGACACAAGAAGGAGCTTCTCTTGATGTTACCTATGCAACTGTTTCTGATCCATATACTAAAACTCAAGAACTTGATTTTCATAGATCGGGAAATAAATACACAGCTGAGTTTGTTCTTGCTGCTAGTGAATTTACAAATATGAGCGCTACCCCTATTCAAGATTTTACCTGGAAAATTGCGGTTGATTTATCTACAACAAAAGATTTAAAAAATGCTTTGCTTAAGTATGCTAGTGGTAAGAAACCTCAAACAGGCGGTGAAGGCGGTGAATTGGAAAAAATGACCACTGCAGTTGAAAGCAGCACTCTTAATTTCACAACAAGTGCTTCAATTAGAGAAAAAGTAGAGAAAACAAGTATTTAATTTAAAACTTTCGTGTGGACCTTTTCTGCAAGAAGAGGTCCACACTTTTAAAATCATAAAAGGAAACTAAATAGATGAATGGCCAAGAAATACTAGGTAATGTTGCTTTTTATGTATCAATAGTCGTTGTTATTGGCATGGCTATAATGTTCTCAGTCCTTTTTTCAATTTATGGCTATTACAAAATCAAACATATTAAATATGGTCATGAAGATAATAAATTAGAGAATACCTTACGTCATAGATATAAGGAAATAATCGCTAAAAATAGTGAAGCAGGACTTAAAAGTGTAGAGCATAGTGAAAAAGTTAATGAACCAGATTATGTTATGGTTCAAGACTTAAAAAACATTAAAACTTTTACACTTATTGGACAAAAAGAGGTCGAAAAGCCAGTTGAACCAACAACAGTTTTAGAAGCAATATTTGAAGAGAAACGTAAGTCAAAGAAATGGAGAGTTGTCTCCAATGTTTTCTTTGCGATTTTTTATGTTCTTCTTTTAATATTACTTGGGTTCTCTGTTGCTTTTAAAGTTAGTGGACAACAATTATATGTTGGTAACAAAGGACTTGTTGCAATATATACCGGTTCCATGGAAACCATGAATGATGAGAATACTTACTTAACTGAAGAAGGTTTAGATAGCAGTGAAAATCGAATTACTCAATATTCATTAATTGGTGTTGATAAGGTTACTTCTCCTGATCAAATGGAGTTATATAAGGTTTATGGCTATCGTTCTCCAGAAGGTAATTTAATCGTTCATAGATTAATTAGAATTTACACAAACCCTGAAACAAACGTTACTTATTATACATTTAGAGGTGATGCTAACTCTGATTCATTATCATTTGAACTTGTTTTGACTTTTGATGATATTGAATGTGTTTATAATGGCTTCCAAAATTATGGACTGGGCGTAGCTGCAATTTACCTTCAATCAAATATTGGACTTATTGCAATTATTGCGGCTTTCTTCTTCTTATTTACTTACCAAACAACTGAACATTTTATTGAAATAAATTATGATAAGAGAACACAAGAAATTGCACGTAAGATTGATGGTAAGGAAATTATTCTTGATTTAAGAAACAAGAAGATGAAAAAAGTGAAGGAGAAGATATGATTTCCCTTCGTAAATTAGCTTTTTCATTTCTTGCCCCAATTGGTGCTTTAACAATTATCGGTACTGGTTTTGCAACCTGGACTTTTTCGATTGGAAAAGTTGAAGTAACTGATAGTGTTCAAGGTAATGTTAATGTTACTGCTGAAGTAGAAAATGGTGATTTAGAAATACTCTCTGTGCCAGACATGCTTGTTTTTTCTGAAGGTACTCAAGGAAAAAATGATTTATTTGACGGCATAAGTTTTTACACAAAAAAAGAAATTAAAAACGGTACAAACTTTTTAGTCACAATGGATAAAGGCACTACTCATAAATTAAGTTTTGTTTACGATAATTTAACGAACACTCCTCTAGTTTATTTTTCCTGGTCTGAAAGTGATGCTTATACAAATATCATTAGTGGAACATTAACAGCTAGTGATATTGTAACAGGTCCCTATTTCGGAACATGGGGAGGTACAGGTTTAAACACAACTAACGGAAACGGAGTATATGATGTTTCATTACTATTAAATGAAAATAAGACAGGTCAAATTTCTATTACTGATCAAAACAACGTAGAAACAATCGACACTTTTACTTATAAAATAGAAGATAGTGAAATTTTTCCAAACATTACTATTACTGATAGTACATTTTCATTTAGATATAAATATAATAATCCTGTTTTAGTTAATGAAGATAAAACCCATTATGCTTTAAATGTTCAAATGGGCTTATTTCTTGAGTCTAATGATCCTTTTAAATTTGATGTTCAAAAAGAAGAAATTGGAGGCACTAGTTTAATTGGAACTCCATCTAAGGATTCACCAAAAACCATTTCTTCTTTTACTTTAAGCAAAAACAACAAAAATGGAACTTATACTTATGACTTAGAATTGAGCATAAATCTTGCTGATGAACCAACGACGAAAATTAATTATGAAAATTTAACTTTTACTCCTGATAGTACTTGTGGAGATTCTAGTTTTCTTGGAACTTATAGTGGTTTCTCAAAAAGCAGAATACCATGTACTTTAAAAATAGAAGAAAGCGATAATTCTACTGGTACTCAAATTATTACTGCAAGTTTAAAAATTGGTTCAATGGATCATTATTTATCTTTAATTGATGAATACAAAAATCGAACTGACGAAGAAGGGTATTTTAACATTATGAGCGATGAAAATGAGGATGCTATTGACACCGTCCTTCATATGAACATTGATAAGACTCATTTGAAAGATGAAAATCCATATTTAGATTTTACTTGTCAATTAGCTAATTATCTTCGTTATGAATCAAGTGATGTGAAACCTATAAGTCCGGATAAATATTTAGGGCTTAGAGTTTCTTCATTATTAGGCGGATGGAAGTTTAGAATATCCATTAATGCATTTTTTACTCCAATTTAGAGGTTACTAATATGTTTAGACGTTTTAAGGGTTTATTCGCTTTGTTAGCTATTTTGTGTGTTACTGCTATCGCTGGAGGTAGTGCCTATTTTTATTTCGGTGACCAAGAGAAGGAAAAGGAAGAAGAAACTATTGATAACTCTTTAGACTCAGGTAATGAAAGTGGCGGAATTACTGCTGATAATATTTTAGAAAATTATGAATTTGGTACGACTAAAGACTTAAATGAAGAGTATACTTATTATTTCTTTCCTTCAACTCTTTATATGGAATTATATAATTCTAGTCGAAATCCAGAAGATGTATTTGGATATAACGAAGTTATTTTAGATGATAATGGCAATCCTGATTTAGATGAAAGTGGTCAGCCTCAATATAATATTGTTAATAGTGGAATACAGGGCGTAGATGGAAACTCTACATATTATGATTATTTAGTTAATTCTTTAAATGATGATGATAAGGAAGTGTACTATTTGAATAAAGAGGCAAATTCACAAGGGTCTTATCCAGATACAAGTAGGCGTCATGAGGATTCATCTCCTACCGGCTGGGGTGGCAGTAATAAGTATTATACTTACGAATATATAAATGATCCTTACGCTATTAATAATCCTAATATTATTGAGTATTATAATAACTCTTTGAATTTTACAGATATAAACAGTGATCGTGCTAATACGTCTTTAGGTGCATTTCGGAACTCCGGGACGGTGTATTACTATTTTTATAACTATAAAGGAACAACAAATATTAATAAGGACTATATTAATGATTTGTGGAATCTCAAGAATCCTTCCCTAGTATATAATCAATTAACACAAGTTATTCCTTTTAATAAATCAACTGAAGTATTATCTCCTAGATATGGAGATGAAAATAATAATATTTCCTTAAGTTTTAAAAGCGATGCATTTAACTCGTTTAAGGGCTTAACTAGTATTAATACTGATCCAACTTATTTTTCTAGTGGTAATTTCCTTGATAAAGCTCAATATAGAAATGATCGATTTGGCTTTTGGACTTCTTTTTATGATTGGAGCGATCCTGAAAATCAGAACGCTTATAAAGAATTAACTAACGCTGGTGATAAGCCTGCTGATAGGTATTTGCCAATTAAAATTACTGTTAATGGAAATTTGACTCCTGAAGATATGTCGAAGGTTATTCCTTCAGTTTCAGCTTCTATGTTTGATGAAAAATATCGGTTCGACTTTACCGCAAATGTATGGACGTATGTAGGAAAGAATGCTTCTAACAAAGTTGATTTTGATACAAAGACGTATTCTAAAGCAATCGAGGGATTTACCGCAAAGGATATAACTAACATATTTGATATTATGCAGCACCCATCAAAATATGCTGATTCAAACAACGTAATTAGATTGTTTCCGGTTTTCAGTAACGGGAAAAATTATGATTCTGAACTTGCTGATGGTGGGAGAGACTCTTTAAGAGCCGATTTTAAATATAAAAACAATAGTTCAACAATTGCAAACTCTATAAATCCAACGGCGACAAAATTAACTTATTCTTCAGCAACTTATACATCTGCTTCAGGAAATGATTTAAGTTTGCCTGGTTATAATTATGATGTTAATTATGCAATATTAAAGAATGTTGATTTGCAAGAAGATAAATATGAATCTATAACTATCAGCATGGCTGCCGCTTATAGAACAGCTTACTGGGGCGAAGATTGGTATGTTTTATATAGCATATCAGGTAGCGTAATTAACGACTTTGTCGATGTTTTCGGCGAAGGCTTATACACTTTTTACTTATTTATAGGGAATAGTGCTTCGCATAACGGCACGCAAAGTAATACAACACCCTTCCCTGCGATTTATGGGGATAGTCTTATTTCTTATATAACCAATAAACTGAATTATTCTTCTAATGAACTTAAGTTTAAACATTTAAATGGAATTGTCGACTCTAATTACAATTATAATAAGAGTGCGACTTCCAGCTTTAAATTTATTTCTTGTAGCGAAGATAAGTACGGGACAATTGGGGCATATGATCGACCTATTGGATTAGCGGTCGAAAAGGTTACAAACCTAAGACTTGTTACTGATATACCAATTGATGATGGAGGAAACCAAGATTGGGGTTCTATTGATAGTAACGTTGAACAAGGGTTAATTAATGCACAGAATTTTACTATTGCAGATGATGTTTATAAAATAACGAGTGATGAATATTTAAACGAAGATTTTAATAGTCCAACTGGCACACCTATAGATTCAACAAATCCTTATATTTATATAATTCAAAATGCTGATTTTAGATTTGTAAATAATTTGTATTTTCAAATAAGATTCTCAAATAAATATATTGATGGCGGATTGAATGTCACTACTGATTACAAATATGTTGTAGATAAAGCAAAAACGCCTAAGTATCTCGCTTACAAAATTCAAAATCAACTTATTAAATTTAAGTTCCAAGACACGGATAACAATGATGTATTTATTAAAAATGCAAAAGTAACAGGTAGTGGTGGAGTTACTCGTGATGGATTTAAATTAAAAGATTATAATGCAAGGGGTATTTACGACATTCTTCTTGTTACAACTAGTGATGAAGGTGGCAAACAAGCAATGAATATGTATGTTAATCGCCATACTAATAGTTTTATTAAATTATTCAATGGATATCCTGGAACGTTTAAGAATGAAATAAATCTTGGTGAAACTAGTGTTGATGATATTTTTGTTAGACATAAGTTGCCTTCAGAAGTGACTTCCGAAGATGAAGATCAAGCTCGTAAAGACACTTCTAAATTGTTATGGAATGGGCAAACTTATTTAGGTGAATATCTTACTTCAAATTCAAAAGGTGATGAGTATGTAAAAAATGATGACAGTACGGAAGAACGTCCTTCTGGTGAGTCAATATCATTTCTCGAAGCAATTAAAAACGAGTTAGGTGTAACGCCCGGTAATGATATTATTTATCCAATTAAAGATGCCGTTACTGGTCAAGCTATTGCTTATTATAATAGTGGCGTTGGAAGGCTCTATACAAATGAAGGATCAGTTTTTGATGATGAAACAAGTCTTAATCTATTCACTATCATGAAAAACTATGTTCTCTATATTGTAAACCCAGAAGGCTTTTATGGAACTTGGACAGGGAAAGTAGGTCAAAATACTGTTACTCTTGTCTTAAATGATGATATGACTGGATCTTATAATGGTAAGAGTTTTACTTATAAAGTTGAAGGTAACAAGATTTTAGGAACTACTGATGATGGAACTGAGATAACTATTACTTACATTCCTGAAACACAAGAAATTAAAGTGCACGTTCAAGATCCGAATGGAGGTCAAGCATCTTCAGGCACATTAAGTGATTATAGGCCAGCAGAAGGTGATAGTTCCAAAACCACACCAGAAAGTTCTAGTTTGTAATTTTAAAAATATTTATTGTTTTACTTATCAGTTTAAAAACTCATAAGTAGCATCGATTGAATAATATAGTGGAATAGGAGATGTAAAGTTAGCTGTTTGGCTAACTTTTTTTGGTAAAGTAATTCCAACTTTCATGTTTGTAACTAAACCATATTTATTAAAAGCTAACACAAAAGTTTCATCGCCTAACATGATTCTATAGGAGTCGTTTTCTCTAATATAATAATATTTTAATTCATACTTTTCTTTTGCTATATCAAGATAGTTTTTGACAAATGTTGATTCTAGATATAGATAATCACTATAAAAACTTGATAAATAATCTCTTACGTTATTATTAACTTCATCGCTTTTAATTTCTGTAGTGTTTTTAGAAGTTTCAATATTATCTTCTAATGTTGAAGTAGTAAGTGTATATGAGTTTGTTTCTTCATTAAATGAAACGGTCTCTTTTGTTTCATTACTTGTTGCAGAACCATAATTTGTAGTTAAAGAGTTTTCATAGTAATATACATCATTATTATTAGAATAATTAAATGAAGTTAAATAGCTATTATTAAAATCTTCAAAATTAAAAGAAAAATTAGTTAAATCGTTAATAAACGATTCGCTAGTTTTAAACTTTGTTTTATCTATCTCTTCTTCTTTAATTTCTTCTAGTCTTATAAATGGACTATTTACTTTTTGATAATAGAGTGTAACTGGAATTAAAACTACTAATAGAATAGCTAATAGTGAAGCGCCAATTATTAAGCCTTTTTTAGAGGTTATAAAAGCAAGAAAACTTTTATTTTCTTTTGTCTCTTGAGATTTATTGTCTTTTACAACAGTAATATTTGCTTTTGAAGGAGTGGAGTCTTCTTTTAAATCTTCTTTAACCTCATTTATCAAAGTGGAATCATCATTTTTAATAGTTTCTTCATTCTTTTCCTCTATCTTAGAAGATCCTTTTTCTTGTTCTTTTGTTTCTTCTTTAGTTTCAGTTTCTTCTTTTATCTCGTCCTTTGCTTTTTCTTCATCTATATTATTTTGCTTATCTTTTTCTAAGTCTTCTTTTTTAATAACTTTAGCTTCTAAAATGTCTAGTTTCTTTTCTTCCTCTTTTTCAATTATTTCTTCTTTTTTAGGATCAATAATTTCAACGTTTTCGATAATTTCTTTTTTATTGTCGTTTGATTTTAATTCACTAATTTCATTATTAAGTGGAACAATCGAAGCATCTTTTATTTCAACAATTTCTTGCTTTTCATCTAAAAAGCTTGCAGAAGTACCTTCTTTTTCACTTTTATTACTTGTAGATTCCTTATTTTCTATCTCTTTTGATTCATCTATTAAAGGAAGGTCAATAATGTTTTTATCTTTAACTTCTTTAGTATCATTCTTCTTTTTTGATTTAGTAGATTTTTTCTTAGTTGTAGTCTTTTTATTTGATTTAGTAGTTTTATTCTTAGACTTTGTATTTGTAGTTTTTGAATTACTATCTTTTTTAGCTTTAGCGCTTTTACTTTTTGTTGAACTTTTCGCCTTACTTGGAGCTTTTTTAGAAGAAGTAGTCTTCTTTTTGGCTTTACTTTGATTAGTATCATCTTCAAGTTCTTGATATAGTTCACCATTAACAAAAACTTTAGTGTCTTTATTTTCACCAAGTGTTTCTTCAATAATTATTTTAGTGCGTCTTGTTTTAGCCATTTTTAACTCACTAGGTTTATTATATCTTATTTAAAATTGATCAGCACGACAAATATGACTTTTAGAATACACTTAAAAAAGCGATATTAATCAATATTTTTAACTTTTTTATTTCTATGAGGCCTTTAGTATTAATTATTTTGATTTTTATAATAAGAAAAATTATTCTTGCTCAAAGGAGAGAATTCTAGTTTTGACAAAGGTTTATTACCAAATCAATTAAATATTTCCCTAAAATAGGCTTAAATTTGCACTATTTTTTTACTTTAGGCTTTTAAATCTTTATAATAATAGGTATGAATTACCAATTGATTGTTCAATGGATTGATATAGCGCTAGTCTTAGCCTTCATTTTTTTCTTATGCTTTCTTTGGTATTACTTTTTATATTTTGCAGTTGCTAGTAAAAAACCTAAAAAATTACCAAAAGCAGACAAATTTACTAAGTTTGCTATTTTAATTCCAGCTAGAAATGAATCTAATGTTATCAAAAATATATTAACAGCTTGTAAAAAGCTAGATTATCCTCGTGAATATTTTGATGTTTTTGTAATTATTGAAGAAGAAAATGATCCAACAAATGAAATAACAAAAGAATTTGGATTTAATGTTGTTATAAGAGGCGATTTAACTAATCGAAAAACTAAAGGCTTTGCTCTTGATGATGCTTATCAAGAAATCAAAAGAAAAGGTTTAGTTTATGATGCTTTCATAATTTTTGATGCTGATAATGTTATGAATTCTGATTATCTAACTTTGATGAATGATGTTTATCAAGCAGGTTATCAAGTTGGAGTTGGTTATCGTAGTTTTACAAACGCCACAAAAAACTGGGTTTGTGGGTGTAGTGCAACTTTATTTTCTTTCATGAATCAATTTACTTCTCGCGGAAGAAGTTTCCTTTTTGAAAAAGCAACTTTAACTGGCACTGGTTATTTTTTGGCACGTGAAATTGTTGATAATGAAGGCGGATGGATTTGGAATGGTATGACTGAAGATGTTGAACTTACAACATATTGTTATTATCACAATATCAGAATGCATTATTATCCTTATGCAAAATATTTTGATGAGCAACCTGATAAATTTAAAACATTAAATAGACAACACGTTAGATGGGTTTGGGGATTTTTTGCTAATAAGAAAAAATTCAAAGTAAACACAAATGTTTACCCAGTTAAAAGTAAAGCTAAAAGATTTTTCTCTTTACTCGAATATAACACCTCAATCTATCCTTTTGTTGTTTTTTCAATAATTTGTCTTTTAACTTCATTTGCTTCAATTGGCTTATTTATCGCAAGTTTTTTTGATCCAAGTGCGGCTAATCAAAGTGGATGGCTTTTTGCTCATGCTTTATTTCAACTTTCAATTTTATATTTAACATTTATTTTTATTAGCGCATTTACTTTAGCAATCGATAATAAGAATTTAAAATTTTCAGCCTCGCAATGTATTGTAATTTGCTTAACTTATGTTGCTTTTTTCTCATCATTTCTTCTTGCAGTATTTGATGGATTATTCCATAAAAGCAAAAGAACTAACTGGGTTAAAATTGAACATAAGGGCGATATAATTGATGAACAAGCTTTGGAGAGTGAAAATGACAAAAGAAAGTAAAGGCCATACGTTTTATTATGAAGATGAATTAAAAGATGATTTTGAAAAAACTAAAACGCTAAAAAGAATCGACTTACCACCTGATTATAAATATATTCATAAAAATATCTTTTTTAGAATTTATGCATTTATTCTTTTTTGGTTTATTGCTAAACCTGTTTTACATACAATTTTATTTTTTGCTGGTTTAAGAGTAAAAGGAAGAAAGAACATTAAAGATGTTAAAAAGAAAGCCGGAAGTGGCTTTATCTATATGAATCACACCTCATTTTGGGATATGGTTTCTAACCAAGTTTTAACGGTTACTTTTAGAAGATGTAATATTATTGGCTATACTGATGCTTTAACCTTACCTCGCTTTGTACGTTTTTTAACTTTTGGGCTTGGCTATTTACCTCTTCCAACCTCTTTAAATGATTATCGAAAATTTGATGAAGCCTTAAAATATTATTCTAATAAAAAGCGTTTTACAATTATTTTCCCAGAAGCTCATATTTGGCCTTATTACACTAAAATTCGACCATTTATTGCAACTTCATTTAAATATCCTGCTAAACTTAACGTACCAGCAATTCCTGTTGTAACTTGTTATACAAAAAGACGCTTTTCTGATAAACCAAAACCAACTTTATATATTGGAGAAGCAGTTTATCCTAAAAAAGAATTATCACTTAACGAAAATAAAGAATATATGAGAAATGAATGCTATAAAAGGATGGTTGAATTAGCTAATAAACACTCAACTTATAGCTATTATAACTACGTAAAAAAGGATGAGATCTCAGATGAAAAAGACAAATAAATATAAAAATAAATATGTAATTGCTAGAGGCTTTTATTCTCATCTTGCAGTTTATATAATTCTAACAATTTTTATTTTAACAGTTCTTGCTTTTGCTATTTCTTCTTTTGCCTATTTTGTTGGTATTCCTTTCTCTGATTTCCCTATGGACGCGTGTAATTCAGAAAGTAATGATTTTAATGTATTTTATTGTTTAGTTATTAATGGAAAAGAATCAAGATTTTATGATTTAATCTATTACTTTTTAATTATATTGATGATTGTGTCAATCTTATCTTTAATAATTCTTAATGTAATTTATATTGTTAATCGTTTCTATTTTGTACGACTTGTCAAAGAAAAAAGTTGTGGAGCAGTTATTTATAAAATTGATAATGATAAAGTTTACTATCTTCTTTTAAAGATGAATTATGGACATACTTCTTTATGTAAGGGGCACCAAGAAGAAGGAGAAAGTGATGAAGAAACTGCAATTAGAGAGATTAAAGAAGAAACAAGTTTAGATGTTAAACTTGATACAACTTTTAAAACTAAAATTACTTATTCACCAAATGAACTATCTTTAAAAGATGTTTATTTCTTTTTAGCAACACCTATTGATAATTCAGTTTCACCAAAAGATGACCATGATGAAGAAGTGGCTTCTTTTGAATGGTGTGATTATGAAGAAGCTCTTTTTAAAATAACTTATGATAGTGATCGTAACGTTGTTAAAAAAGCTCAAAATCACATTAAAAAATATCATGGATTAAGATAAATAGGTATTAGTTATCTTTAAATAATTTTTATAATTTATTACTTAAGTAAGTTGTTTTCTTTGATTATAAATAGTAAGGAATAAATAGTTAAAATATCATTAAATTAAAATAGTAAAATCAATAAAAATAAGTTATTTTTGCAAAGATATTATGTAAAATTCGAGGTGTAAACTCTAAAGCTCAAGGCTATTTTCATTAAGAAGAAATTCTTGAAGATCTAAAATCAAATATCCTTTTTCGTTTCTTCTTGGCTTAATGCTTTGAGAGACAATTATAATTTTTTTGAAAGAATCATTTATTTTGTCAAAGGAATTAGTCTCCTGAATTAGTTTTGCTTGATCATAAATATTATATGAAGATTGAATATAATATTTTTTACTACCTAGACTGGCGACAAAATCGATTTCAAATTGTTTTTTGATTCTTTTGTTTTCATTATTGGTTTCATACGATTCGACCGTGCCAACATCAACTTTAAAGCCTCTATATCTTAATTCGTTATAGATGATATTTTCCATAAGATGTGATTCTTCAGTTTGTCTAAAGCCAATTAGTGAATTTCGCAAACCGACATCCTCAAAATAAATTTTAAAAGGAGTATTAATATATTTTTTTCCTTTTAAATCGTATCTTTTTGCAGTGCTTATTAAAAAAGCTTCTTCAAAATATGAAATGTAATTAGAAACTGTGTTTACTGATAAAGATGTATGTTTAAGACTTTTAAAAGTATTGGTTAATTTAAGAGGATTCACTAAAGTTGAAATTCCAGAAGCAACAACATTTAAAAGTTCAATAACATTACTATCATCTTTAAGTCGATATCTTGTAACGATATCTCTTAAATAGACATTTTTCATTTGATAATCCAAATATTGAATTTTTTGCTCATCAGTTGTCATTAATGAAAGCGCTGGCAAGCCACCATATAGAAAATACTCATCAAGTGCTAGCCTCTTTTCGCCTCTATAAGCATTAAGAAATTCACTAAATGAAAGTGGCCATATATGTATTTCGTCGCCTCGTCCTCTAAATTCAGTAATAACATCAGAAGATAAAAATTTTGAATTACTTCCTGTTACGTATATATCTAAATTGCTTTTTCGAAGTAAGCCATTCAACACCGATTCAAAATTTGCCATATTTTGAACTTCATCTAAAAGAAGATAGTACATCTTGTTGTCTTTTATTTGTGAAGATATATATGTAATAAATTTTTCAGGATTTACTTTGTTGTTTCTTTCGCTAAAATCAATGAACTTTTCATTAATTAAATTTAAATCTTCAAAAGAGTCAAAAGCAAACTTAATAATATGATCAAAATCAACTCCTTCATTAATTAAGTGGTTATAGAAAATATTGTTCAATAAAAAAGATTTACCGCACCTCCTAATTCCGGTAATAACTTTTATTAATCCGTTATGTTTTCTGATTATTAACTGCTTTAGATATTTATTTCTCTCTATAATCATATAATTAACTCCACTGAAAATTTCGGTGCATTTGAACTAATATTTTCAATAGAATTATACTACATTTAAATTTTTTACTCAAATTTCTTTATTTTCACTGAAAATTTCGGTGCATTTGCACTAAAATTTTCAGTAGAGATTATTGGAAATTTTGTTAAAAAAAGTGCCACCAAGAAGCGACACAAAATATTTATATTATGAAAGTGGTGCCGGCTAGAGGATTCGGACCTCCGACCTACTCATTACGAATGAGTTGCTCTACCAACTGAGCTAAGCCGGCGCCTAATAATTATACAAAAAAGTTTTTTCTATTTATAGATTTTTCTCTTTTACTAATACTTGAAACTTTTTTAATATTGGCTATTATAAACTAGTTGAGGTAAGAAACTTTTATTAAAAGGAATTTATTTAAATGGAAGAAAAAGAAACCAAATCTTTAGATACTAAAGAAAAAGAAGAAGTAAGCTTAGAAAAGCATACTACAAAAAGTTGGTTTAAGGCGACTTTTACAGGGTTTTTACTTGGATTAGCTGTAATTTTACCTGGTATCAGCGGATCAACAATTGCTATTTTATTTAAGCTTTACGACAAGATTTTATTTGCAGTAAGCAATATTTTTAAAAAGTTTAAAGTTTGCATACTCTTTCTTTTACCAATTTTAGTTGGTGCCATAATTGGCTTTGTAGTTGGCTTTTTTGTTGTTCAATCAGTAATTGAAAACTATACCTTTATAGTTGTATCAATTTTTGGCGGATTAATGCTTGGAGCAGCTCCTGAAATATATCAAGTTATCAAAAAAGAAAAAATAACACCAATTAGGATTACTCTTCTTTTACTCGGTTTAGCTTTTCCACTTGTTTTAAGTGCGTCTTTTGCTAACGTTCCTGAACTTGATATTTCATCAACTTTTGAATCATTCCCTTGGTGGATTCATCTTGTAGCCTTTTTAATTGGAGCAGTAATTTCTTTAACGCAAATTATCCCAGGTTTATCAGCAACGGTTTTACTTATGTCAATTGGCTTTTTTAAACCAATGATGGGAGCAGTACATTTAAACGTCTTATTAGATGAGCCACAATGGATCCTCTTTTTCTTTTTATTTGTGGTTGGCTTTGCTTGCGGTTTTTTTGCATTAAGCAAAATAATGTCATTTTTCTTTAAAAAGTATCACACAAATATGTATTTTTTAATTACTGGACTTACTTTTGGATCAGTTATTTCCGTATTTTATAATAAAGATGTAAGTAATGTTTATACAAGTGTCTGGCCTACTGATTCAACAAAAATGGCTATTGATTTAGGTGTTGGTATTTCTTTATTTATCGTGTGTACAATATTAGCTTATTTATTAGTTATATATATGAGAAAAAGAAAAGAGAAGGAAACTCTTTTAATAGATAACTCAGAAAGTATTTCTAAAGAAAAAATAGAAGAAGAAAAAGAAGAAAGTAGTAAATAAAAATAGCCTTGCGTCACTGAAGGCTATTTTAAAAAGACACTTAGTTATTAAAAGAAAATAGATATAATTCTTTTTCTTCTTTGCTTCCTCCAGCATGGGCTCCTTTAAAGCCAACTGGTTCTTCTCCATCAAAGAAGATATAATCGCCTTTACTTATTAAAAAATAATCTGGTAAAGTTTCATCAACATAACTTGATTTATTACCATACCCTAAAAGATTATCTTTTAAAAGTTCTTCTTTTGAGTAAATATATAATTTATCTTCATAATATTTATGAGCTAAAAGTTCAAATTCGGCTTTTCTTTTAACGAAAAATCCTGCAAAAGCTGGCTCAATAATAAAATAAGGTCGAGATAAAGTTTCAAAGAAATCTTGATGCTCTTTTATTGAAATTTCACTGATATCTCTAAATCCATGATCAGCTACTAGTAAAAATAATGTGTCAGGGTTATCGTTTATTAACTTTTTAAGTTTAGTTTCTAAATAAATTAAGTTCTCTTTAATTGTTTCATTAAAGCAACCTAAATCATGTAATAAATGATCAGGCATTGAAGAATAGATATAGACAAAGTTATGAGTTTTAATTAATTCATCGGCACGCGAAAAGAAATATTCAAAATCATCTTCTTTTAAAGGGGTCTTTTTCTCATAACTAGAAATAGAAGTGGCGTTATATTTTTGACTTTTATTTATAAGTTCCCATAAATAAACTGGTTTTAAGATATTTTGTTGAACACTAGGATAAAACTTTGCGCGTTCAAACTTATCATTTGATGGGAAAACGTTAATTGGAGCATTATGTTTTTTAAAAAACTGTGTCCAACCAAGATGTCCATTTTCTATAGGATATAAACCAGTCGTTAAAGCAGTAGTTGCTGCAACAGTTGTTGGAGGGAAGACACTATTAAACTCAAAAGCTTTATGAGAATAAATAAAAGGAATACTTTCTTTATAGTGTTCAGCTATTACTTTTCCAAATCCATCAAAAAGAACTAAGGCAACTTTTTCTTTATGAGATTTTTTTAAAATTTCATCAGCTTCCTTTAATGTTTCATGAAATGGAGTAACTCCAAAATAGTTAAGAATTGAATTTCCTAAATTAACTAGCGTTTTACTTTTACTTAAATTTAATTTTTCCATAGCCATATAATTTAACATATTTGTTTAAAAAATGGTAAAAAAATAGTTAGGCCACAAGGCCTAACTATTAACTTGCTACATTTTTTAAAATTACTAGATAATTCTGTTATAGTATTCAACGATAAGAGCTTCGTTGATATCTTTTGATAATTCGCTTCTTTCTGGAAGTCTTAAGAATTTACCAGCTTTCTTTTCTTTATCAAGTTCAACATAAGGAACTGTGACAGCGGTATTTTCTAAAGAAGTTTTAATAACAACTAAATCTTTGCTATTTTCTTTGACAGCGATAACATCGTTAACGTGGCAAAGGTAGGAAGGAATATCAATTGTTTTTCCATTAACAGTGATGTGTTTATGGTTAACAAGTTGTCTAGCTGCTCTTCTTGTTGGAGCAAAACCTAATCTATAAACTAAATTATCAAGTCTTGACTCTAAGATTGTCATAAAAGCAGTACCAGTAACTTCTTTTGATTTACGAGCCATTAAGAATAATCTTCTAAATTGTCTTTCATTGACTCCGTATAAATCTCTTAATTTTTGTTTTTCGTTTAATTGCTTTCCATATTCAGAAAGTTTTTTCTTTTCTGCACCATGTTGTCCTGGAGCATAATCTCTTTTGTCACCTTTTTTAAGTGTGTGACCGTTAAATTCTTCACCTGTTCCGAGAAGTGAGAAGCCAAGTCTTCTAGCTCTTCTCCATTTTGGTCCTGTGTATCTCATAGTTTTCTCCTCTCTTTAACAATGTAAAGCTAAGGTCATTAACTCCCAACTCCTACGGTGAACAAATCGGGATTTCAGATATGTAGCAAATCTTACTTTCGTAATCGTGTGATCTTTGTTCAACTAGACGAGTGATGCTAATGATGCTCACAATTGCTTTAATAGGGTATAACAAATTTAACTTACTTTCAAGAGTTAATTTTAGCTAAAATTTTAGCCTAGGCTATTAAAAATAGCTTAAATTTAATTAAGTCGAACAAGGCATAAGTTGCAAAAAAGCAAAGTTTCATTATTATAAGGAATATAGAATGATTTTTATCTTTTACTTTATTTAAAAAATTAGGAGTTTTGATTATGAAAAAATTATTTTCTTTACTCGTTGTTCCATTTTTTCTTTTTTCTTGTGCTCAAAAGGGAAACTATAGAAAAGGTGAATTTTATACACTTGAAGATTTATATAAAGAAGGCGTTATTAATTCTAACGATCTTTTAAATATAGTTTATTGGAATAATCTTGGTGAAGTATATGATGAAAATAATCAATTAGTTGATAAATCTACATATGTAGTTAATGAATTAGAGCCACTAGATGAATCGATAGAAAAAGATATCATTGAAAATTATAAAGTCGTTTTATTAGAAAAATATCAAGACGATTCAGAAATTAAAAATAACTTAGATTTATTAAAAATCAGCGCATATTGTGGATATTATTATGGATATTATGCCATAAGGTTTAACGATATTTTAGATGGAGGAACTGCAATTGAGGAAGTTAAAATAGGTGAATACACTCTCCATTATCCAATGATTAGTGGAGAAAAAGTTCAATTATTTAAATACCTTGATTGATTTAAATCATTAATTACTTCTTTTTGATATAACTAAATTTTCTCTACGCTTCATAAATATAGAAAAAATGCATTCTCTAGTATAAAATACTAGAGAGGAATGAAAAACATGCGTATAAATATTTTAGATGGTTCATTAAGTACAGAGCTAATTATTGGGGTGGTTGTATCTTGCGTTTTCGCATTATTTTTATTAATTATCGTTGGCTATTTTGCTTTAAGTAAATTTTATTTAAATAAAAAGAAATGTCGTAAACAATTAGATATTTATCAATCAAAATATGAATATCTTCATGCTTTACTTACTGGACAAGATAATTCATATATTCAAAGACTTGAAATTATTAGTCGTACTAATCTTTTATATAGCGATATTCATGCGAGTTATTTTAAAAGAAGTAAAGAAATTAGAGATACAACAGATCAAAAGTATCAAGATATTCTTTTTCAACTTCAAAACTATCTTGATGAAAATAAGACACGCGAATTTAAATACTATCTAAAAGATAAAATGCCTATTTTAAAGCAATACGAAGATCAAGTTAATAGTTTAAATAACGATTTAATTAATGTAATTAAACCTGAAGAAGATGCTCGTCAAATGATGCTTGCTGAAAAAGAGATTTTAAGACAAGTTAAATCTAAATTTAACTTTAATGAAAATGATTTAACCTATGTTTCTTCTTCTTTTCAACAAGTTTTTGCTAAAATCGATCGTAAATTTAATGATTTTGAAGATTTAGTAGAAAATGCTAATTATGATGATGCAAAAGCTATACTTCCTGAAGTTGATAAGGTTTTATTATTACTTGATAAATTAATCGATGAAATTCCACCTCTTGTTAAAGAAGTTAATGATAATATTCCTGAAAAGCTTAAAAAGTTAAAAGAAGAATATGAAAGACTTTTAAAAGAAGGCAAACCACTTGCTCATTTAGGAGTTGAAAATCTTGTCGCACAAATTGAAGAAGCTTTAGATACTGAAAGAAGTAATATCAAAAACTTAGCAATTTCGCATATCAAAGAAGAAACTGAAACAATCAATAAAGTAATTGATGATTTATTTACTCAATTTAAAAATGAAGAAAGTGCCTTTAAAGAATTTAATGAGAAAAAAGATTTAGTTATTTCTGAATTTTTAAATTACGATAAAGAACTTGTAAAGATTAATAATAATATTTCTCGTTTTAAAAAGATTTATATTATTGATGAAGACCACAATAATGAATTAACTAATATTCGCGATAAAGTTGAAGAAGTAAGCAAGGATAAAAGACGTCTTGATCAATATATGAGAAATGTTGAGCCGTATCCTTATAGTGAGCTTTTAGAAAAACTAAAATTATTAGAAAACGGCACACGAGAAATAAGTGGAAGAATTAACGCTTATAATGAATATTTGATTTCATTAAAAACTGATAGCGAAACAGCTTTTAAAAATATTCGTTCAAAATATGATCAACTCAAAGAACATGAAAAGATAATTCGTGATTTTAAAGTTGAAAAATATAATGATTATTTTAATGACCGCTTCGATGATTGTTATGCCTTAATTGATGATATTTCAAAAATTCTTGCTAAAGTACCAATTGATGTCAATCAAGCTAATCAATATCAAAGAGAGTTAAACGATAAAACAAATAATCTTGTTAAAGAAATTCAAGAGCTTGACAATTATAAGCGTTTAGCAAGCGAAGATATTCTTCTTGTAAATCGTGACCGTATGAAATTTGCTGAAATTAATAATATTATCTCCCAAGCTGAGACTTTATATTTAAGCGGAGATTTTAAAAGTGCTTATGAAATGAGTGAACAAGCACTTGCTAAATTAAATTTTAGGGATAAACAATGATTTATTTTGATAATGCAAGTAGCACGAGACCTCTTAAAGAGTGCCTTGATGCTTTTTATGTTTCTTCTAGTGAATCTTTTTATAACCCTAACTCAATTCATGCTCCAGCCATGAAACTATTTAATGAGATTAATCGCATTAAAGAAAATTTTTTAAAAAAGCTTAAACTAGATTCTACTTATGAAGTTATTTTTACAAGTGGAGCCAGTGAATCTAATAATTTAGCGATTTTAGGATACGCCTTAAAAAATAGAAATAGAGGTAATAAAGTTATAACTTCTAAAATTGAGCATGAAAGCGTTTTAGAAGTTTTTAAATATTTAGAGAAAATTGGATTTAATGTAACTTATTTAAACGTTAATCAAAATGGAGAAATTGATATTGATGAATTTAAAGAAGCAATAGATAAAAATACTATTCTTGTTTCTATAATGGGCGTCAATAATGAAGTTGGCAATGTTTTAAATATTAAAGAGATTAAAGAAGTGATTAAAGCTTATCCCAAATGCGTGCTCCACTCAGATCTTGCTCAAACTTTAGGTAAAGAAAAATTTGACTTTTCTTTACTAGATATGTTTACAATAAGTGCTCACAAAATTTATGGAATTAAAGGAATTGGAGCCTTAATAAAGAAAAAGAAAGTTATGCTTGAACCTTTGATTCATGGAGGTGGGCAAGAAAACGGATTAAGAAGCGGAACGCTTGATTATCCTAGCATTGTTTCTTTTAATGTTTCTTTAAATTATACAATTGACCATTTTGAAGAAAATTACAAAAAGGTTAAGGATTTGCAGACTTATTTACTAAACGAACTTTCAAAAATTGATGAAGTTAGTATAAATAACTTTAAAAATTCTTGTCCATATATTGTTAATTTTTCTTTAAAAAGAAAAAAAGCCAGTGTAGTTGTAGAAGCTTTATCAAATAAAGAAATTTATGTTTCAAGTGTTTCAGCCTGTAATTCTAAAAAAGAAGGGGCCTCTTATGTTTTGCTAGCTTTAAATAAAAGTGAGAGTGATGCCCATAATTCTATTCGTCTATCTTTATCAAAAGATAACACATTAGAAGAATGCAAAATTTTTATTGAAACACTTAAAGAAATCTTAGAGAAAATTAGAGGGTAATTATGAAATATAACACGATTATTGTTCGCTTTGGAGAAATGTCTACAAAAGGAAAAAATAAAAGAGATTTTATTAATTCTTTAGCGCGTTCCATTCGTCATGCCTTAAAAGATAATGAAAATGATTATGAAATGATTATTCGTCATGATCATATTTATTTAAACTTAATAAATGATATTGATGGACTTGTTGAAAAACTTAAAGATATTCAAGGAATGTATTCCTTCTCTTTAGCCTTAAAAATTGATCAAGATTTAGACAATATCTTACAAGTTTCTTTTGATATTATTAAAAGTGAAAAAGGTGAAACTTTTAAAATAAAAACTAAAAGAATTGATAAATCTTATCCTTATATTAGCGACGAAATTAATCGAAAAGTTGCAACCGAAGTTTTAAAAAAGACTTCTAAAAGAGTTGATGTTCATAATCCTGATATTCTTCTTGATATTGAAATTAGAGAAGATGGAGCTTATTTATTTACTGAAACTGTTAAAGGAATGGGCGGCTATCCTAGTGGAACAATTGGTAAAGCTTTAGTGATGTTAAGTGGAGGAATTGATTCTCCAGTTGCTGCTTATTTACTTTTAAGAAGAGGAGTCGATATTACCTGTATTCATTATGCTTCTCCTCCATACACTAATAGTGGAGTCATTGATAAGCTTGAAGATATTTTACATAAACTAACAAAATATCAAACTCGTATTAAACTTTATGTAATTCCTTTTACCAAAATTCAAGAGAAAATATATGAAATTTCTCCTGAAGGCTACCCAATTACTATCATGAGAAGAATGATGTATCGTTTAGCAAGTGGCCTTGCTAAACGACTTAAAATAAATTGTTTAGCAAATGGGGAAAGTATTGGTCAAGTGGCATCGCAAACAATTGATTCACTTAACGTAATTAATGAAGTTACTAACATGCCTGTTTTAAGACCATTATGTACTTACGACAAAGTTGATATTATTAAGCTTAGTGAAAAGATTGGAACTTATGATATTTCAATTAGACCATATGAAGATTGCTGCACAATATTTGCTCCAGTAAGACCTAAAACTTCTCCTAAGCTTGAAGAGTGTTTAGAGATTGAGAAAAAAATTGATTTTGCTCCACTTTTAGAAGAAGCCTTAAATAATGCAGAGTTAAAGATAATAAAAGATTAAAACGCTTAAAATCTATTGAAAACCTTGCAAAACTCAATTAAATTTTGCAATTATTTAAATATAAAATTAAAAGTTCGCCACGTAATCGACGAACTTTTAATTTTATTTGCATAAATTTTCTTTATCTTGCTTTAGCAAGCTTTTCACTAAATTCAAAAACGCCTTTAGAGTCAATAGCGAAAAGCTCAAATTCTTTTAATAAATCTTGAGCAGTTTTTTCTTCTTCAGCTTGCTCACTTATAAACCAATTTAAGAAATTAAGTGAACGATAATCTTTTGCTTCAATTGCAGCAGTATAGATATCATTGATTAATGAAGTTACATATTTTTCATGACTTAATTGAAGTGTAAGTGGTTCTTTATAGTCTTTAAATTTGCCTTTATAAGCTTCAATTGTTTCTAAAACAACTTTCTCATCATTATCATGAAGATATTCCATAAATTTATCAGCATGTTCGCTTTCTTCAGCGGCTTGTTTTTTAAACCAACTAGCAAAACCATTTAATCCTTCTTCAGCGTAATAATTTGAAATAGCTAGATATAGATATGATGAATATAATTCTTTATTAACTTGATTAACCATTAATTCGGCAACTTTTTTATTAAGCATAATTTTCTCCTTTTTATTCAGTCAATTAATTGTTGCATTAATTAGAGTTATTTACCACTAACATGCTTTTTAAATTTTAATTTGCTAATTGCTTTCTATTTATGAGTTGCTAAAATAATTTTTACTGATGGAGAAAATTATGAATGAATTTGAAAAGATGAGTATTGGTAAAATTTATGATCCTAATGACAAAGAGTTAGCAAAAATTAGAGTGCGTGCTCATCACCTTGGTAAAGAATATAATGATACCTTTGAAGAAGATTTTGAAAAAAGAAAACAAATTTTAGATGAGTTAATGCCAAATCGAAAAGAAGGCGCTTATTTACAAGGACCAGTTTATTTTGATTATGGTTTAAATACGACAGTTGGAAAAAACTTTTATGCTAATTTTAATTTTACTTGTTTAGATTGTGCAAAAGTTACTATTGGCGATAATGTTTTTCTAGGACCTAATGTTTCAATCTTAACTCCAGTTCATCCATTTTTACATGAGGAAAGAAATCCTTATCAAAGAGAAGATGGAGTATGGACTGACCATGAATATGCTAAACCTATCGTCATTAAAAGTAATACCTGGATTTGTGGAAATGTCACTATTTGTGGAGGTGTTACAATTGGAGAAGGCTGCGTTATAGGAGCAGGAAGCGTTGTTACTCGTGATATTCCTGATAACTCTTTAGCAGCTGGTAATCCATGTCGCATCATTCGTGAGCTTTCAGAAAAAGATTCGATTAAATATAAAAAAGATCTTTTCTAATAAGTTAATAAGTTTTGCTTTAAATTAAAAAATCGCCTCAGTTGAAGCGATTTTTTAATTTTTGAGTGTAAATTATTATTTTGCGTTTTTAGCTAAAGTAACTAATTCAGCAAAACCTTTTGGATCATGAATTGCGATTTCACTTAACATTTTTCTGTTAAGGTCAATTTTAGCAACTTTTAATCCGTGCATAAATTTTGAATAGGAGATATCGTTTAATCTGCAAGCAGCATTGATTCTTTTAATCCAGAGTTTTCTGAAATCTCTTTTGATATTTCTTCTATCAATATAAGCATATCTTAAAGAACGTAAAACTTGTTCTTTAGCTGTCTTATAAAGAATATGTTTGCTACCAAAATAACCTTTAGCTTGCTTTAAAATTCTTTTTCTTCTTAAATGTGTAACTTTTCCACCTTTAACTCTCATGTCTATTACCTCCTACTATTGTTGAATGAGATACTTAATTCTCTTCATATCTGCGCTAGATACGGTTGTTTCTTTTCTTAAGTGTCTCTTTTGCTTATGTGTTTTGTGTGGAGCTAAATGGCTGACATAAGCGTGGTGTCTTGAAACTTTTCCACTTCCAGTGACTTTAATTCTTTTGGTTAAAGCCTTTTTACTTTTCATTTTTGGCATATATTTTTTTCTCCTTTACAACAATTTTATTTTTTGGTTTTACTTGCTAAGACGCAGGTTAACCAGCGACCATCAAGATTTGGTTTTTTCTCGATAGTAGAGTAGTCTTTGACGTATTCAAGAAATTTGTTCATTGTCTCATCACCAATTTCTGTGTGGGACATTTGCCTTCCTTTAAAGCGAACACCAACTTTTACTTTGTTTCCGTCTTCAAGGAATTTTATAGCAGCTTTAACTTTGGTTTCTAAATCGTGAATTCCGATTTGAGGTGTAAGCTGAATCTCTTTTAATTCAATAATTTTTTGATTTTTCTTGGCTTCTTTGGCTTTCTTTTGGGCGTCGAATTTGTATTTTCCATAATTAAGAATTTTACAAACTGGTGGATTTGCTTGTGGAGCTACACAAAGTAAATCTAATTCCATACTCTCAGCTTTTTTATAAGCATCGAAGCGAGACATCTTACCATAACTTGTTCCATCAGGTCCAATAACTAAGACTTCAGGGAAACGTATTTTTTCATTTACAAGATCGCCGTTATATCGATCTCTTTTTTGTCCAAAATTAGGACGTTCATTAAAGTTTGCTATAAATCTTCTCCTCCTAGATAGAAAACTAAAATAAAACGGGCGCACCAAGGTGCGTCCGTTAAAAAGTCTCAATTAATAATTTAATCTAACTGTAGCTCTGAACCAATCGACTTAGTCAATCTGGTGAGAATTGGACGCTCTCTTTCTACGTGCAGTAAGATTATATAGTAAGTTGACTGAATTTGTAAACAAAAATTTTAGATTTAACGAGTGGATATTAGTCCTTATCTTCTTGTTTAACTAATAAATAAATGGAAGAAGCAATACCAATAAGAGCAATGACTAAGACAAAGATCATTGAATTAGTAGGATTGTAACTTACATTTACATATTTAACGCATAAACAACAAACACTAAAAGCAGTGATAATGACCCATAAAGAAATGTTTGTAATGCTAGTGACTTTTTCGTCAAGCTTATTTGCAAATAATGAAACGAGATTGAAAAGTGCTAAGCAACCTAAAACACTAACGAGTGTTGCATTAAAACTTTCAACAATAATATTTCCTCCAAAACCAAAATCATAGCCAAGGTAATAGGTTCCTCCAGTGATAGAAGAGGTGTAGCGGTAGCAAGGAGTTGCTAAAAACGCAAAAATAAAAATGGCTAGAATTAAGGAAGAAATAGTAACGAGCTTTTTCTTTGAAATAACCATAATTTTTCTCCTAAAAATACATAAAAACATTTTATTGAACTTTATTAATTTTACAAGAGGTTAGTGGTAATTTTATAAAGTCTTAACGCGTTTTTAATATTTAATATAATTCTCTTTTGCTAATAGCTTTTTAAAAATGTAGAGAGATAAGAATTAACCTTTTATAATGTTAAAGGAAAATTTATTTAACTTATTAAAAGGATTTAGTTATGAACAAGAAAAAAGCAGTGGTATTTGATTTTGATGGAACATTATGTGATTCTTTTCCTTTAGTAACCACTAAACTTACTGAAGCAATTGGAGAATTTAGAAAAGAAGAATTAACTGAAGAAGAAAAAGAAAGTATTTATGGACCTACTGAAGAAGGGATTATTTTAAAACTTATTAAAGATGAAGGGAAAGCTAAAGAATGCTTTTTAAGATATTTATCTTTATATAATGAATTTCATGATTCTTTATTAAATGATTTTTATCCTGGTATTAAAGATTTACTTAATGAACTTAAAAAGAAAAATATTCCTGTTTTCTTATTAACTGGAAGAAGTAAAGAATCAACAATGATTACTTTAACTAAATTTAATGCTTTCGATTATTTTAAAGCAATTTATACAGGCGGATTATATGGTGAAGTCAAAGAAGAATTATTAAATAATCTTTCTTCTTTTCATAATTTTAAAAAAGAAGATCTTATTTATGTTGGCGACTCACTTCATGATGTTCCTCAATGTAATAGAGCTGTTGTTGATATAATAAGCGTGAGCTATCTAAATAAAGAAAATCATGAAAAACTAGAAGAGATTAATCCAGGGAACGTTGCAAGTTCAGTTGAAATTTTAAAAGAAAAACTCTTTAGAGTTTTATAAAAAGCCTGCAAAACCTTTATATTTTATGAAAACTCGTTCGAAAAATTTAACATTTTCTCTTCTACTAGCTTTGATATTATCTTTTTGTGGAGGGATGCTTGACGCATACTCTTTAACTAATCGAGGCTTTTTTGCATTAATGCAAACCGGTAATTTGATAAGCGTTTTTATTAACTTAGTAAAAGGAGATTGGAATAGTTTACTGGTTTCTTTTATAGTTGTTATTACTTTTATAATTGGTTTAATACTTTCTAATTTTATTGAATATATTTACGAGAAAAAGAAAAAGGATTATCGACCTCTTGAACTTGTTGTTTCTCTTATTTTATTAGTTTTAGTTATTTTTATTCCGGTTGAATATACAAGGGAAGAAGCTATATTAGAAGCTAAAGATTTAAGCTGGCCTAATTTAGCTAGTAACATTCTTTTAGCTTTGATTGGATCAATGTTTCTTGAAAGTTTTAGAAAAATGAATTCAAAAAACTTTACTTCAACTATGATGACTGCAAATCTTCAAAGAATGGTTTCTTCTTTCTTTATTGGTGAAGAAAAACACGATAAAAATGAGATTATTAGTGGTTTTGATTATATTTTTATAATCCTTTCTTTTGGCCTAGGAGTTATGGCCTCTTATGGTTATTTTCATTTACTAAAAGATAATTTTATTGATAACAATAATTACTATCTACAAATAGTTCCTAATTTAATATTGGTTCTTCCTATATTGATTATTCTTGCTACATTAATTGGCCGAACATGGTATTTAAAAAGAAATAAGAAGAATCTTAATGAGGTTGATCAAGAAAACAAAAAGAGCATAAATAGTTAGCTAAGAGAGACAACAATTCAGTTAGAAAAAAGTTTTTATTTACATTTCTAGTTCGCTTTGAGATAATATTAAAGCATTTGACGGAGACGGCCCTGTAGCTCAGTTGGATAGAGCAACAGCCTTCTAAGCTGTGGGTCAGGCGTTCGAGTCGCCTCAGGGTCACCACTAATTTATATTAGTAAGTCAAATGCTTTTTTTAATGTATTGATGAACGTTTGAAGTTGAGAAGACTTGTAGGATTGATATTTTTTCGCCTTAACTTAAACGGATTGAGCCTAAATTTTTATAAATATGTTAGTTTTGCAAGGTTTTTACCAGTAAAATTGCAATTTTTAGAATGTTTCTTTTTACTTAAATTAATTTAACTTAAATCTATTTAACTTAAATTTATTTAACTTAAATTGACTTGAATTACCCTTTTAAAATAAAAACATAAAAACTTTTAATAATTATATTATTAAAAGTCTTCATAAATTGATACAATCTTATAGGTATGATTTTTTAAGTTAAATTTATTTTTGGCTTTAACTTTTAAAATGGATTAGTTTTTGAGGTGGATTATGAGAGATTTAAATATTGAGATTAAAAATGCTTTAAAAGAAAGTGTTAAGAAAGCCTTTAATTATGAAGCAAGCGATGAAATATTAGTTGAGATTCCAAAAGAAAAAACTCATGGGGATTATGCAAGTAGTACAGCAATGAAACTTGCGCGTTCTCTTCATAAAGCACCTCTTGAAATCGCTAAGACTTTAAAACCAATTTTAGAGGAATTTTCTTTTATTGAAAAAGTAGAGATTGCTGGTCCTGGTTTTTTAAATTTTTATGTTAAACAAGAAAATTTAACCGCTATTTTGCATGATATTTTAGTAAACAAAGACAAATATGGTTCTAGTGATTTTGGGAAAAATGAAAAAATCATGGTCGAATATGTTAGCGCTAATCCAACAGGCGACCTTCATTTAGGTCATGCTCGTGGAGCAGCTTATGGAGATACTTTAACTCGTATTTTATCTTTTGTCGGATACGATGTTTTAAGAGAATATTATGTTAATGATGCTGGAAATCAAATTGAAGTTTTAGGTAATTCTTTATATGAAAGATATAAAGAAGCTTTAGGCTTAGAATTTAATCTTGAAGCAATTGGCTATCAAGGAAAAGATGTTAAAGAACTTGCTAAAAAAATTGCAAGTGAAGATGGTAAAAAATGGGTAAATGATAATAGCGAAACTAGAAAAGACTATTTTAAAGATATCGGAATCAAACTTGAACTTGATAAGATTAAAAAAGATTTAGATTTATATAGAGTACATTTTGATCATTATCAAAGTGAAAGAAGCTTATATAAAGATGGCAAAGTTAAAAAAGCAATCGATGTTTTAAAAAAGAGCCCATATTATTATGAAAAAGATGGGGCAACATGGCTTAAAACAACAGAATTTGGGGATGATAAGGACCGCGTTATTATTAAAAGTGATGGTAGTTATACTTATTTCACTCCTGATATTGCTTATCATAAAGATAAATTTGATAGAGGCTATTCTAAGCTTGTCGATATTTTAGGAGCCGATCATTATGGCTACATTATTCGTCTTAAAGCTGGTATAAAAATTATGGGTTATAACCCAGATGATCTAGAAGTTAAGATGATTCAAATTGTTCGCCTTATGGAAAATGGTGAAGAAGTTAAAATGTCTAAAAGAACTGGAAATGCTGTCACCATTCGTGAACTTTGTGAAGATGTTGGTGTTGATGTGGCTCGTTATTTCTTTATTTCAAAACCAATTATTTCTCACCTTGATTTTGATTTAAATCTTGCAAGAAATCATTCAAACGATAACCCTGTTTATTATATCCAATATGCTTTTGCTAGAATGTCTTCAATTTTAAAGAAAGCAAATGATTATGAAATTAAAGAGAGTTATCCTTTACTTAAAGACAGCAAAGAAATTGAACTTATTAAACATTTAGGTGAACTTAAAAATACCTTAATTGATATTGCTAAAGTTAAAGAAGTGAATATTTTATGTAATTATGCATATAAACTTGCTCAACTTTTCCATTCCTACTATAACGATACTAAAGTAATTGATGAAAATAATTTAGAGGTTAGTAAAGAAAGACTTGCTCTTATTAAAGCAAGTTCAATTGTTTTAAAAACAGTTTTGACTTTACTTGGATGTGAAGCAAAGGAGTCAATGTAAAATGATTGATCGCTACGCTATTAAAGAAATTGAAGATATCTTTTCTTTAAAAAATCGTTATGAAACATTTCTTAAGGTTGAACTTAGTGTTTTAAAAGCATATGTTGAACTTGGAATTGTTCCAGAAAATGACTATTTAAAAATTAAAGAAAAAGCAAAAGTTGATGTTGATAAAATTAATGAACTAGAAAAAGAAACAAAACACGATGTAATTGCTTTTACTCGTTCTTTATCTTTAGAGCTTGGCGAAGAAAAAAAGTGGATTCATTATAATTTAACTTCAACAGATGTTGTTGATACTTCTTTAAGTTATAACATTAAAGAAGCTAATGAAATTATTATTAAAGCTTTAAAAGCACTTGAAGAAACTTTAAATAATCTTGCAAAAAAATATGAATATACTCCAATTATTGGAAGAACCCATGGAATTCATGGAGAAGTAACTTCTTTTGGATTAAAATGGGCTTTATTTTTAGATGAATTAAAACGCGACATTACTCGTTTAAACTTTGAAAGAGAAAATGTTGAAGTTGTGAAAATTAGTGGGACAGTTGGCAATTTTGCTAATCTTCCTTATGAGCTCGAAGAGCTTGTCGCTAAAGAATTAAAACTTAACCGACCAGCAATTTCCACTCAAGTTTTAAGTCGTGATCGTTTAGCTGGATATGTCAATGTTTTAGCCTTAATTGCATCTCTTTTTGAAAAAATCGCTACAGAAATCAGACATTTATCAAGAACTGAAGTAAATGAGGTAAATGAATATTTTTCAAAAAATCAAAAAGGGAGTTCTGCTATGCCTCATAAAAGAAACCCAGTTGGTTCAGAAAATATATGTGGCTTATCGCGAATTGTTAAATCTAGCCAAATGATTGCTTTAGAAAATAATATTTTATGGCATGAAAGAGATATATCTCATTCTTCAAATGAAAGAATTTATCTTCCTGATGATATTAGTTTAATAATTTATCTTTCAAGAAGACTTAATAGCATCTTAAAAAATATTGTTGTTCATGAAGATAAAATGAAAGAAGATATTTTTTCAACTTATGGAGTTATCTTTTCAGGAAGAATTTTAAATTATATTATTGAAAAAAATGAAGTAAGTAGAGAAGAAATATACGATTATATTCAAGCTTTAGCATTTAAAGCGATGGAAAATAAAACTCAACTTAAGGATTTAATTTTAAACGATTCTTACTTGATGAAATTTTTAACTGAAGAAGAAGTTAATGAATTATTTTCATATGAATATGTTTTTAAAAACGTTGATAAAATTTATAAGAAGGTAGGTGTTAAATAATGAAATCAATTGTTGTTGTAGGTAGTCAATGGGGCGATGAAGGGAAAGGTAAAGTAACTAATTTTTACTCATCTCACGCTGATATTGTTGTTCGCTATCAAGGCGGAAACAATGCAGGACACACAGTAAAATTCGATGGAAAAGAATTTCATCTTCAAACAATTCCTAGTGGAATTTTTAATGAAAAAACTTTAAATATCCTTGGGAATGGCATGGTTATTAATCCAATTAGCTTATATAATGAAATGAAAACTTTACTTGATAATGGGTTTTCATTAAACAATATGGTGATATCTTCAAGAGCTAATGTTGATTTAAATTATCATCTTGAATTTGATGGATTAAAAGAAGCTCATTTAAAAGATAAAAAGATTGGCACAACTAAAAAAGGTATTGGACCTTGCTACACTGATAAGATTTCTCGTGATGGAATTAGATTTTGTGATTTCATCGATGAAGATTTTCCAAAAATTTATGAAGAACATTTAAAAGAGAAAAACGAAGAAATTGCTCGTTATGGCGGACAAGAGATTGATTTAAAATCTTCTCTTGAAGAATATAAAAAACTTGCTGATTTTTTACGTCCTTACGTTAAGGAAACTGTTTCTCTTCTTGCTAAAGCTAAAAAAGATGGCAAAAAGATTTTATTTGAAGGTGCTCAAGGTACAATGCTTGATATAGATTTTGGTACTTATCCTTATGTTTCAAGCTCTAATTCTTCAGCTGGAGGAGCAATTACAGGAAGTGGAATTGGAATTGGCTATATTGAAGGAGTTGTTGGAATTGTAAAAGCTTACACAACGAGAGTTGGTGAAGGACCTTTTGTTACAGAACTCTTTAATGAATTAGCACATAATATTCGTGAAAAAGCTCATGAATATGGAGTAGTTACTCATCGCCCTAGAAGAATTGGCTATCTTGACTTGAATCAACTTAGATATTCTCGTAATGTCAATGGCTTTAATTATTTTGCTTTAATGCTCCTTGATATTTTATCGGGAATTGATGAACTTAAAGTTTGTACTCATTATGAACTTGATGGTCATATTATTGATTATGTACCTGCAAGTTTAAAAGAAACTTATAGATGTAAGCCTGTTTATGTAACTCTTCCAGGATGGAAAGAAGATATCTCAAAAGTTAGAAAGTTTGAAGACTTACCTCTTAACGCCCAAAATTACATCAAGTTCATCGAAAAAGAAGTTGATGCTAAGGCTTGTTTAATTTCGGTTGGTCCAGATCATAATGAAACAATAATTAAAGAAGATATATTTTAGGAGATAAAAATTGGAAAAAGATAATCTTTTATTTTCTTATCTAGAAGAAGAAACAAATAGACAAAATGATGGAATAGAATTGATTGCTAGCGAAAATTTCGCTAGCAAAAATGTCCGCGCTTTATGTGGCTCAATTTTAACAAATAAATATGCTGAAGGCTTTCCTGGTAAAAGATATTATGGAGGTTGCAAGCATATTGATGAAATTGAAAACCGAGCAATTGAACTCGTCTCAAAGCTTTTTGATGCAAAATATGCCTGTGTTCAACCTCATTCTGGCACACAAGCTAATATGATTGCATATTATGCCTTATTAAATACTGGAGACAAGATTCTTTCTTTATCTTTAGATGAAGGTGGACATTTATCACATGGATCTAAAGTAAGTTTTTCATCGCATTACTACAACATTGAATTCTATCATTTAGGTAATGATGGACGAATTGATTATGAAGCTTTAAAAGAAAAAGCTAAAGAATATAAACCAAACTTAATTCTTGCTGGTTTTAGTGCATATCCTTTTGAAATCGATTATCAAAAGATTAAAGAAGTAGCTAAAGAAGTAGGCGCCTATTTTATGGTTGATATGGCTCATATTGCTGGATTAATAGCAGCTCATGAATTAGATAATCCATTAAAATATGCAGATATTGTTACTTCCACAACCCATAAAACTTTAAGAGGTCCAAGAGGTGGTATTGTTTTAACTAATGATGAAGAAATAATCAAAAAAGTTAATAAAGCTTGTTTTCCTGCTCTTCAAGGTGGACCACTTGAAAATATCATTGGAGCGAAAGCAGAATGTTTTTATGAAGCGCTCCAACCTGAATATAAAGAATATATAAAGCAAGTAAAAAAGAATACAAAAGCATGCGCTGATGAATTTACTCGCCTTGGTGATTTAAATAGTGGAACTGAAAATCATTTATTTCTTTTAAATACAAAAGTTAGTTTTAATATTACTGGAAAAGAAGCCCAAGAAAAGCTTGAAGAAATTGGAATTACCTTAAATAAAAACATGCTTCCTAATGATACAGAGAAACCTAGTATTACTAGTGGAGTAAGAATTGGCTTTGCTGCAGTTACAACTCGAGGAGCAAAAGAAGAGGATGCTAGAAAGATTGCTCAGATAATTGATGGATATCTTAAAAACAATATTTCAAAAAAAGAAGCATCTTATTCTGTGAAAAAATTAACAAGTGCGTGGAAAAAAATTGAGGAAATTTAAACGGAAATTTTTTGAATTTTCACCAAAATTTAACAAAAAAATTGATATTTAAAAAATATAAAAAAATGCGATAATCATCGCTTTTTTTCTTTGTTTCAATTAGTTAATTTTCACAAAAAATAAAATTTTTAAAAATTTTTATTGTAATTTAATTTAATTAAGAATATATTTTTATCGTTTCAAAAAGCGTTGAAAGAACTTTACTTTCAATAAATGGGGGTTTCTAAATGGAAAACAACTATATTATTGAACTTAAAAATGTTAGTAAAATCTTCGATGATGATACTATCGCTGTTGATAACTTCAACCTTTATGTTAGAAAGGGAGAATTTATAACATTTTTAGGTCCTTCCGGTTGCGGAAAATCTACAACTTTAAGGATGATTGCAGGATTTGAATTTCCTTCAAAAGGCGAAATTTTATTAAATGGTAGAGACATTTCAAATTTGCCACCTAATAAAAGACCTATTAATATGGTATTTCAAAGATATGCACTTTTCCCACATTTAGATGTTTATGATAACATCGCTTTCGGTCTTCGTTTAAAAAGAATACCAACTCCTAAAAAGGACAAAGACGGTAATCCTGTTTTAAAGATTGACTACAAAAAGATTAGAGAGCTTAAAAGAGAATATTCTCTTATTAAGAAAAACAAACATCTTGAAGAAGATGTAAAAGCAAGCAAGCTTAGAGATATTGAAGAAAAGATTGCTAAAATCAAATCAACTCCAACTCAAAGTTATTCCTATGTAAAACTTTCAAGTAAAGAGATTGATGCTAAAGTTGCTCGTGCTTTAAAGATTGTCGACCTTGAAGCTCTTGAAGATAGAGATATTTCTACTTTAAGTGGTGGACAACAACAAAGAGTTGCTATTGCTCGTGCTATTGTTAATGAACCTGAAATTTTACTTTTAGATGAACCATTAGGTGCACTTGACTTAAAAATGAGAAAAGATATGCAACTCGAGCTTAAAGAGATGCATCAAAAATTAGGTATTACCTTTATTTATGTCACTCACGATCAAGAAGAAGCTTTAACAATGAGTGATACAATTGTTGTTATGAAAGATGGTGTTATCCAACAAATTGGTACACCTAAAATGATTTATGATGAACCAAAGAATGCTTTTGTCGCAGACTTTATTGGTGAATCAAATATTTATAATGGAACAATGATTGGAGATAAGAAAGTTAGATTCTTAGATTACAATTTTACTTGTCTTGATGAATATCCATTAAATGAAAAAATTGATGTTGTAGTGCGTCCTGAAGATATTCACTTTGTTAAAGAAAGTGAAGCAATGATTAAAGGCGTTATTGCAAATAAGATTTTTAAAGGCATGAATTATCAATATACTGTCATGATTGGCAAAAATGAACTTATGGTAAAAAGTACAGCCAGTTATGAAATTGGTTCAACTGCTTTCTTATCAATCGATCCAGATGGAATTCACATCATGAAGAAAGACTTTACAACAAATGTCTATACCGATGCTTGGATTAATAAAAACAACGAAGTCATGATTGATGAAAATCCATTTGCTTGTGATGTCTCTCAACTTGTTATTGGTGGCACAGTTGATGAAGAAGGTAATGTTGTTTCAAAAGACGGAAAACATAAATATAACTTTAACGATGCAGATGTTGTAGCTGAAATCCCTCTTGATAAAATTGAGGTAATTGACGATATCGAAAGTGAAGAATGTGAAGTCGTTGGCGAAATTGTCGATTCGCTTTATGTTGGTGATCACTATCGTTATATTGTCAGAACAGAAAATGAAGAAGACTTTGTTTTCGTAACTCCATATAGCTATAACTTAAATGATAAAGTTGGACTTGCCGTCAAAAAAGAAGACATTAAATTACGTCTTAAAAAAGAGGTAAGTGAATATGAGATTTAGATTTCAAAGAAAATATCTTTGTATTCCATATTTTCTTTTCTTAATCTTATTTGTCATTATTCCAATCTTTTTCATCGTTTATTATGCATTTACTGATGGAACAGGAAATTTCTCTTTTGACTCGTTAGTAGAATTTTTTACTACAACAAATAAGATTAATGTTTTGGTTCAATCTTTATTATTTTCCACGCTAAACACCATTATTTGTTTAGCTATTGGTTATCCTATTGCATACATTTTATCTAACAAAAAGTTTAACTCTAACTATATTATTGTTCTTCTTTTTGTTATGCCAATGTGGATTAACTTTGTTTTAAGAACTGGTGCAACTCGTGATGTTTTAACTTGGCTTGGAATTAATGGAGGAACAAGTCCATATTTAGCGACTATGATTGGTCTTGTATATAACTATCTTCCTTTTGTTATTCTTCCTTTATATACCACCATGCTTAAGCTTGATAAATCACAAATTGAAGCAGCAATTGATTTAGGATGCAATCGAGTCCAAGTTTTTACTAAATCAATTATTCCTCAATCAATCCCAGGAGTTGTAGCAGCGGCTCAAATGGTCTTTATGCCAACTATGTCAAGCTATGTTATTCCAGAAACATTATCAGAAGGAAAAATCGTTTTATTTGGTAATTCTATCTATTTAGGTTTTGCCAATAACCAATGGAATTCCTCTTCATTTATGGCAGTAATTATGCTCTTAATTATTGGAATAACCATGCTAATCACACGTAATTTTACAGAAAAAGATGATACAAAGGAGGAAGCAGCATGGTAAAAAAGATTTTAGCTTATAGCTATGTATATTTAATTTTACTTTTAATGTATGTTCCTATTTTGGTTTTAATTGTCTTTTCTTTTACTAATGCAACCTATATTGGAACATGGAATGGTTTCTCCTTTGAATTATATGCTCAACTTTTTGAGAGTGAAGAAATCATGATTGCCATTGGCAATACTGTTATCATTGCTGTAATTAGTGCCATTTGTTCAACTATTTTAGGTACTTTAGGTGCAGTAGGTGGACACTATTTAAAGAGAAAGGGAAGAGCTGTTTTAGAAAACATTAACCAAATTCCTGTTGTTAATGCTGAAATTGTTATGGCTTTATCTCTTGTTGTTATGTTTGTTTTTATTGGCAATATGATTTTTGCAGGGCAAAACTTATTCTCATTTTGGACCTTACTTGCTGGTCATATTGTAATTAGTGCTCCATTTGTTTACTTAAATGTTAAACCTAAACTTTTACAAATGGATCCATCTTTATATGAAGCAGCTTTAGATTTAGGATGCAATCCTCGTAAAGCTTTATATAAAGTCGTTTTACCAGAAATTCTTCCAGGTATTTTTAGCGGATTTATGCTTGCTATCACTTTATCTTTGGATGATTTCATCGTTACTGCTTTTACAAGAGGAAGTGGTTTATTAAGTGGAGCAAATAACATTGAAACTATCTCAACTCTTGTTCAAGCTAAAATCAAAAAAGGACCTATTCCTCCAGAAATGAGAGCTTTAACAACAATTATCTTTTTAATCGTTTTACTTGTTGTTATTGGAATTTCTCTTTATAGAAATAAGGGTACCTCATACAAGAATCTTTTAAGAAAAAGACTTAGAGAAAGGAAGGATTAAAATATGTCTAAATTAATGAAAAAAGCTTTAGCTTCCGCATCTTTTTTAGCTCTTCTTTCTCCAACTTTAACATCATGTTCTTCAACTGGAGATTATGATTGTTATATTTATGCATTAAATGCTGAAGACTATATTGATGAAGAACTTTTAACTACTTTTGAAAACATGGTTTATGAAAGAGATGGTAAAAGAGTCAAAGTAGTTTATGAAACTTATGACACAAATGAAACCATGTACAATACCTTAAAAACAGGTAAACAAACATATGATTTAATTTGCTGTAGCGATTACATGATTCAACGTCTTGCTAGAGAAGGCATGGTTACTTCTTTTCATGATGCAATTGACCGTGAATTAATGCCAAATTATGTCGGAAATGTTTCAAGTTTCCTTGCTTCTTATGATGGTAGCGATAGCGGAAAACTTGATACGATTAATGTTGATTTACCAAATGGTGATAAAGATACATTAAATTATTACGCAGTTGGTTATATGTGGGGAACTCTTGGTATTTTATATAATCCAAGTTTAGTCCTTGAAAGAAATTATGATTTATTCGCAAGCGATGAGCGTTATAAAGACTTAACTGATGAAGAAAAAGTCGATCAAATCATTGCCGATTTTGAATCGCTTGATGGCTATTCATATCTTTGGAATCCTTTATTTAAAGGAACACAATCTATTAAAGATAGTATGAGAGATACCTATGCTATTGGTATTTTTGAATACTATAAAGATTATTTTGATCCAAATAGTTCAACTTATCTAACAAGTTATAAAGATCGTAATGAGCAATTTAACAAGTGTGATGATGCAACAATTGAAGGCGTGCAAAATACACTTATTGACTTAAAAGAAAATATTTTCGGTTTTGAAGTTGATAGTGGAAAAGATGATATTGTTACTCAAAAAATTGCGGTAAATATTGCTTGGAGTGGCGATGCTGTCAATTCAATTGGAAGAGGTTATTATGCTGATGAAGATTGGGTTGATGAAAGACCAGATGATGAAAAAGTAAATCTTTATTATACTGTTCCAGAAATTGGCGCCAATATTTGGTTTGATGCTTGGTGTCTTCCAACTCATGATGAAGCTTATTATGAAAGCGATGAATATCTTTATTCAATTGAGTTCTTAGACTATTTAAATGATCCAGCTAATGCTGTTGATAATATGTCTTACAATGGTTACACCTCATTTATTGGTAGTAACTCATCTGATTTATCAATGTTAAATTATATTTTATATTCTTACGATTTGTCAGATGGTGATGAAGATGATGGTGAAGAAGAATATGATTTATACGACATCAGTTATTACTTTGACTTTTTAGATGAAAATGGCGAACCATTAGATGAATTATCAATTACAGTTGAAGATCCTTGGGAAGAAGAGGTAGATGGCCGCGTCTTTACCTTTAAAGATGAAGATAATGATGGAAAGATCGATATTAAGATTAAAACTGATTTAGATAGCTATGAAGGTAGAAGTTTAGTTGCTCAATATCCAGAAACTAAAAATATCGACTATCTTTATGTTATGAGAGATTTTGGTGATCAAAATAACGCCATCGTTTCAATGTGGGAAAATGTTAAAGTTAACCCTCTTCCTGTTTGGGTAGTCGTTCTTTTAGTAATCTTCCTTGTTGGTGTTGTTGCTTATTTAGGTTCATATAAACTTATTAGAAAATATAAACTTAAAAAGAGAAAAGAATTAAGAAAGGTAAGTGAAAATAATTAATGGCTACTTTAAAAGTATTTTTTCCAGGCCGTCGCTATGGAATAGATCGTAGTTATTTATATTATCTTGATAGATATATCGATGGAGATGCTATTTATTTAGAATATGATAAAAAGCGTTATGAAAAAGATATATCTGAGTTAAATCAAAATATAAATGATGCTTATAGTTATTCTTTAAAAAAATTAGCGAATGTTGATTTTAAAAAATATAGTGAAATCATCTTTATTGCTAAAAGTATTGGAACAGTAGTGGCTGGAAAAATACGAGAAGAGTTAAAAGTAAATAATGCGCGCTTTATTTGCCTTACTCCACTTAATGAAACACTCCCTTATTTAAAACAAACCGACTTTATTATTACTAGTAAAATTGATCCATTTATTGATTTTTCTAAGATAGAGAGCATTCAAAATAAATTTCCATTTTTAACAATTTATGAAGATGCGCCTCACTCTTTAGAATTTAAATATGATTTAAAAAGAACTATTTATTCTTTATATGAAAATCTTGAATTAGCTCTTAACTATTTAGATACTGCTTATAAAGATATATTAGAAGAATAAGTGGTTTTTTGCAGGTTTTTTACTAATATTTCTTATTAAATTTAAACCGCTTTTACTTATCAAATGTAATAAGTTGATAATTTAAAGGCGGTTTTAATTTATAGAGTTATCTTATTTGTTTCCTGAACTTTTTGAACAACTTTAATAGTGTCCTTTAATCATTAATTTAAGAGTTCTTGCAAGATGCACAGGAACTCTTTTTATTGTTTATGAAAACTAATTTATTTTCCAGAAAAGTTCAGTTTTGCAAGCTTTTTGAGAAAAGATAATTACTTTAGAAGAAGGTGAAACTATGGTTTTTGGTAGTAAAGCAATCATATGAATATCAATAAAAGAGAAATGTAACAACTTGTCGTGAAATTTATAATGCATTAATTGAAGCTATAGCTAGACAAGATAATTGAGATACTATTGCTTTCAATTGGTTAAGCGATTCTCTGAATTCAAAATATTCTTTTGTAGACATTTAGCTCCTATTTTTTGATTTATTAATAGATGATTTTTGACAGATTTGATAACCTGTAAAGTCCTTTGAAATATATAATTTTGGAAATTTTGCAAAATTTTAATCATTATTGGTGTTTGTATTATTAAAGGACAATCGAATTTTTTAGCAATAAAAAATTAAAGTTAATGTGGAAGAAAAATCAAAAGGGAGGAGAAAGTAAATTTATATGAAAAAAGGATTTAAAAGACACTTCAGAATTTATTTAGTTAATAATCATCCTGCTTATATAGTTGATGAAGCTGGTAACAAATATTTTTTTCATAGGGTAACTTCATCAAAGAAATCTGGTGGCAGAAATAATTTTGAAATTACTCCTAATCCTTTATATAGTGGAAAGGATGAAATGTATATAGTTAAAAGAATAGAAAAAGATAAAGTGAATCGTTTTTCTAAATTTAAATTAGACGTTCGTAAAGGATTTAGCGTTGAATATCCGTTTATAGACAAAAAAACTCCCTCGGCATCAGCTAATAAAAGCGATGTAACATCATCTGGGAGTAAAATAATTAAACCAAAGAAGAAATGATTTGTAAATAGATTTTCTAGTTCATATCCTTTTATAGACAAAAAATAAAAAAAACTCCTGCCAAACAGGTTACTAAGACCGTTCATGTATCTGCAAGGAGTATAGTTATTAAATCAAAGAAATAATAATTTGTAAATAACTTTAACTTATAAGGGTTGAAATAGGTCTAATGTCGAACTTTTACGAACTTTTTTAAAAAATGGTTGTTTTGGAGGACCGTAAAATCCTTTAACTTGCTTAAAATTTATGTTTACAGTTTAGGTTTATACTTTTGCAAACTTTGATATAACCGGTACAATTTTCTTCTGTTCAAACAATAAAAAAACACGATAACCATCGTGTTTATTTGACTTTTTGGAGCACCCTAGCGGATTTGAACCACTGGTCATTGAGTTGCAGTCAATTGCCTTACCAACTTGGCTAAGGGTGCGTGCTTAATTATGGTATCAAAGTCAATAAATAATATCAAGATATGAATTTTCAAAAATTAAAAATTCTTCTTTACGTTGGTATTGGCGTGTGATATTATTATTAACGCACTGAACAAGACGGGGCGTAGCGTAGCTTGGTATCGCGTCTGCTTTGGGAGCAGAAGGCCGCAGGTTCAAATCCTGTCGCCCCGACCAGTTTGATGATTTATCTCTGATTTGTTTCAGAGATTTTTTTATTTATAGCACTTTAAATCTTTATTTTTGGTCGAACCTGTGGAATAAAATACGATGCGACACTCTGCGAGCAAATTTAATTCACACTTTTAATTAAGCGTGAATGAATTTTCACGTTTTTATAAAGCAATGAAATATTAAAATATAAACAGGTAATACAAGTTATGGAATTTGCTTAAAAGCTAAAAGAATTAAGAAAAGAAAAAGGTTTAACTCAAGAAGAGCTTGCTAACCAACTTTTTGTTTCAAGAACGTTAATTAGTAAATATGAAAGTGGAGCAATATATCCAACAAAAGAGAATGCAGAAAAAATTGCTCAATTTTTTAATGTTAATTTATCTGATTTAATTGATTCTAATGAAACTATTAGTATTGCTTTAAATGATCAAGAAACAAATTCAAATAAAATACATAAAGTTTTATCTTTTCTTATAATCTATCTTTCAACATTAATTAATATTTTATTCTTTTTACCTATTGTTGCTTATTCATATTATGATTATTCGCATGGCTTACCTCCGATTATTTATCAAAAATTTACTCTTCCAATTGTTGTAACCATAAATAACGGTAATCCTGTTGTAATAATTACTTTTTTAAGCTTTCTATGTAATGTTGTGTTATCTTTAATAAGTTTAAGATTTAAGAAAGTCTTAATTATTAAAATCGTTAATTATATTCTTTTTGTGGTTAATATTTTGTTGGCTTTTTTCTCAATTATTACAGCTTATGCGCTTGTTAATTCAAAAGTGTATTAAGAAAAAATAGGGATAACAAAAACAAAAAAATAAAATAAACTCATACTTTTTATCGTCTTAAAAAATGGCTTTTTAATGAGCCTTTTTTGCTTTAATTTCAACTTTTAGTAGTGGTAGAATATAGGCATGATTACGGTATTTAAAGAAGTCGGAAAAGAAGTCATTAAGACTGATTATGAAAATGCTGATAACTTAGAAGTTGAATCAGGAAGTTGGATTCATATTTCTGAGCCAGATGCAGATACTATTGAAAAAATAGCAAAGCTCACCTCAATTTCCAATGAGCTTCTTTTATGTGCACTTGATGATGAAGAGAGTGCTCGTATTGATACTGATGATGGTGATACTTTAATCGTTTTAGATACTCCTCTTGTTGAAGATGAAGAAAATTCAATTTATACAACTGTCCCATTTATTATTGGTTATAACCGTAGTTATTATGTAACAATTTGTAAATATAACGTTGAGTTAATTACAGAACTTTTTAAAAGAGTAAAAGTAGTTGAACCACATAAGCATGTTCGTTTAACTCTTTATCTAGTATATCGTCTTGCTACTCTTTTTATTAATTACTTAAAAAAGATCAATGCTCATACCGAAATACTTGAAAATAAACTTCGTAATTCAACTAAAAATAAAGAACTTCTTGAATTAATGGATACAAATAAAACATTAGTTTATTTTTCAACAGCATTAAACGCCGATAAAGGTGTTTTATCTCGTCTTTTAAGAAGTCAAACCTATAAAAAGTTTGAAAGCGATTTTGACTTAATGGAAGATACTGAAGTTGAAATGGATCAAGCAATTGAAATGTGTTCTATTTATCGAAACATTCTTTCTGGTATGATGGATGCTTTTGCTTCTGTTATTAATAACAATATGAATATCATCATGAAAACTTTAGCAGCTGTAACAATTGTTATATCTTTACCAACTCTTGTTGCTTCAATTTATGGTATGAATGTTGAAAATATGCCTCTTGCTAATTCCGAGAATGGTTTTTGGATTATCCTTGCGATTTGCGTGGTTTTTGCAATAATTGGTACTGTTATTTTAGTGCTTTTAGGTAATGGAAGACGCAATAAATAGTTTATTTTGTAATTAATTTTTTAATATTTTCATCACTTAAAAACTCATTCATCTCTTCGAAAGAAGAGATGTTTTCATTTTTACTTATTTGATAGAAGTAATTGATGTTTTGATCATTTTCGTTTTCGCTAACTAAATAATCTTTTTCAGTATAGCCATTTAGTTTTTCTTCAATTAAGGTAATAAGATAGCGGCGAATTAAGGCAAGAATTGATTTTTCAATCCAATAAGAAACTTTTCCTTTAAAAGTGGATAAAAGTTTAGCTATCTTTAAGTATAAAGACAAAGCATCTTCTGGAGTATGCCATAAATCAACAAATATATAGTCATATTTTGTTAAATCATTTTCTTTTAAATATTTATAGGCTTCTTCTTTAATTAGATTTATTTTTTCTTTATGTTCAAACTGATTTAAAAGATTATTTTTAAATAAGTTGATGATTTTTTGATCAAGTTCAACAATATCAATTTTAAAAACATCATTTTTTAAAGAAGCCATATAAGGGTAATAGCCAATTCCAAGTCCAAGTACTAAAACGTTTCCTTTAACTTCCTTTAAACTCTCTTCCATGGTCTCAATTTCATGAGGAGTAACGGACATCCATGTAACGTCTTTTTCTCTTAACTCTAAATATTTAAAAGGTTTATCAAAATAAGCAAAATGATTGATTTCACGATAGTAATCTTCACTTTTTACACTTATATCTTTATAAATAAAGGCTGAAAAACTTGGTAAAAGAGATTCTTTTAAAGTAAGATTGCCTTCTTTAACTTCTTTATTGAGTTTAATTTTTTGATAATAAGGATTATTTAAATATTTAGTTTCATCAAGCTTTTTGAATTCATTTAGATTATATTTTTTAGCTAAATGTTGAAAATCTTTATCAAAAGGATCAATTTCAAGTTTATCTAAAAATAGTTCATAGTAAGAAGAAAAATAGCTAAAATCTTCTTTAGTAATTGTGCGTGAATAATTTTCTAAAAAATCGTTATAAATATTGTTAATTAAAATATTTTCTTCTCGTGTCTCGATTAATTTATTTAAGTAGTGTTTATCAAGTTTAAAATTCATATCATTACCAGCATTTTTATTGAAACTAGAAAAATTATATATAAAATTTTAAATATATGAAAACATTACTTATTTATAAAAGTGAGACCGGTTTTACTAAAGCTTATGCCGATATGATTAAAGTTCGTATACCTGATCTTACAGTGGTTGATTTAAAGCATTTTAAAAGAAAAATGGTTAAGGAGAATGACATTATTTTTTATGGAGGACCTTTAAGAAATAATGTAATTGTTGGTCTTAATAAATTCTTAAAGACTAATGATTTATTTGGTGATAAGGACATTTTTGTTTTTGCTACTGGAATTCAACCAATTGATGATGATAAAAAGGAAAATGTTATCAATGCTAATGGGCTTGAATTTTATCATGTTAGACTTTATCTATTACCTGGCGGATTAGATATTAATAAGATGAAAAAATGGAAACAAAAAATCTTCCGTTTTGCCATGAAGCGAGCCATGAATAGCAATCAAATGCCAGAAGGGGTTGATCGTACGCTTTTTGAAAGCCGCATCAATCAACGATTAGATCTTGTTTCTTCTAGTGCAATCGATCGTATGATTGAAGTTTATAACGCAGTTAGAGGGAAGAGGTTAAGTGGAGAAAATATTTAATTCAAACATGCATTGTGCTGGTTGTAAAGGCAACATTGAAGCAGCACTAAAAAAACTTGATGGAGTTTTAGAAGTTAATGCAAATTTAGTAAATAACGTCGTAAAAGTTCGTTATAATGAGAAAAAAGTTAGCGAAGAAGACATCATAAATGCTTGTAAAAGTGTTGGATATAAACTTGAAGTTATAGATGAAGATGAAGAGTTTACTAAAGAAAAAAGCTATAAGTTAGACATTATAAAATTAATCGTTGGAATAGTTTTACTTTTGCCGCTTATGTTTTTTTCAATGAGCGACATGTATCCTAATTTAATTTTAGATTCTTTAAAAGAGCCAATCTATCTTTTACCACTTATTGAACTTGTTTTAACTTTAATAATTATTGGAGTATTTTTTAACTATTACATTAGTGGATTTAAAAGTTTAATTAAACTTTCTCCTAATATGGATAGTTTAATATTTTTAGGTTCTTTATTTTCTTTAATATATTCAGTTTATTTCATTGTTAAATTAATTATTGCGCCAAGTGATTATTATATTTATGAAGCAAGTGCTGGAAAAATCATGTTCCATACATATCTAGATAGTGCTGCAATGATTTTAGTTATTGTTTCAATTGGTAAATTAATTGAAAATTTATCAAAAAGAAAAGCAAGAAGTACTATTAATGAATTATTAAAATTAAGACCAAAATACGCTAACTTAATTAAAGAAAATGAAGTAATAAAAGTAGAAACTAAATTATTAAAAGCTGGCGATAAAATTATTATAAAAGAAGGAGAAACAATACCTCTTGATGGAATAATAATTAATGGTTCAACTAGCGTTGATGAATCTTTATTAACTGGCGAATCTTTACCAATTTATAAAGAAGAAGGCGATAAAGTAATTGGTGGAAGTGTTAATAAGGATGGCTCAATTACTGTTTTAATTGACAAAAGCAAAAAAGATAACGTTTTAAATAAAATTATTTCGCTTGTTATGGAAGCGAGTAATATGGATACAAAATTAACAAGAAAAGTTGATAAGGTTTCTCGTATATTTGTTCCAATTATTTTGGTAATTAGCGTGATTGTTTTTTGCGTTTGGCTTGGAATTGATTATGGAGCAAACGCAGGAAATGCAACATTAAATACCCATTTTACTTCGGCTTTTGATGAAGCCTTTAGTTTTGCAATTAGTGTAATGGTTGTTTCTTGTCCTTGTGCTTTAGGACTTGCTACTCCAATTTCACTTCTTGTTGGTTCAAGTATCTTTGCAAAAAATGGAATCTTAGTAAATAAAAGTGAAGCAATTGAGAATATGAAAGAAATTGATTGCTTAGTTTTAGATAAAACAAATACTATTACAAATGGTAAATTAACTGTTAATGATCACTTAGTTTTTACTAAAAACCCTGCAAAACTCAATCGAATTTATACTATTGAGAAGTATTCAACCCATCCTCTTAGTGAAGGAATTGCTTCCTTATTAGAAAAAGAGGCAGTTTTAGATAAAGATTTTACAATGGTGAGTAACGTTCCAGGAAAAGGTGTAAAAGGCGTTTATAAAGATGAAGTTATTTATATTGGAAACGAATCTTTATTAAATGAATTTTATAAAGGCGAAAAAATTAAAGTTTTAGAAGAGAAACTTGCTACATATAAAAAAGAAGGTACTCTTCCAATTATGGCTTTTACAGAAAAAGAAATTTATGCTCTTTTCTCTTTAAAAGATGAACTTAAAAAAGATGCTAAAGAATTTATCAAAGAAGTTAAAAAAAGTTTTAAAAAAGTTGTTTTATTAACCGGGGATAATGAAATCATTGCTCAAAATATTGCTAAAGAAGTTGGCATTGAAGAAGTAATTGCTAATGTTAAACCTGATGGAAAAGGTGAAGTGATTAAAAAATTAAAAAATGAAAATTATCACGTCATGATGGTTGGAGATGGCGTTAATGATTCAATTGCTTTAACTTTAGCTGATGTTGGTGTAGGAATTGCTAAAGGAAGTGATGTGGCTTTAGCTAGTAGTGATTTTATCTTGATGAATGATGATTTATTAGACATTTTAGATATTATTAAAATCTCAAAAAAGATAAGAACTAATATTGGATTTAATCTTTTATGGGCCTTTTTATATAACGTAATCTTTATTCCAGTGGCTGCTGGAGCCTTTGCTAGCTTACATTTTGTGCTTTCGCCAATGTATGCTTCAATGCTTATGGCATTAAGTAGTGTTACAGTTTGTTTAAATGCTTTAACGCTTTTCTTATATAAAAGGAAAATTGAAAAAGAATAATAGAATGAAAAGTAAAAAGATAATCACCTCAAGAAGTGATTATCTTTTTTGCATGAACCGATAAATTACCTTATAATTTAGGTCATGGCCGAAGAAAAAATTAAAAGTATTTGTTTAAATAAGAAAGCTCATTTTAATTACTTTCTTTCTGATTATTTAGAAGCCGGGCTTGAACTTAAAGGAACCGAAATTAAATCAATTAGAGCCCACAATGTTTCTTTAAATGACTCTTATGTAGTTTTTAAAAATCATGAGGCATTTATTTTAAATATGAACATTTCTGAATATGAAAAAGGCAATATTTTTAACCATGATCCTTTAAGAACACGTAAACTTTTATTAAATAAACGAGAAATTTTAAAATACGAACAAAAGGTAATTAAAGAAGGCTATACCATTGTCCCAACAAAACTTTATTTAAAAAATGGCAAAGCAAAAGTTGAAATTGCTTTAGGTAAAGGTAAAAAACTTTTCGATAAACGTGAAACGATTAAAGAAAGAGATGATAAACGCAATATGGCTAAAGCCATGAAAAGGGAATAGATGCGATGCGAAAGATGTCATTACTTTATAAAATAAGTTATAGTGCTCTTTTTATTGCTTTAGGCATTATTTTATCGCGTTTTATAAGTGTACCAGCTCTTTTTGGTTTACCTTTTTTAAAAGTTTCTTTAGCAAATAGTGTCGTCATGTTTTCAAGTTTTTATCTTGGCCCATTTTTTGGCTTTTTAGTAGGAACGCTTGTTGATACTCTTGGCGCAATTTTATTCCCGACTGGACCTTATAATCCACTTTTTACAATTGCTGCAAGTTTAACAGGATTAATGCCTTATCTATGTTATGTTGCTTTAAGAAAAAGTCATGTTGAAGATAAATTTCCTTTTGTTTCAGTTAGCTTAATAACTTTATTAAATATCCTTTTATGGGTTTTCTTTATATTTAATGATCATATTTATAGCGAAAGCGGAAGAACAAGCTATGAATTATATCCATGGTTAAAAATTGCAATATGTATAGTTAGCGCTATTCTTTCTATTATCTTTTTTATTGCCTTATATCTATTAAACAAAAAATACAAAGATAAAAGATTTTCTCGTCACTATAAGATTAATCTAATTGCTTGTAGTGTCTTTTTAACCTACTTTGTTTTTAAGATTCCTGTAGGTAGTGCTGTACAAGCTTTTATTTTAGATTGGGAATTTTTGATTATATTAACAGTTAGAATGTTAACAGGCTTTGTAACAAGTTTTGTTCATATCTTTTTAATTTCAGTTGCTCTTGATGTTTCTTTAAATTTTAATGTGGAAGGTGCTTTATTAAATAATGAAACATTCTTTCATCGTTTAAAGAAAAATCTTGAAGCAAAAAAGTGAGGCAAAAATGGAAGACGAAAATAAAAACGTAAGAGAAAATAAAGATGAATCTATTCAAGAAATAGATCAAAACGATATTGAAGAAGAAAACGAAGAAGAGTCAATTAAAGATTCGCTTAAAAAAATTGAAAAACCTTCTTGGGGCATTTTAATCTTTTTTATAGTTATTTTTGTTTTAATAATAGCTGTCTTAATTACACTATTAGTTCTTTAAAAAAGTGAAGATTTGCAGGGTTTTTACTTTAAATTAATCATAATTGTTTGCTAAAAATTAAGATTAAATTATAATTAGAAAGATGAATAAATTTAACGCAAAAGAAAATATTGGACTTATTGTTGGACTTTCTTTAGGGGCTTTAGCGCTTATTGCTTCAATTGCTACTTATTGTGGAATTTATTTTTCAACACCAAATTATTTATTAATTAAAAACAATGAATTTGTTGGTAATCTTGAAACTTACGATAGTGAAGGTAACTTAAATAAAGAAAAATATTATACTCTTGAAGATAGCAATTTGATAAAAACAGAAAATAATGAAGAAGGTGAGCTTAACAGAATTTATTTTAACGTCGAAGAGTTTTTAACTTTAAATTCTTTATATAGTGAATTTGAAATTAATCTACATTTTTCGGTTAGTGCGGTTAATTCTAATCTTGAAGGTAACTTATCAGCAAAGGGAGAAGGAATTTACTTATACTCTTTAAATAAATCTAATGAAAGCTCAACTGTTTCTAAAGTTTTATACGATACTTATCCAACAGTCAAAACTGATTTTACATATAAATTTAAAGAAAGCGATGATATCTCTCAAATTGGCGTTAAAGTTGATGCCACAATTATAAATAGTGTGCAAGAAGAATTATCTAAAGTAAAAATTGATTCTAGTTCTTTTTATTTTAGTGTTTTAGGAGTAGAAAAATGACATTAGTTGAAAGATTTAAAAAATATATCGCTTTTGATACGGTAAGTGATGAATCTTCTTTAACTTACCCTTCAACAAAAAGCCAAGTCGAGTTTGCAGAAATTTTAGTTGATGATTTAAAAGAGTTAGGTGTAAAAGATGCTTATAAAGATGAGCATAGCATTGTTTATGCTTTTATTGATAATAAAAAAGAAAAAACAATTGGCTTAATATCACATATGGACACAGCCCCTACAATTGAAGGCGGAATTAAAAATCCTCGTTTAATTGAAAAATATAATGGAGAAGATATTGAGTTAAATTCAACTTACAAGATGAAAGTAGAAGACTTTCCTGTTTTAAAAACTGTAGTTGGTGAAGATTTACTTGTTACGGATGGTGAACATCTTTTAGGTGGAGATGATAAAGCAGGAATTGCAATTATTTTTGAATTTTTAACTTATTATTTAAAACATAAAGAAGAGTTTAATTATAATCTTGCAATTGCATTTACTGCTGATGAAGAGATTGGAAGAGGCGCTTCAAAATTTGATGTTAAAAAGATGAAAGCAGATATTGCTTATACTCTTGATGGTGAATCAATTTATGAAGCTAACTTTGAAAACTTTAATGCTGCCAGTGCAAAAGTAAAAATTGAAGGCGTTGGAGTCCATCCAGGAAATGCAAAAGATATAATGATTAATGCTGTTTTACTTGGAATAGAATTTAATGATTTATTACCAAAAGACATGATTCCTTCAAAAACCGAAGATCATGAAGGTTTTATTCATCTTGATGAATTTAAGGGAGATGTTGAAGCTGTAACACTTTCTTATATTTTAAGAGATCATGATAAGTCACTTTTAGAAGATAAAAAAGAGATGCTTAAAAAGGCAAAAGAAAAGATTTTAGCAAAATACCCTAAAGCTAAAATTGATCTTGAGCTTCACGATGAATATCGCAATATGAGAGATTATTTTATAAATCATATGGAAGCAATTGAATTAATTAATAAAGCCTACATTAATTCTCGTCTTCCAATAAGATATACACCAATTAGGGGTGGAACTGATGGAGCAACCATTACTTATATGGGACTTCCTTGTCCAAATTTAGGTACTGGAGATTTTAATCCACATGGTCGCTTTGAGTTTGTTAGTTTAACTCAAATGACTAAAATGGTTGATATATTAAAAGAGTTGTTTAAATAAAAAAATCGGCGTCACATGCGCGCCCATTTTTTTATTAAGTGCAAAATACTTGATTTTTGCAAGGTTATTTTTGCAAATAAAGGTAATTGATAATTGATTTTCTTGTTACAATACCAATAAAATTCATTTGATCATCAATTACTGGAACAAAGTTTTGATTAACAGCGTTTGAAATTAAATCGCTCATCTCAACGTCAATTTTTACTGGTAGATAATCTTTATGACGCTTGACTTCTAATACATTGTGATTATCAAAATCAGCTAGTTCACTAAATGGATGACTTTTTAAATAAAACAACAAATCACCTTCACTAATTGTTCCAACAAGTTTACCATCTTTTGTTAAAAGAGGAATTGTTGAGTATCTATAAAAGTCCATTACTTCAAGAGCTTGGCGAACACTCATAGTGTCATCAATAAATTTAACCTGTGATTTAGGTGTTAAGAAAAATAATATGTTCATGTAAATAATTATCGATTAAAAGTCTATAAAATACAATATCAAAGGGGACATTTAGCACTTATTTAAAGTGCCTGTTTAGAAGAGATTTTTAAGTGGTAGTTCTTTTAGAACTAAAACATATTATTTAAAGTGTTTTATAAGCTAATTTGTAGTACAATAACACTCACGGGAGAAAAGGTTATGAGTTGTATTAGCTGGGATGAATATTTTATGGGTATTGCTTTACTTAGTGCAAAAAGAAGTAAAGATCCAAATACACAAGTTGGAGCATGTATTGTTGATGAAGATAACAAAGTTGTTTCAATCGGTTATAATGGAATGCCACGAAAAGTTGATGAAACTAAGTTAAGCTGGAACAAAGGTGAAGGACTTGATTCTAAATATCTTTATGTTTGCCATGCTGAATTTAACGCTATCTTAAATATTCGTAATGGCTCAAGTTTAAAAAATTGCACAATTTATGTAACTTTATTCCCTTGCAATGAATGTGCTAAAGCAATTGTTCAAACTGGAATTAAAAAACTTGTTTATTTAAGTGATAAGTATTCAGGAACAATTGAAAATTTAGCTAGTAAAAAGTTGTTAGATCTTGCCGGAGTTGAATACGTTAAATATAACGGCAGATATAGTGATATCGAATTTAAATAAATGGAAAAAGCTTTAGAGGTTAAAAATTTAAATTTTAGTTACGATAGCCAAGAAGGAATTCAAACGATTAAAAATATCTCTTTTAGTGTTAATAAAGGAGAGTATGTTTCTTTAATTGGCCATAATGGAAGTGGCAAGTCAACTCTTGCCAAACTTTTAGCATACCTTTTAGAACCTCAAAGTGGAGAAATATTTGTTAACGGGATTAAAGTTTGCGAGAAAAATATCCGTGCAATAAGAGAAACAATTGGAGTTGTTTTTCAAAATCCTGATAATCAATTTATTGGTTCTACTGTCGAAGGTGATATTGCTTTTGGCCTTGAAAATAGAGCTGTTCCTCGTGAAAAAATGATTGAGTTAGTTCGCAAGTATTCAAAACTTGTTGGAATGGAAAAATTCTTAAATAAATCACCAGAAGAATTAAGTGGAGGACAAAAACAACGTGTTGCTATTGCTGGGATTTTAGCTTTAGGTTTAAAAATAATTATTTTTGATGAAGCAACATCAATGCTTGATCCAGAAGGCGTAGAAGATATCATGCATCTTGTTCGTGAAATGAAAAAAGAAAATCCAGATTTAACATTTATTTCAATAACTCACGATATCGAAGAAGCCTATCTTTCTGATCGAGTAATTATTTTAAATAATGGTGAAATCTTTGAAGAAGGCAAACCAGAAGATGTTTTTGCTGATGAAAGTAAAATTACTTCTATTGGACTTGATATACCTTTTGTATTAAAAGCGAAAAATAAATTAAGTGAAAGTGGAATTTTTATTCCAAAAGAAATTAAAACGATTGAGGAGCTAAGTACTTTTTTATGTGGCAAATAAGAACTAAAGACTTATCTTTCGTCTATGATAAAAAAGATCCTAATCATTATGACGCTTTAAGTGATGTTAATCTTGAAATCAACAAGGGTGATTTTGTTTGCATTGTTGGGAAAACGGGGAGTGGAAAATCTACTCTTGTTCAAACTTTTAATAGTTTAATTGAACCAACAAGTGGCTATACTCAAGTTGAAACTTTTTATGTAACTAGCGACAAAAAGTTAAAAAAAGAACTTTTGAGAAATGAAAGTGATGAAGTTAAAAAAGACAATAAACACGTTGCTAGTTTAAGAAAAAAAGTAGGCATGGTATTTCAATTTCCTGAATATCAGCTTTTTGCCGAAACTATTTTAAAAGATGTTATGTTTGGTCCTAAAAATTTTGGACTTAAAGAAGAGGAAGCCAAGAAACTTGCTATAGAAAGTTTAAAAGATGTTGGGATCCCTGAAAGCTATTTTGAAAAATCGCCTTTTGAGTTAAGTGGAGGCGAAAAAAGAAGAGTAGCTATTGCTGGAATTATTGCCAGTAATCCTGATGTTTTAGTGCTTGATGAGCCAACAGCTGGTCTTGATCCAAATGGCAAAAAAGAAATTATGGCTCTTGTTAAAAAGTTTCATGATAGTGGTAAAACAATTATCATCGTAACTCATGATATGGATCTTGTTTTAAACTTTGCAAAAACTGTAATTGTTTTAAATGACGCTAAACTTGTTGAAGTAACAACTCCACAAAAGCTTTTTAATTCAACCAATTTAGAAAAATATTCTTTAGAAATTCCAACCCTTTATAAATTCATTAATTTATTAAAAGAAAAAGGATTTGCAGGGAATTTAAATGATATTTATAGTTTTGATGAACTTATAGAAAGAATAAAAGAGGTAAAAAATGTCTAACGTTTTTGGGAAATATACTCCATACAATACGATTATTCATCGTCTTGATCCTCGAATTAAATTTTTTGCACTCATTGCTTTAATGGTAATGTGCTTTTTGCCATATGGTAATTATGCTAATCGCTTTATTGTTTTAGGTATTTTAGGCTTAATCATTGTTGCGATTATGATAATTGGTAAAATCTCACCATTATCGATATTTTCAAGTTTAAAATCCCTTTGGGTAATGATGATATTTTTGTTAATTATTTTTGTTTTTGTTCAACAAGGCGTTGATACTTCTTCGCTTCATCCAATGATTATTTTCCCTAATGGCTACACAATATATTGGGAAGGACTATTTCAAACTTTACACGTCTTTTTAAGGTTAATTTTAATGATTTGTTTAACTTTAATTTTAACCTCGACAACAGCACCAATGGATATAACTTATGCTTTAGATTGGTATTTATATCCTCTTAAACTAATTAAATTTCCAACACAAATTATTACCATGATTATCTCTTTAGCGTTAAGATTTATCCCAACTTTACTTGATGAATCTCAACGTATTATGAAAGCTCAAAAAAGTAGAGGAGTTGATTATAATCGTGGATTTATTTCAACAAAAATAAAATCAATTACTACTTTAATAGTTCCTCTTTTAGTAAGTTGTTTTTCGCGAAGCGTTGAACTTTCTCTTGCAATGGATGCAAGAGGTTATGATCCATATGGGAAAAGAACATCTTACAAGCTTTTAAAATTCCATACACGCGATTCAATCTCTTTTATTATTGTTCTTTTAATTATGGGTATATTCATTACTCTTTGTGCCTTATCTAGTTTTTATCCCGGTTTTGATAATTTCTTAAAGTTATTTTTTGGAATTGAGGCATTTTAATGAAATATAAAATTGTCTTTAGTTATGATGGAAGTGCTTTTTTAGGTTATGCAAAGCAGCCAAATTTAAAAACAATTCAAGGAGAGCTTGAGAAAAATTTATCTTTAATTTTAAATGAAAATATTATTTTAAGTGCAAGCGGAAGAACTGATAAAGGCGTTCATGCACTTAATCAAGTAGCTTCTTTTTCTACCATTAAAAAAATTAATGATAAAGATAAATTTCTTCATTCATTAAATAAGTTATTAAATGAAGAAATTTATGTTAAAAAAATAGTTAAAGTAAAAGATGATTTTGATGCACGTTTTTCTGCAGTTAAAAAAGAGTATCATTATTTAATTAATTTAGGTGAATTTGAACCTACATTAAGAAAATATCAATTAACAATTAATGATAAAAACTTCGACACTAATAAATTTATTGTAGCTTCTAAATTATTTTTTGGTAAACATAACTTTATTAATTTTTGTTCTAAAGATGATGATAAAGACGGATTTATTCGCACAATTTATGATTTTAAAGTTATTAAAAAAAGAAAAAAATTATTAATTAAGATAAGTGGTGATGGATTTATGCGCTATGAAGTTAGAAAAATTATTGGCACATTAATCTATTATTCTTTAAACAAAATAAATATTGAAAAGATTAAATATTATTTAAACGAAACTGAAAAAAGGGATATTGTCCCTTTTACCGCTAGTCCAATTGGTCTATATCTATTTAAAGTATATTATTAATTAGTCTCAATAATTTTAGCTTTATTTGGATATTTGGAATCATTTGTAATTATCAAATGATTAACTTTTTTGACTTTAATTTTGCCTTTATATGGATTTTTGATTGATTCAATGGAAGAAGTTATATCAGCTTTTACATCACTATATTCAAAAGCGAGATCGCATCCTTCCATAGTGCAATTAATTAATTTTAAGTTTTTACAATAACAAAATGGTTGAGTACCAGTAATTTTACAATTTATAAAAGTAAGATTTTTTGAATACCAAGCTAAATATTCACCTTTTACAATTGAATTTTTAATAGTGACATTTTGAGCGTGCCAAAAGCAATCTTTAGTATCAAGTTTACTATTTTCAATAACAACATTTTTGGTGTATTGAAAAGAGTATTTGCCACTAAAATCAAGATTATCTAGATAGATATCTTGGCTTTCTAAAAAAGCATATTCACTGACAAGTTTTATATTTTTACCTTTAATTTGCAGGCTTTTCCAACCAAATTCAGGTGAATTAATGTTTAAATCACTTAATAAAATGTCGTGACATTCTCTTAAAGCTTTAATGCCATTTAAAGTAGAAGAAGTAATATTTATATCACTTGAATACCATAAAGCAGCACGAGAGTTTTCAGTAAAAGTAGACCGATTTATTGAGATATGTTTATCGTGCCATAATGGATAACGTAAATCAAAATAACAATCATCGATGATGATATTTTCACTTTCTTTTAAAGCTGATTCTCCATCTTCTTTGCCTTTAAAAGTACAGGAGAATAAATGCAAGTTTTTAGAAGCGTATAAATCTCTTTCGTTAGGGAAATTGTTTTCTTTGATTTCTTTCATCTTGTTCATCTTTTTTGTAGAAATTATTATAGTGTCAAATAATCAAACACGCAATTTATTTGTCACTATGTCAGTTATTTTAATATTACTGATGAACTAATCAAGTTTATTGCCTGCTTAAAATTGCTTAAACCGCTCATCAAGAGACTTAAAATTCTTTTATACTACTTAATTAAGTAGTAAAATTGTTTCGTTAAAGGAGATTTTTTTATTATGGGAAGACACTTCGAGGTTAGAGCTGCATCAATGGCTGCTACAGCAAAGAAAAAAAGCGCCATTTATATGAGAGCATCCAAAGAAATTTATATGGCTGCTAAAAAAGGTGTTCCTGACCCTAATTCAAATCTTGCTTTAAGAGCTGCAATTGATAAATATAGAAAACAATGTCCAAAAGATGTTATCGACAGAGCAATTAAAAAAGCACAAGGTGGAGAAGCTACTAACTATATTGAAGGTAGATATGAAGCTTATGGACCAGCTGGCACATATTTAATTATCGATACATTAAGCGATAATTCTAATAGAGCACTTGTTAATGTAAGAACAATTATTACAAGAAAAGGCGGACATTTAGGTGATGTTTCTTATAACTTTGAGCAAGTTGGTGTATTAGATTTTAAATATGATGGAAGCGAAGAATCACTTGAAGAAATTTTAGTTTTAGGTGATGTCGATGTTAAAGAAATTACTTTAGAAGATGGAATTGCAGAAGTTATTGTTGATCCAAGTTCATTTGATAAAGCTAAAGAAGTCTTAAAAGACAGTGGTGTAACTGATTATGAATTTGCTGAAGTTACTATGAGAGCAAATGATAATGTTACACTTGAAGGTGAAGACTTAACTAAATTTAAAGAATTACTTGATATGTTAGATGATTGTGAAGACGTTCAAAACATCTATCACAATGTTGATTTATAATATATATAGATTTAGTTAATTGATGGAGGTCTTTTTATGGAAGAAAAAGTTGCAAAAGCCACTCCTAGAAAAAAGGTCTATCATTTAAAAAAAGTTGACGGAGAGTGGCAAGTAATTTTAAGAGAAGGCGAAAAAGTTATTAAAAAGTTTAAAACCAAGGATGAAGCAATGGCTTATAGTGAAGCTCTTGCTGAAAGACAAGGTGGAACTCTTCTTGTTCATGCTTCAAAAGGCAAGAACAAAGGCAAATTCATGAAATAATTCTTATTTAGCCTTATTAATCTTAATAATTTAAATATTTAAATAGTTTTTGTTTGCATTAAAAAGGAGTAAATCCATGTTAATAGATACTATCAAAAAAGAAAATTTACTCGCATTAAAGAATCATGATGATGCTTTAAGAGCAGTCTATAGCATTTTAATTTCTAAATATAATCTTGAAGGATATGAAGCTAAAGCTAATGGTAAAGAAATTGGCGATCCTGAGATGATTAGAATCATTCAAAAAACATTAAAAGAATTAGATGAAGAAAAGATTTCTTTTGAAAAAGGCGGAAGAAAAGAAAAAGTTGCTGAAATTGAAAAGCAAATTAACGCGATTTCTTCTTACCTTCCTAAAATGATGAGTGAAGAAGAAATTAAAAACGTTATTTTATCGCTTGAAGACAAGTCAATACCTGCAGTTATGAAACATTTTAAGACTAATTATGCAGGTAAATGCGATATGGGTCTTGTCAACAAGGTACTTAAAAGTTTATAATTTTAAAGCCTTTTTTAAAGGCTTTAAATGATTGGGAGCTTGGTTCAATGGTAGAACAGCGGTCTCCAAAACCGTTGATAAGGGTTCGATTCCTTTAGCTCCCGCCAATCTCGAATACCAGCACTGAGGTGCTGTTTTTATTTATGCAATAGTTAGTCGGTGCTAAGTAAACGTAAATAAATAACACCCTTTCGAGAAAATTTTAAT
>ULUU01039700.1_pt1 | contig 71655 bp, 62 predicted proteins | sample 1958871 | NCBI WGS metagenome assembly ULUU01 (sample SAMEA4835770, study PRJEB28245) | human gut metagenome | biome: gut microbiome; material: fecal sample | place: Denmark | collected 2008 | reverse complement strand
TGGAGCGGATGAATCCCTGCAAAGGCCGGCATGGAGGCAATCTCCTCATTGATCTTCGGGTTATATTTCATCGTACAGCTGCCTAGCGGGTAAAATCCGGTGTCAACGCCGAAGTTCATCTGCGAGAGATTCGTGTAGTGACGCACGACGTCGGGCTCGCTGACTTGCGGCAACTCGGCCGGCTCATCGCGAAGTAACTTCACCGGCACCGAGTTCTCAAGACAGTACTCTGACGGATAGTCATTTACAGGAAGCGTATATCCCTTGCGCCCGTCAGACGAAAGTTCAAATATAAGTTTGTCGTAATATTTCATATATCTCGCTCTCCCCTATTTTTTCAAAGATTTCACAACGTCAACGAGACTGTCGCACTCTTCTTTCGAATGCTTTTCCGTGACACAGAATGAAACGAAGCCTTCTTCCGTCGCGACAGCTCCAAAAAATCCGGCATCAAGAAGTGCCTGCTGCAAGAGCGCAATGTCAACAAGCGGTCTGAGAACAAATTCCTTCAGGAACGGGCGCTCCTGCGTGAACGGCTCGGCAAAAAGTCCTGTCTTCAGGAGTTCAGACCTTAGATAATGCGCCCCACTACAGCTGAGATCATTAACCTCGCGAAGTCCATCCCGGCCCATAAGCGACACATAAACAGCCACATAGAGAGCCATTAGTGACTGGTTCGAACAGATGTTCGACGTTGCCTTCTCGCGGCGGATGTGCTGTTCGCGGGCCTGAAGGGTCAGCACGAAAGCACGCTTGCCGTCGATATCAGTCGTTTCTCCGACAAGGCGTCCCGGCAACTTGCGCATAAATTCGTGTCGGCAGGCAAGAAACCCGACGTAAGGGCCTCCGAAAGAAAGAGGTATGCCAAGAGTCTGAGCGTCTCCGCAGGCGATGTCGGCACCGTTTTCTCCTGCTGTCCGGAGCACGGCCATCGCTGATGGGTCGCAGTATTCGACAAGCAGCGCACCGGCTTCATGCAGGGCATCAGCATAGCCGGAAAGATTCTCGATGACTCCAAAGCGGTTGATTCCCGGAACAAGAAGTCCGGCAACGTCGCCTGTGGAAAGTTCCTTCTTGGCCGCCTCGAAATCAGTCACGCCGTCCTTTGCAGGAATAAGAGTCAGCTGAACTCCATGAAATTTGGCGTAAGTCGTCGCAACTGCCCTTACATTAGGAAGGAGCGTGTCGGAAATGAGGACGCGGTCTTTTTTCTTCGTGCAGGCAAGCGTCATGAACATAGCCTCGGCTGCAGCTGTCGCGCCATCGTACATTGAGGCGTTTGCCACGTCCATTCCAGTGAGACGACAGATAATGGTCTGCCATTCAAAGATATAGCGCAGTGTCCCTTGAGAAATTTCCGCCTGGTACGGCGTGTAGGCCGTGAGGAACTCGGAACGGGAAAGGATGTAGGGAACGACGGAAGGACTGTAGTGATCGTACGCACCGCAGCCGGCAAAAACTTTCATAGGAACGTTCAGCGACGCAATGTTCTCGAAATACCTCCTCACCTCGATTTCCGACATGGCCGACGGGAGGTCATATTCCCCCTTATAAATGAATTCAGACGGGACATCGGAGTACAAGTCCTCAATTCCCCGCACTCCAATCCGGTCCAACATCTTGGCAATATCCCCCTCAGTATGAGGGAAATAGGCAAATGAATCAGTATTCGTCATTCTCCAAAAAAATTGCTGATTTAGAACTCTGTGCAACGCAGTAATCCGCTTATTATTTTATTTGCAAAGTTTCTCGTAAGCGGCGGCGTCCAAAAGACTGTCAACCTCGCCAGGCTCGCTCATCTGCACCTTGATAATCCAGTTTGCATACGGATCTTCGTTGAGCAGTTCCGGCTCATCTTCAAGAGCCTCATTAACCTCGATGACGGTTCCGGAAACCGGTGATATGAGGTCGCTCGCTGCCTTCACGCTCTCAACGGCGCCGAACTCTTCTCCCGCAGCAACATCGTCACCGACCGATGGCATGTCAACATATGACAAATCACCCATAGAATGCTGCGCGAAATCTGAAATTCCAATTACGGCGATGTCGCCTTCTACCTTAACCCATTCGTGTGACTCAGCATATTTGAGTCCTTCAAGTACCTTTGACATATTTTTGTATTTTTATGATTATCAATACTTTAAATCCAACCATTCAGTTTATCTGTCTGTTTCACTACTTGGCTTTTTCAAGACCGGATTCGACTATTTCTTGTAGTTCGGGGTGTAGAAACGCCGTTTCACGACTTTGCCCGGAAATACTTTCTTGCGAATCTGAATCTGAACCGGGGTGTCAAGTGCAGAATGCGCCTTGTCGACAAATGCCATGCAGATGCTACGGTCAAGCGAAATCGAATGATAACCGGTTGTCACCTCACCAATCTGCACTCCATGCTCGTCAAGGACCGGATAGCCTGCCCTCGGAATAGCTTTGTCGAAAATCTCAATGCCGACAAGCTTCTTATCCACGCCTTCAACTTTCTGACGTTCAACTACTTCCTTACCTATAAACTCCACCTTGTCGGTCTTCACAAACATGCCGAGAGAAGCCTCAATCGGAGTCGTGCTGTCGTCCAGTTCGTGTCCGTAGAGCGGCAGTCCCGCCTCGAAACGCAGAGTGTCGCGGCAACCGAGCCCGCAAGGTTTCACACCCGCCTTTTGGAGCAACGTCCAGATGTCCACAATCGCCTCATTCACGGCATAAATCTCGAATCCGTCTTCTCCTGTGTAGCCTGTGCGGCTGACAATCAGCCTTTTACCCTTCCACTCAAATTCGCGGAATGTGTAGAACTCAAGCTCTGACAGTCCAGTAAGTCCAAGAATATCAGTGAGTTTCTTTTCGGAAGACGGTCCCTGTACAGCGATTTCGCCCCAAAACTCAGAGTCGTCGGAAATCTCCACATCGAAGCCTTTGGCCTGAGACTCAATCCATTGCACATCCTTAGCGATGTTTGCGGCATTCACGACAAGGAGATATTTCCCTTTTTCATAAAGCTTATAAACCAACAAATCGTCCACGACTCCTCCGTCCTCACGGAGCATCATCCCATAGAGAATCTTTCCGTCCGGCATTCCTGCGACATCGTTTGTAAATATATGGTTCACAAACTTTTCCGCATCTTCTCCGCTCACGAAGACCTCCCCCATATGGGAAACATCAAACATTCCGACATCGTTTCGGACGGCGTTGTGCTCATCGACGATGTTCGTGTACTGAATCGGCATGATAAAGCCTCCGAACGGACTCATCTGTGCCCCGAGAGCGACGTGGCTGTCATAGAGACAGGTTTTCTTTTCAGAATTGTGGTTTTCCATTACTTGACCAAAATTTTGCAAGTGATTGGCTTGCTGTGTTATAGCTTACATTACTTCAATAAAAACATTTCGGAAGGCAAGCAAAGCGTCTGACATCATCCTACAACAGGTCAAAGGCTGTCATCCGAGCATCCGATGTGCCCCTTAATGAACGAGGGGTCAAGATAGGATTTTTCTATTTCGGAAATCTCCCCTTCTTGTGCCTCGCTCAGTCCAAAAGCGTCAGTACAAAAGTATGAAATTAAAGCTGATTTCAATGCTTCGAGACCGATATTTTTTTTATCAAGAAGCGATTTGAGATTTATCACCCTCTGTTCCACGGACTTTACTCCCTTGCTCTGAAGTTTCGCACGGGACGGAGTGATTGCGGAAGACATCGTGTCAAAGTCAAGGTCGTAGAGGAATGTGCCGTGGACAATCCCGACACCATTAGGCTTAAGAGAGAATGCGTTGCCGGAAACTTTCCGTCCGTCCACAAGAACATCGTTGCGCCCCGACACCTCCGCGTCAATGCCGAGGCTGCGTAGAAATTCCGCCAATTTTTCGAGATATTCACTAAAAAGTGCCGAAACATCGGAGCAACGCCTTATATATGAGATCATTATATTTCCTTTGTCGGCGAATACGCATCCGCCTCCACTCTTCCGTCGGTACATCGCGATTCCATGTTCGCGGCAGTATGGGACATTGACTTCTGCGTTCATGTCTTGGTTGCGACCGAAGATGACAGTGGGGGGCACCTGCCAGATGAAGAACAGTCCGTCACTGTTCCACATGGTCCTATCCGAGTCCGTGGAACTATCTTTTAATGTTCCACAGCGGCTATTCAGCAGCGTGTCAAGATTTTCGGCTGCATATTCCTCCATCGAGAGGTAAAACACCAGACGACGATCAGCACCGTTATTGTCCGGAAGTGATAAATAAGTCATTCCCAAATAATTAAAAAGTATTTTATCCCCCTACTCAGGACTTTTTAAGTTCAGACACTCCAGATGAATTTTGGAAGGATGCGGACAATGTAGCTTTCTGTGACGACATGGCCTGGAAGAACATGGTGCGTCATCATCTCACGGTTGGAAAACAGACGCTCGTAGTCAGCCTTGATCTCCTCACCGAGAAGCTGGTCATGTTCGGTGTAGTGGCATAGAATCCTGTCCGGAAGCATTCCGGGAAAGGCCTCCTCCCCTGTTGGCGTGATGCAGTCATCATTTCCGACAGGCAGCGGCCAGTCCAGAAACTCCTTTACATCATTCTCTGTCACAATGAATTCCGTCGCACCGTCCGAACGCGGGCCGAACCACTTATTCTTGCCAAGGTGCTTCTGAATCGTCTCATACGGATTCACCGCAGGATTTATGACCAATTCCGGCCCACGGAAATCGCAGCAAACGGCATAGAAGCCACCAAGCGAGGTGCCGAGGACGGCGGCATAGTCACCATCCTTCAGCAACTCGTTGATTTTCGCGATGGACTCTCCGGGATGGTGGTTCAACTCCGGTGCCACCCAATCGAACTGAGGATAGTATTTCCTCAGAAAGTTGACGATACCCGATTTTGCCGACCCGCCGAACCCGTGAAGCCATAAAATTTTCCGCATATCCGTTACAGACCGAATTGTTCCTTCAGCTGCGCAATCTTGGCATCAGCATTGTCTCCATGCGCACCGAAATAGAACTTGATCTTCGGCTCAGTGCCGGACGGACGCACAGAAACGACGTCACCCTCGGCCGAATAGAACTGAAGCACGTTGGACGAAGGCAGACCTGTCTCCTCAGTCTTGAGGTAGTCGATAACCTTCGCTACCTGAGTGCCGGCCAAAGACTTAGGCGGATTGTTTCTCATATCCGCCATAATCGCTGCAATCTCCTCAGCTCCGGCCTTTCCCTCACGCACGAGTGAAACGAGAGCCTCGCGGTAGTAGCCGAACTCTCTGTAGATGTCCTGGAGCAACTGATAGAGTGTCTTGCCTTGGTCAGCTGCCCAAGCGGCACATTCTGCAACCATAGCGCAAGAAATCGGAGCATCCTTGTCGCGGACATATTCTCCGACATTGAATCCGTAGCTCTCCTCGCCTCCGCATACAAACTCGCCCTTGCCCTCATTGTTGCGGACGACGTCGGCTATGTACTTGAAGCCTGTGAGGACATTATAGACCTTCACGCCGTATTTTTCGCAAATTGCACGAATGAGTTCGGTGGTGACGATGGTCTTCACGCAGTAGCACCCAGGAGTGAGCGTACCCTTTTCGTGGCGCCGGCGGAGAATGTAATATGTGAGGATGGAGCCGGTCTGGTTGCCGTTGAGCAGCACCATCTTGCCCTTGTCGTCACGCACAGCGATTCCCACGCGGTCCGCGTCAGGGTCGGTCGCCAGCACGAGGTCGGCATTTTCCCTGTCAGCCACCGCAATTGCCATCGTGAGCGCCTCACCGTTCTCCGGATTCGGAGACTGGACTGTCGGGAAGTTACCGTCACTTATGTCCTGTTCCGGAACGTGGAGAATGTGCTTAAATCCCACGCGGTCCAAAAGCTCAGGAACGATGCGCACGCCCGAACCGTGAAGTGGAGTATAGACAATCTTCATGTCGGAATGACGCGCCACAGACTCAGGTGAAAGCATAAGGGTCGTCACCGCATCCATATATGCCTTGTCCATTTCGTCGCCCATGAGAGTAATCTCGGCGCATTTGTCGCCCGGTTCAAACTTCACCATTGAAGGGTCGGTGATTTTGTTCACCTCGGCTACAATGTCCTTGTCCACAGGGGATATAATCTGCGCTCCGTCGCTCCAGAACACCTTGTATCCGTTATACTCCTTCGGATTGTGGGACGCGGTAATCATCACACCGGCAGTTGCCTTCTTCGTCCTCACCGCAAAGCTCAAGAGCGGAATCGGGCGCAGACGGTCGTAGAGCCACACTGAAATGCCGTTGTTCGCAAGCACATGAGCCGTAATCCTGGCAAATTCCGCACTGTTGTTCCTACTGTCGAACGAAATGCAGACTGAATGGTTTGCGCCCGGAACATTCTTGAGAATGTAGTTTGCAAGCCCCTGTGTGGCCATTCCCACAGTGTATTTGTTCATCCTGTTGGTTCCCACACCCATCTTACCGCGAAGTCCGCCGGTACCGAATTCCAGTTTCCTGTAGAAAGCATCCTCAAGAGCGGCCATGTCGCCGGAGTCAATCAGCTGATGAACAGCCTCTTTCGTAGCCTCGTCATAATCCCCGAGAATCCAGGATTTCGCATTTTCCATGTAGTCCATAAGTCTCAATATTAAAAGTTATTCATATTCATTACAATCGCCGCATGAGCATCGCAACTCCGCGAGATTCAGAATCGGCTACGCAAAAATACAATAAATATCGCTCACCCAAAAAGTATTTTGTAGTAATTTTGTCGCATGGATATGAATCGGGAAAAGAATAGTTCAAAAAATATGGATTCGCTGTCGGAGTTTATCCGGGAGCATTATGGCGACGACCCGGACAGGCTGGCGCTTCAGAAGGTGAAGTGGCCGGAAATTGATGTGGCGGCGGCCGTAAGCACGCTTGTCAGCAGACGTAAACTGTCCAGGAAGGCTCCGCTCTGGGCTACAACGGATGGATTGGTGCTACCGAGGACATTGTCAGCGGAGCAGTGCAGTGGAGAGGCTGCGGCCCGGCATAAGGCTATGGCAATCAGGGAATTTCTTGGGAAACAGCCGTGGCGTGTCGCGGACCTTACCGGAGGACTCGGCGTGGACTGCTTTGAGTTCTCGAATGTGGCGGAGGCGGTGCTCTACAACGAGATGCTGCCCGAACTGGCCGAGGCGGCGGAACACAATTTCAGAGTGCTCGGAGCCGGAAACATTGAGGTCTGTCGCTCTGAGGTGAATCCACGGACACTCGGCGTGAGTGCTACGGGAACGACAAATGCCAGCAACGGCGTCCCCAAAGGGAATGGTATGACGGAGTGCGACAAATCAAATGAAGGGTTATACGATTACGACGGAGGCCTTCGGGAAAGGCTTGAGACATTTAGCCCCGACGTGATTTATCTTGACCCGGCGAGGCGGGACGGATGCGGAAAAAAGGTATTCCTTTTGGAGGACTGCTCTCCGGACGTCCTGAAAATCAAAGATATGCTTCTTGGGATTGCCCCTATTCTCGCTCTGAAGCTCTCCCCTATGGCTGACATCAGCATGGTGCTTGAAAGGCTGGGGAATGAGTGCCGTGAACTGCAAATCATCGAATCCGGAGGGGAATGCAAGGAACTGCTTGTCTTGATGCGGCGGAATGTACAGGCCTCGGGGCAGCAAGACGGCTGTCTGATAAGGGTTTATAATCTTGACGCCGGGAAGGACTCCCCTGTGTTTGAATTTCGCCGCGACGAGGAAAACGACTGCCCGGGACCGCAGCTCACGGATGCGGCGGAAATTGTCCCGGGAGCACTGCTGTTCGAACCAGGCAAAGCGCTGATGAAAGCCGGATGTTTCCGCCTTATCGGGCAACGATTCGGCGCTTCCGCACTCGGACGCGACACGCACTATTATATATTATTGAGGGAGAATGCACCTGACATGGCAAAGGCCACATCTTCGGCAACAAATATATCTTCAGCAACGGACCGGGAACATTTCTGCGGCCGCCGCTGTCTGAAAGACTCCGGCAAGCTGTTCCGCATCCTCGACATCGCCGAAATGTCCGGCAAGGAGCTTAAGGAATTCGGCAAAAGTCATCCCGAAGCCGAAGTCACAGCCCGAGGAGTCCGGATGACCAGCGAAGAACTCCGCAGGCGTCTCGGCTGCAAACCCTCCGACCGCCACCACATCTTCGCCCTCCACGTCGATAAAACCGGCAAAAACCTGCTGCTCTTCACCGAACCTTTTCGAATAAGGCAATTTTAGGGCGATTTTCTACCCAAATCTCATAGAAAAAGGCACATTTGGGTAAAAAATCGCCCATTTTTTGTTTCTATTTCCGTTCATAAACACTATATTTGCTGTCGTAAGTAATATTCACAGTTATGGTAAGCAACAAACTTGTAGGCCGAGAGCGAGAATGCAAAGAACTCAAAAGAGTCATGGATTCCGACCGTTCAGAATTTGTTATAGTTTATGGAAGACGAAGAGTCGGCAAGACTTTTCTCATAGACCAATACTATCAGGGGAAATATGATTTTATGTTTGTCGGCGGACACAATCTGTCTCGGCAAAGGCAACTCACGAGTTTCGCCAGAGCACTCAAGAAGTTCTCCGGAACAAAGACAGACAAGTTTGCTGACTGGTTTGACGCATTTTATGCTCTTGAGGACTATCTCGAATCTCTTGACACGGGCAGGAAGAAGGTGATTTTCATAGACGAGATGCCATGGATAGACACGCAGAAGTCAGACTTCGTATCAGCATTGGAGGATTTTTGGAACGGTTGGGCGGCCAGACGATACGACATAGTGCTCATCGCCAGCGGCTCTGCAACATCGTGGATGGTTGACAATCTGATTGAAAATCAAGGCGGTCTGCACGCACGCATCACCAGTAGCATTTATGTCCGGCCGTTCACGCTACATGAGACGGCGGAATATCTTCAGAGAAAACACTGCAAGTGGGACAAATACCAGATTCTCCAATGCTACATGGTCTTCGGCGGCATTCCGTTCTACCTGAGTCTAATAAATCCGTGCGAAAGTCTGGTTCAGAATGTGGACCGACTGTTTTTTGCACCTGGAGGCATAATGCGAAGTGAATTTGACGAACTTTACAACGCACTATTTGCCAATGCCGATTTGTATATCAATGTTGTAAAGTCAATGGCCGGTCATCATGAAGGTATGTCCCGAGACGAAATCGCAAAGGCCACAGGCGTGAGCGGAGGAACGCTCACCCGTGTGCTGACCAATCTTGAACGCTGCGACTTCATCGCGCGTAGCCGGAATTTCGGTCAGAAATCCAAGGATACGATTTATCGTCTAGTCGATTTCTACACCCTATTTTATTATAAGTTCATCATGCAGGACACCGCCGGCGATGAGCAGTGGTGGAGCCACAACTTTGAATCACGGGCAGTTTCCGTATGGCAGGGTCTCACTTTCGAGACAGTCTGCCTGATGCACACCGACTGCATCAAACGCGCATTGGGAATCTCAGGGATGGCGACGGAAATATCGGCATGGAGAAAGACCGCGGGCGAAGGAGAAAAGGGCGGACAAATCGACCTAATCATTAAGCGTGCCGACCGCATCATCCATTTGTGTGAAATGAAATTCAGCAAATCTGAATACCGCATCACCGATGCCTACGAACAGCTGCTGAGAGAGCGTTTGGAACTCTTCCAAAGTTCCACCAAAACAACATTCTCTTTGGTAATAACCTTCGTAACGACATACGGAGTAGCCGACGGGCTTCATCATAGTCTGGTACATAGCGAAGTCACAATGGAACAGTTATTCAACTGATTTTCATAGTGTTACAATGCAATGACAAGTCATTGTGGATATTTTATAGAAAAAATATAATATTTTTTGTATAAAACCAGAAATATGCCTACCTTGCAGAAAATTATACGTTATGGCTGCACGCAAACCTCTGAACCCATTTTTCATCGGGACTGATATTCCGGACAAATATTTTTGTGACAGAAAGAACGAGACAGCAGAAATTATCCGGTATATAAAAAACGGAAACAATGTTGTCCTGAAGGCCCCGCGAAGAGTGGGCAAGTCAAGTCTCATCAAGCATGTTTTGGCTCAAGATGAGATTGCAAAACACTATAACACCCTATATGTCGATGTATTCGGGACATTGTCCGCATCCGAATTTGAATGCGAACTACAGAACAAGTTTATGATGTCCCCATTCGCAAAGGCAACTAAGACATGGAAGACATTAGTGTCGTATGCAAAGGGAATCCAACTGAATCTCGGCTCTTACAACGGTACGGTTATAGACTTTCCGTCAATCGGCCTTGGGGCTACGCCGAATCCGGTTTTTACAATCAACGAGATTTTGAATGAATATGAGCATGCCGACAAGCCGGGGCTTATAGTATTCGATGAATTTCAGCAGATTGAGAACTATCCGGAACGCATGGCCGCCATACTGCGCAGCAAGATTCAGGAACTGAATAACACGAAATTCATTTTCTCCGGCAGTTCAAGGCATATCCTCAACACGATGTTTCTCAATTACAACCAGCCTTTCTACAAAAGTGCCCTGACGATGGACTTGGACATTATCGGCCTTGATGCATATAAAGACTTTGTGAAATCAATGTTTGAAGACTACGGGCGCAGCATTGACGCGAACGCTGTTGAGTTCGTCTATTATCTGATGTCGGGAAATACCTTCAATATGCAGGAGGTAATGAAAGAAACTTTTATGATAACTGAGGGCAAGACCGGTGCCGGCAAGGAAGATGTCGTGGCTGCAATTCACTTGATTCTTGACAGGCACGACGAGGAATACAGGGAACAGATTAGCCGGGTGTCAAGCCTAAAGGACAGGAAACTGCTCTACTGCATAGCAAACGAGGGCATCGCCAAAAGTCTGACTTCCGAGGCTATGCTGAAGAAATATGGCCTTGACAATGCTTCGTCCGTACAGCATTCGCTGAATAACCTGACGAGTGAGAAAATCTCTATGGTTCAGAAAGTCGCAAAAGCGGCGTATATGATACAGGACCGGTTGTTCGAACTTTGGCTTGCTCTCAAAGCCGGGGCACTTGAGAGCAAATTCCGCGATTGCCGGGTGCGGTTTGAGACCGAACGGGAAAGTTCAAGATGACACAATAAACAAACCAGAATGTCAGAAAAGCGCGAAAAGGCGCGACTGGTCAATTGGGGTTTCAGACTGGAGTTCTTGAACACGACGTTCGATGGCAAGGATGTCGGAATAGGCACAGTTGTCACGACAGGAGCACCCTTCGCAGTTGAAACAGTCTGGAAGCGGAAAATTCGCTAATGCAGTGCTCCTGTCCTCCATGTCAAAAATGACATCCTCTGCCACAGATGCTGTATATAAAAGGGAAAGAACGGAGCGGACGGCATCCGATGACATCTCCTTGCACAGTAGGGCGAAATAATCACTCACGCAATGGTAGTATGCGGGCACTCGTCGCTCACCACGCTCCATAATCCGCAGAAAATCACGCATATACCTCGCCGCATCACCATATCGGGCAGCGCGGAAAGAAAGCATAGAGAGCAGCAGATTTTTGTTGATGAAGTTTGACGGAGACGATGAATAGTCATAGAGCATCAGCGTCTGCTCCTCCGCATTTTCATACTTTTTAACGAACGACACCACTTCACTCTCCAAAAGTCGGCGCAGACGAAACTCGGACTTAATCCGATAGTGTTCAGGAACGGGATGTATGTCGTTCCGGACATCGTACAGCCGGCAATCGACATCGGATAATCCGGGAACATATATGTGAAACGCCGGAAAACCAAGAAAAGAATTGTCCCTGACAAAAATGTCGTATTTCCTCGTTTTGAGCCATTCCATCACGGACTTGAAGTTTCCGTCTATGCTTCCCGCAACCTTTGGAGCGTCACGCCATATTTCAGTAACGCACTCATTTTCAATGAATATATTGCATGGGAACTGTCCCCGCCCGTTCAGAAGATTCTGTCGGAACCCGTCAGCTGGAGAAGAATCGGGCAAGAGGTCTATCGGAAGAAACGACGACTCATTGATGTCGGTGCCTTGAAATATCTCTGTAAAACAGCGCTGCAAGGCAATCTCCGGATGAATGTCGGCTCCGAGCCTGAAGGTATATCTTCCTCTGGCATCCTCTATAATCAGAAGTCCGAGCACAGGAAAGCCCCGTCCCAAAGAGCAGTCCTTGACAATGACTCTCCATCCCGTCGCTTCCTTCAGACGCGCGATTCTCGTCCCGACCTCATCATAGTCGAACAGTTCCGGAGAAATCGACGGCAAAACAGGAGCATCGAGATATATCCGTTGGAGGACATAGCGTTCACAGATTTCATTCAATCCCTGCAAAAGCGCCTCCTGCGGAGTATTCCCCGCGCATAGGCCGGTAGAGCCTGCTGCAAGACGGATAAGGTCGTAGGGAAGATTCACGACCTCCGCACCAGAAACGCTGTAAAATGGCAGAAAAGTCATATCATAGTTTCCTCTGCCTGATGTTTCCTCGAACAAGGACGAGCCGGGAAGCATCCGTCTCCCCCATTCGCAGAATTCCTTTTCCGTAAGACTGACACATTTCTCATCCTGGAAATATCGGAATTTCAGACCTGAAGAAGCAAGATGAGAAAGTTCCGGGTTGTTGCGGACAAAATCCGGTGAGGCATATTTCACCGTAAAAAGCAGCATCTTATTCTCAATACGCTCCATCAGTTCACCATAGGCGCTTGCCAGTGCGTAGCTGCCGTTCATACCCTTGCCGTTCGTTCCAATGTCCAAATCTGAAAGCTTTCCGTTAACCAGACGAAGACGCGCGGAATGGGCAAATCCGTCCTTCCCGAAAGTTCTTACATCCGTCAGAAAGCCAAGGCGAGCCAATATATCTTCAACCTTGGAGACCGTATTTTCCGGTGAAACCGCCTTGTAATCAATATTATATGTCATTGTCATTCATACAGATAAAACCGGTTTCGACAAAAAAATGTCGAAACCGGAAAAAGCGCATCAGCCACCGACTGTGTCGGAGCATCCCAAACCACAACCGAAGCATCCGATACTTGCAATACGGATGTCGTCCATTACAGCCACGTTATCTTCGATAACCGAATTGGCTGCACGCAGAAGTTCTTCAGTGACCTTCATTTTGTGAGTTTTAAAGAAATGTAACTCCTACTCTATTTACGGCTTTTCGGATTCCGCCGTATTCAATTGAATAATCAGCATAAAGTTCGTGACATTTTAACGCACCTTTCAAGGCAAAGAGTTCCATTTCAGTCAACTGACGCCTTTTACTCAGAGTTGTAAACCAGTTAATCTGAAAATCGCTGATAATCTGTGCCTCGGCAAGTTGCATCTGACAAACTCTCCTGTCACGTTTGCGGACATCGCCCCGATCCCGATAATTGAAGCCATAGCAGGTTTTGCAGATTCTCAACATCTTACATTCCATACAATCAGAATCAATAAATGAGGCATCGTCATAAAAATTAATCTCTGACAAATCCTCATAGGCACACTCTCGTCCATGTGTTATTGGTACGAAAAGGTGGCAAGGATATGTTCTCCCATCAACATCATATATCACCATCGTCGTCCCGGTCCCGCAATTTTTCTTTGGCGTCCGCGAACAATGCGGCTCAAGCAGAGCATAAAAAGCCTGGCTGAAGATATTCATCGGCTCGACATCCGGATGTGCGATATGCCAGTCGGCAAGTTTCTCAAGCTCACGCTTGTAAATTGCCGCATCGCCCGGTTGCCAGTATTCGCCAACGGCGAGGTTGGGCGCTATGACATGGCCTTTCTCAAGTAATGGGATGAGGCTTTCCGCAAGAGATGGCAAGTTGCTCCGCGAAATGGTAGATTTAAAGTGAAGTCTCGGCCAGACTCTCCGCACAAAGTCGAGCGGCACCTCCCCAGCAAGTTTTCCGCGATTATTCTCCTGCATATCCTCCGAACCATCGACCGACATAACGATTCGAATTTTGTCCTTATGGGCAACAAACCAATCTTTCATCTCATCATTGAGGAGAGTACCATTTGAAGTCACAGAGAGGAGATACTCTGTACCGGGGTCATTATTCTCTATCCACTCGGTAATATCCCGAATCAAATCGAATCTCAACAGTGGTTCACCCCCGAAAAACTCTATTTTGATACGCTCGCCCGGATTGCTCTCCTTGAATTTTTCAAATTCCGCAGTCAGCACTTTCTTTGCCATCTCGAACGACATTTCTTTGCCTTTAGTCTTGTAGTTCTCAAAGCAATAGACGCAGTTTAAATTACAGGCCCAGGTCAGCATCAGCATCACGACCCGAGTTGATTCAGATTTTTCCAACATATTTTTAGTGCATTAATAAATGCCGGCTCTTGTTCTATGGGAAACTGTCAGATTTCTTTCGGAAAGCCGGCAAATTGTCAAAATGATAAATTCAAAGATAAAAAGCAATCATACAACAACAGTTGATATGTAAGTTTAAATTATAATTTTACCTAATTAGATCCTCTACTCAGAAATCCGACAGCTATTGCTATCATCATCATTATGCCCAACACAGTCATGAACATAAAAAGCGCCAATGCAGCAAGACCAATCAACATAAGCACAAAAGGGATTTCCGCAATGAAAGAAACAAGGCAGAAAAGTAGAGTAGACCCAGCATTTCTTATATCTATCAATATAAATATTATCCACATCAATAATTTGACGCCCAAAAAGATATATAGGGCCATATCCGCAACTTTGGGAAAGAAGACAATACAGACCGCCAAAGCAATAGCAAGTATTGCTGTTGTGATGAGTTCTGCCCTTGTTTTTGGATAATTATCACAATCATCCTCCCCAATTATATTTCCCAACAGACTTTTATAGGATACCCACTGCATATAAGGTAGAGCCAAAACTCCTATTCCCAACAATAAATTCGGTATAGCATATTTAAACGCGAGTTTGCCTGTATGGTTAAATATGGCAAGTAAAGAGGTTAATTCCGCAGCTAGGAACAACGCCATAACCAAATAACTCAACCACGAAACAGTAGTGTCGTCTATTGATAAAATTGACATTGCAATGGCAAGTGCCACTGTCAAACACATAAAGAACAAAATGTAATACATTTTCATTTGCCCTAGACTTTCGATTGCGGAAAAAATACTTCCCGTTACCGGTTGTTTAGCCGCCCAAAGTCTTTGCTCGATTGTCTGTGGTTCCACCTTTTCTTTGCTCGTCCAATAACCGATGAAGCGATTTTGAACATAGCCTTCATGCCCGTCACGTGTACGGATTTTACTCCAATTATCCTTAATGGACAATTGATTATATTCCAGAATTGTAATATTTTCGTGGAACTCGACTGTTGTTAAAATATTAGATTTTACTGTTGCCTGCTCCCTCAAATTCACATAGGAATTGCAATTCTCAATCCTGTAATGATAGACTGTTTTATATTCACTGTCGCAGGCCGTGAAGAATACTACCGCAAAGATGAAGAATAGAAATCTTTTGAAACGCATAACATTAAGATTTTAGTTAGTATCACTTATCGCTTTTTATCGAATCTTTGATGACACCTAACAATGGAAACACTACTTCAAGTCCAACGAAAAAGACAATTATGCCAATCCACCATTTCGTATAAATCCCAAGCGCAACAGAGAAAACTATAAACAACAGAACGGAAAGCTCCGTTAAAATGGACTTGTGAGTTTTTGACGGCTTCTTCTTGCCGTTCTCGTCTATAGGATACGGATCAACGAGAGCTGTCACGGCAAATTCGCCCTGCACGGTAAACCTATTCTTGGCGTCTTCGGACGACCAAGTGTAATACACGCCGTCGTCAGTAATCTCTCCATCATTGAACTGTCCGACAAATATTTCCACATTGTAATCGTCCTCCTCGTCCTTCTCCGGGCACCAACCATAAGCGCCAAGCCCATGCCTTTTTCCATTGCCGTTGAACTGGCCATAATAGAAATCAAAGTAATGGCTGTAATTTGGATCAATAGGAATCTTGGATAGTCTCACATTCTGAATCTGCAGCAGCCTTTCAAGCGGAGCGAGTATGCGGTTCTTCTGATAGTCGTTCATTATGTAGAAATGCCCGAACTCCGTGGTGTTCAAAAGGTAACGCGTCCTCAACAACCGCCCCTCCAGATAGTGTTTTGCATTTTCGACGCTCTGCATTGAGTCATTCCATGTGGCTTTTGTCTTTTCCATAGTTTTATAATCAAGTTTTATAAATTGTATTACTTCAAAACAACACGAATACGATCATCGTACTTGCCGCATTCTTCGTTGTACTCTGCAATATTGAACGATGACACTCGATTGCCATGTACCCATATAATCGTGTCTGCGCCATCACTCGTCATACCAACGAATCTATTATTTACGCAATCGCTCAACTTATAATATGCGCGATGAATTATCCGGATTTGTATGTGTTCCGGATAATTTTGGCTTTTAGAGAACATTAGAAGACATGATTTGTGATCCATTTCAAAATACTTGTCCCTGTTTATATATATATCCCTATCAATATCACAAGACAATATCATTGCATTGTCCTCAAAAAACTCAGTCTTAATAGTAAAATATTTATCTTCAATATTTAGGATATGGTTCTCCAATATTTCGACAACCCTTTTCTTCATCCAGCCTTCCGGAGCTCTCCGCCGTATATCGTACAAGGCATCAGCAATACAATGCCGCACCTCATAGATATCATACTGCCCGTTAAAGTAACGTATTATACCCATAACATTTTAGATTTCCGCAAGTTCCGGGCAGAGCTATACATACAAAGAAAGTGTGGAACTTGTTCCGCTTATTCCAAAAGAGGCTCTGACAAAGCCCAAGAACAAATAAGGAGAACGGTCCCACACCTGTATATGGTGACTTTCTGAATTGACAAGTCACATACAGATGATGGTGTACATCGTCTATCCCCTGTTCTATTGAAACTGTCAGATTTCTTTTGGCAGGACAGCGCGAAAACACTTTCATCAAACTATTTCGTCACACCCGTCAAGGCATAACAAGAGGCAAAGTTAATACATTTTCCCGGACTGACAATGATGATTTTGCACGACTGCAAACAAATCCAAAGGTCCTCTGCCGAATTACTGAACAAATCGACGCCAAATTACTGAAAAATTTCGCGCCAAATTACTGAATTCACCAAAAAGTTATTATATTTGCATCGGTAAAGCATTAAGATATGGAAAGTTACAGGCATAGGATCATGGACGACCTGCTGAAAAGGAAATTGCAGGCTAAGGGCGCTGTTCTCATAGAGGGCCCAAAGTGGTGCGGGAAAACAACGACGGCGGAAGAAATAGCAGCAAGCAAGGTGCTGCTGGCAAGGACCGATACAAAAGAGAGTTTCAGAAGTCTTTTGGAAATAGATATGGACACGGCTTTGGCAGGAGCTGCACCGATGCTGATTGACGAATGGCAGACAGTTCCAAAACTTTGGGACGCAGTGCGCTACACAGTAGACCACCGCCGCACAATGGGCCAGTTTATCCTTACAGGCTCCGCCGTCCCTGACAAGAAAGCCGAAGAAGAACGGGAACACTCAGGCACCGGGAGGTTCGGATGGCTGACTATGAGGCCGATGACGCTGTTCGAATCAGGAGAGTCAAACGGCTCCGTCAGCATAGGCGAATTGTTTACTGCACAAGAGGATATACTCGAAACGAACGAACTCAAATTACAGGACATTGCATTCCTCATCTGCCGTGGAGGTTGGCCGATGGCTGTCGGACTACCGGAAGAAGCTGCCCTGGAGCAGGCATTTGACTATTACGATGCTGTCACGAAGGAGGACATAGTGAAAGTTGACGGTGTAAAACGAACTTCGGAAAGGGCACAGCGTCTGATGCGGGCATACGCACGTCACCAAGGCACACAGGCATCGATAGCTACACTGCGCGAAGACCTGAAAAACAATGATTCTGCAACACTCGACGACAACACAATAAGTTCATATCTTGATGCCCTGAGAAAGATTTTCGTGGTAGAAGATCTGCCGGCATGGAATCCGAACCTACGTTCCAAAACGGCGATACGCACCGCTGACACGCGCTATTTCGTTGATCCTTCGATAGCCACTGCTGCCTTGGGGCTCGGTCCGGAAGACCTTATAAATGACCTCAAAACGATGGGATTTTTCTTTGAGGCCATGTGTATAAGAGACCTACGCGTATTCGCGGAGGCGTTAAACGGCAAAGTCTATCATTTTCGGGACAAAAGCGGACTGGAATGTGATGCGGTGATACACCTGAGAAACGGACGATACGGACTGATTGAAATAAAGCTCGGTGGGAAATCTCTTATTGATGAGGGAGCCGCAACACTCAATTCTCTTGAGGCGCAAATTGACACGACACGGATGAAATCGCCGTCATTCAAGATGATCTTGACTGCAACAGGAGAACATTCCTACCGCCGGCCGGACGACGGAATATATGTTGTGCCAATCGGCTGCATCAAACTTTGAATGCTGAATAAAAAAGACGATATTTGCAGTCCGAATGTCGACGGGAGGTCGAATATGGTCAATTTCGAATGGGAAGAAAATTATCTGAAATATTATGCGCCGCCATGTTGGCGACACTTTTTTCGTCATGCTCCGCGACGAGGCATGTCAGCACTGAATATGCTCCGGTGAAGACGGATTATGTCGGGAAGGGAACGTTGGAAACCATATTCTGCAAAAGTTCGCAGACTGGACTGAGCGAGCGGAGGATGTTTGTATATCTTCCTGAAAACTACTATGATACAGATATAGACTATCCCGTATTATACCTGTTGCACGGAGCAAGGGGAACCGAGACTTCATGGATTGAAAAAGGACATATCATGCAAAACGTTGACATGCTTGTCAGCGAAGGCAAGGTGAAGCCGATGATTGTCGTAATGCCGAACTGCAACGAGTATGACAACGACGCCGACTATGCAATGTCGAGGCAAAAGCCTCTCGTCGAATCTGTCCTCGAAGTCAATGGCGCCGTGGAGACATATTTCGTGACAGATGTCATGGAAACCGTTGACAGCCTGTACCGTACAATACGGAGTAAGCACGGACGCGCAATAGCCGGCCTGTCTGTCGGGGCTCTGCAGACGATATTCATCACGGCCCTCAATCCTGAACTGTTCGACTACATAGGGCTTTTCTCCCCGATGATTAAGCCTGTTTTCCACTACGGAGAACATTCCGGGTTTTACCGCGACCTCAAGAAAAGGCTGATAGTCCAGTTCGCGATTCCTCCGAAACTGTACTCAATAATGGCAGGGAAATGGGACATTTTCTTTGCGTCAACGGAGCAGTTCAATTTTTATCTCAAGACACACGACTATCCGCACGAGTATTACATGTCCGGAGGCGGTCATAACTGGCACAACTGGGAAAAGTACAGCGTCAGGTTCATACAGGGTTTATGGTAAGACGCGCAACGCAGCAGACCGCTTTTTCTTCGCCCCGTCAGATGTAGAACTCCCGGCGATACTTATACTCCGACCTCAGTTTCTCGAATGACTCCGGATGGAGACGGAACATGAAATCGTCGGTGAAAATCGGATAGTTGTACTGGAAAGTCGCGGCAATCTCCCCCTGACTCATACCCTCTACATCAAGCTTGAGCGGCTGCTCTTCCTGGTGGTCGGAGCGCGGGTAGAAATTGTAGAGCTGGACGATACCGAAATGACGCGCCACTGCCCTGACTGCCATTGCCGTGCCTTTCTGCTTGCCCTGATAGGAATATCCTGCTATGTGAGGAGTGGCAATGTCCACCATATCAATGAGTTCCTCGTTAACATCCGGCTCATGGTTCCAAGTGTCGATGACGACGGCACCGAGCTTCGGAATATATTCCATAAGAGCCTTTTCGTCAACGACTTCTCCCCTGGAGGCGTTGATGAAGAAAGCTCCGGGGCGCATTTTCGCGAAAAACTGCTCATTGGCCATAAATTTCGTCGTCTCGTCGAGAGGTGTGTGCATCGTAACAATCTGAGAGTTCGCGAGGAGCGTGTCGAGGTCACAGAAGCCCTCCGGTCCCTCGGCCTTTGCCCGTGGAGGGTCGCAGAGAAGGACATTGAACCCGAGTTTACGGGCCATCGATTCGACAAGGGAACCGACATGTCCAACACCGATGATGCCGAACGTCGCGTCCTTCAGCGTGATGGCCTTGCGTGACGCCACTCCGTAGAGAGCCGAAAACACATACTGGGCCACGCCCCCGGCATTGCAGCCCTGGGCATTGTGGACTTCAATCCCGTTAGCATTGCAATAGTCGAAATCAATGTGGTCCGTACCTATTGTCGCTGTCGCAATCATCTTCACCTTCGTTCCATCAAGCAGGGATGCGTCACATCGCGTGCGCGTTCTTATTATGATGGCGTCGGCATCAACAAGATCTTCTCGGACGATTTCCTTTCCGTCCACGTATGCGACCTCACAATACGGCTCGAACACGCCTTCCAAAAACGGTATATTTCTGTCTGCAACGATTTTCATATCAATTTTAATAAATACCCACTCCACTATTTCAGCACAAGCGCCTTCACCGGATCCGAGCCGTCCGCCGGCATGCCGAAGAACATCGTGTCGGCACGCAACTCCCGATTCAGGGCTTCCAGCAGCACATCCTTCTGAAAGTAAAGGTGATTCCGGACCATAGACGAAGACATTCCGCAGTAGAGAACACCTTTGACAAAATTTCGGTTTAAAGTCCATGCAGCGACACCGGAAACCTTGTCCCACGCCATATAGACACGGTTGCTGTTCCATCCCTGCATCAATCCGGAATCCTGCAGGTAGACGCGCAGCATAGCTCCTACGCGCACTGCTTCACGACGCCGCAGCGGATCACCCTCCGTTGCCTCGCGACGGCGAATCATTTCTTTTGTGAAATCTTCCCAAAACCTGCCATCATTCATCATAATCAATCTTTGCGTAATAAAAACCTATCCAAATCGGACATCATTCCGTCCGTGTGAACACACCCCCGACCGTCTCGAAAAATGCACGATCTTCAGTGAGTCCGTCCACCAGCGAAGACAGACGCAATTTGTTGCTGTCCGTGATGAAAATCTGTCCGAAATCCTCGCTTGACACCATCTCCAGCAGGTTACGCGTCCGGTTCATGTCAAGCTTGTCGAAAACATCGTCCAACAGCAGAATCGGTGCGAAACCGAAAGCCTTGCGCATAAGCTCGAACTGTGCCAACTTCAGGGCAAGAAGAAACGACTTCTGTTGCCCTTGGGAACCGCAGCGGCGTATCGGATAACCGTCCATTTCAAAGATGAAGTCGTCCCTCTGAATGCCCACGGTCGTATATTTCATAATCCTGTCCTTCTCCAACGAATCCTTCAAGAGCTGTTCGAGCGGAGCCTTGTCGAGGTCGGAACGATAGCGTATCGACACGGACTCGCTGCCTCCGCTCAATCTCCGGTAGTACTCGTTCACGGCCTCCGTCAACGGCTCGCACAGCTCAGCCCTCTTTCTGTGGATGAAATCCGCGTGCGATGACATCTTGATGTCGATGACCTCCAGCAGAGTCGCGTCACAGACTCCGTCTTTAAGCATCCTGTTCCTCTGCGCAAGCAGACGGTTATATTGCTGAATTGCAGAGAGATACTCCCGATCTATCTGGGAAACTACCGCATTCATAAAACGTCGTCTCTCCTCCCCAGAATCGCTGACGAGGGATATGTCAGACGGTGATATTATGACCGTAGGAAGCTTGCCGATATGTTCAGAGATGCGTCCGTAAGGCTTGTCGTCGCAACGGAGTTTCTTTTCCTCACCCTTTTTTACGACAATGGAAAACCGGTTAGTCAGCGCCGACGGCATCTGACAGGTTCCCGCAATAGAAAAGCCATCCTGCCCGTGCCGGCAGTTGAAACTGTCGTTGATTCCGAGAGCGCTCTTTGTCATTGAAAGATAATACACCGCATCAAGAAGATTGGTCTTCCCCTCCCCATTGTTCCCCCAAATGCAGTTGATTTTCGGGGAGAACTCAAGTTCCTGAAACTCAATGTTCCTGAAATTGGAGATGACTATTTTCTGAAGAATCGGCATAACTATCGTCTTAAAACAATATGATAAGGAGTGCAAAGTTATGAATTTTCCCGTGAAATTGTCTTTTTCACGAGATTATGATTCCTATCTTTTGAATATTGGACAATTTTTCATATTTTTGCGGGCTAAAACGGATAAACCACGTCCGGATAATACGATTAATATTAAAAAATTATAACAATGTCACAGGTAAACAAGAAAGCGGAAAATGCAGAGACGGTTGTCAATGCTGTTTCCAAGACCGACGAGTTCTTCAATAAAAACAAGAAACTCCTCATCGGACTCCTCACAGCCGTAGTTGTCATCGCGGCAGGCTCATACTGCTTCTACAAATTCTATTGGCAGGCAGCAGTCGAGGAAGCCAAATCTCAGGTCGTGATTGCGGAGAGAAACTTCAACGCCGAAAATTGGGAGGTGGCTCTCAATGGCGATGGTGACAATCTCGGATTCGTACAGATCATCGACCAATACGGCAGCAAAGGCGGCAATGCTGTCTATTTCTACGCTGGAGTCTGCGAGCTCAAACTCAAGAACTACGAGGACGCCATCGAGTATCTGAACAAATACAAGGGAGGCGACGATTTCCTCGCTCCGCGTGCAATCGCATGCAAGGGTGACGCTTATGTAGGCCTTCAGGAATATGCCAAGGCTCTCGACTGCTTCGAAAAGGCCGCTGCAAAGAAGGATAACGTATTCGCTGCCGGCTACCTTATGAAGGCTGCAGCCGTTTGCGAGAAGCTCGAAAACAACGAGAAAGCGCTCGCCCTCTACAAGAAAGTGAAGGATCAGTATCCTAATTCTATCGATGGACGAGAGATTGACAAATATATTTCCAGAATAGAAAACAAGTAAAAATCGCCTAAACAGATAAAATGGGAAGAGCATTTGAGTTCCGCAAGGAAAGGAAGTTCAAGAGATGGGGCCACATGGCCAAAACATTTACTAAAATCGGTAAGGAAATCACCATTGCCGTAAAACAGGGCGGTCCGGACGTGACCGGTAACCCGCGTCTTCGTGCGCTGATGCAAACGGCAAGGTCTGAGAATATGCCTAAGGAAAACATCGAGAGGGCAATCAAAAGGGCTTCCGAGAAAGACCAGGCAGACTACAAGGAGATTGTACTCGAAGGACGTGCTGCTCACGGCATCGCTGTCCTCGTGGAGGCAGCAACCGACAATAACAACAGGACAGTTGCCAACGTGCGTTCATACTTCACCAAGTTCGGCGGCTCGCTCGGAACCTCTGGCAGCGTTGAGTACCTCTTCGACCACAAGTCCATGTTCCGCATCAAGGACAACGGAAAGATTGACCTCGAAGAGCTTGAGCTTGAACTGATTGACCTCGGAGTTGACGAGGTTTTTGAAGAGGAGAACGAGGACGAGGAGAAGGAAATCGTCATCTACGGCGAGTACACCTCTTTCAACGCCATCCAGAAGTACATCGAGGACCACGGCTACGAGATGATTTCAGCCGAATTCACCAGAATCCCTAACGGGGAGTTGGTTGATGTAGATCCTGAGGCACGTGTCGAAATCAACAAACTGATTGAAAAGATTGAGGAGGACGATGATGTGCAGAGTGTCTACCATAACATGTCTCCAGAAGAATAGGAAGATTAGAATATAGGCGGTCTACCGCGTTATTCAGGGGCTTTCAAATCCTCACAACCGAAAGGTTGCTGCGGTTTGAAAGCCCCTGAAACCTTGTATCCCATCCTCTATTCTAATCTTCCCATCAAGTTTGAGCCCCTAAGAGCCCTTATCTTGCTCCTAATGACATATTTCTTTGTCATTATTGAGTTTGACTATAATTCGTAAACTATAATTATTCCACAACCTTCCATTCGCCTCCATTGCGTGATCCTCCAATACGAATAATCCGGCCACGTCGCTTCAATTTCTTTATATGATAAGCAACTCCATCTTCTGTTATGCCACATACGGATGCAATCTCTTTTGCCGTGACCTTAGGATTATTACTGATTATTTTAATTATGGTTTCCGTAGTGTCGGTAGGAGTTTCCGTAGTAACTATTGGCGTTTCCGTAGTCATTTCCGTAGTAGCCGTAGAAGTTTCCGTAGTGACATTAGTATTGTTTCCCAATTTAAGATAAGTCTCGATTCTATCAGGGTTACTCTTTTCCCCAACCACAGGTGCACTCCACCCATTATCCTTCCATCCTTTTGCAATAACATCGGCACCAGTGCCACCTTTCTCGCCAATCCCCAAGAATACAAACATTTTTTGAATGACAGGATTTCTGCACACGCTGTGTCCTCCTTCATAATACTCTTCCATACTGATAAGCATTGTACCTGGGTTGGACAACACAATACTGTCTAAATATCTGTCGATAACAATGTTACCCCTCACTGTGTATGCTGCATGAATCAAGCTGTTGGCTAAAGCCTCACGCAGAGCCACATGAGCTGTAGTGGTATTATTCCTTATCTGATTATTGTCAAGGCTGAATGGTACAGGCAGAGCGTGCTGCAATAAGGGCAAAACACGAGTAAAGAACTGATAAAGGTTGGCTTCCCATGTTCCATCGGGGTATATGCGATTTGTCCACCGTATTTGAGGGTCGTCACTCAAATGCTCACGATAGTCAGGAAAGAACTCTTGACAACACTCTGGGTCGGTAATGCTATTGGTCTTGCCAAACATCAGCATTCCTGCAACCGTAAACCCTTCCATTGATGTAGCTCTATCCTTACGATAGGCACCAATATTTTCCAAAAACTGCTTATCATCGACCTCTGTCCAAGGATGATTTTCGTGCTTGATATCATATGCACGGCGATACTGGTGAAGAGTCGGTATGTCAATATCATCAATAGAATAACCTCGTAAAATTCGAGAGTCAGCAGACGCTTTCATGTTATTGGCATCTGAATACATCTGCTTTATCTCATCATCAGTACAAAGATAATCCCCTTCATCTCTTCGCTTATAGGTATGTCCAAATGGAGTAAGCGTAAGATGTATTGGGCGCAAGTCATATTGTGCACGAGGTATTCTAAAAGCAAGTATATATTGCCCTCCGTCTGTCTTTATTTCTTCAATGTCACTCTCAACCAATAGTGGAATGTTTACGCATGACTTATTGTGTGCATCATCCCAAAACTGTTTCCTGTATTTTGCAACAAGTTCTTCAGAAAGACCATCTGGCGTGAATTTATGATTCTTCTCTTTCACTCCCAAGACAATTGTTCCCCCATTGGCGTTGGCAAATGCTGAGAAAGAACGCCAAAATTCTGCTTTAGGGAAACCGCCGGCAGCTGACTTATATTCCACTTCGGAATTCTCTTTCAGTTGAAGTTTTAAACGTATTTGTTCTGCTATATTCATTTTATTATCGATTTTGTAGCCCCAAACAATGCCAAACAGCTGAGATGGCGTGGATGAAGAAAAAGATGGGATGCAAGCCATCCAACGCGGCAGACCGCTTTTTCTTCGCCACGCCCTACCCCAGCAGGCCGGTCTCTGCAACATATTTAACCAGCTCCACAGTACTCTTAATCTTCAACTTCCGGAAAATATTAGCCTTGTGAGTATCCACAGTACGGACAGAAAGCTCCATCTGGGCCGCAATCTCCTTGCTGGACAGCCCCTCACAGCACAGCCGCACGATTTCCATCTCGCGATTGGTCAGCTTCGCCACGCCAGTCTCTTTGTCAGAATTCAGACCCTCGATTTCCTCGACAACCTCACTGATGAACTCCGCCTTCTTACGATCCTTCATTGCCGGCACAAGCGAGAGCAGACGGCTTTTCGCCTCGTCATTCCTGCGAAGGATTTCCTCCTGACGCTTTTTCATATAGAGCATACTCAAGACAACCCCCATACAGATGAGCAGAATGAGTGCGAGCAAAGAAAGAAGCACCACCAGAAGCAATCTGTTATGAGACTCAATCTTACGAATTTCAAGCTCATTCTCCTTCTCGGCCGTGTGGTACTGCACCTTGAAATCCTCCACCGCAAGACGGCTTCTATCCTTCGCAAGCCGGTCTGATAGAGCGACATACTCATTAAGCCAATCAAGTGCAGCCGCATAATTGCCGGACTTTCCATAAGCGTCCGAAAGCCCGCGCAAAGCCTTCAACTTCACATAGTCTCCCCCGTTTTTTTCTGCCACCGTCTTCGCCATACTATATGCAGTCACAGCATCCGCGAAATGCTTTTCTTTTATGTCAAGTCCGCCACGAAGATTGTAGCAAATGGCAAGCGAAATGTGATTGGCCTCCTGCTCCAACACAGTCACAGCCGAATCGAGACACGCCCTCGCATCCTTGTAGTGTCCCAATGCAGACAACACCGACGCCCTCTGAGAGCGTCTCACAGCAGCCTTCACATTTCTCCCCTCACGCAGGTCAATTCCAAGAGCCTCATCAATAAACTCCAGAGCTTTTTCCGGATGCCCCATCGACAACCAAATGTCAGAAGCAAGACCGAGCCTTATCGCAAGACGCGCCCCGTCACCGGACTCACGTTCATAAGCAATGGATGGAAGAACATAGGAAAGAGCAGTCTCCGGGTCGTCAACTCCGAGATAGAGCGTCGCGAGATTGTTCATCGTTGTGCTCATATCCGCCGGACTTCCCCACTGTTTGTCAAGCGCATAGACACGTTTCATATATGAAAGCGCCTGCTCGAAAAGTCCTTTTCTCTGACATATAATCCCCAATGTGTTCAGACACTCCGAAATCAGAGACACCTCTCCAATGTTTTCACTTTTCAGAAGAGCGTCCACCCCGAGCTGATACGCCTCGTCGAAACGGCTTTGATAGAAAAGGTGGTTTGTCATATATGTCATCACACTGGCATTCTGGCGGGCCTGCGACTGCTTGGAGAAAACCATCAGCGTGTCCATATCCTTCTCGTCAAAAAATGTCTTCATCAGACGGTTCGCAATTTCCGTCTTTGTCGCGCCACGGGACGAACTCCACTCCCGATAGAGCGTGTCCGCCTTATCAGGAGAAGGAGCAGATGCTCCCCCCCCCGCCGAAAGATTTATGCCGGATAAGAATAAAACAAATATGAAAAACAACAGACCTTTCATTGCTTAAGTTTGAATTAACGCAAAAATAGTTATTTTTTAGGTAAAAAAGCTGCTTTTCTAAGTAATTTTACTTATTGATTTGGAGAATTTGAATGCATATCTTTGCCACAGAAAAAAATTCAAAACCTACTATATATGAAGACTCATACATTCATCCGCCTGACGGCAGCTGCGCTGATTGGAGCAGCAACTGTCTTTTCGTCCTGCAAGAAAGTCATAGACGAAACAACAGTGAAAGAAATCATCATCACTGACCCGGCAAGCAAAAGCCTGACTTTGGAGCAGGGGGACGACTACCGAATCTACTATGATGTCCTCCCCGCATCGGCTCTAAACACTGCAGTCATCGACTGGAGCAGCAGTGATGAGAGAATCGCGGGCGTAAGCGGGTTTGACAGGATTTACGCCTATGCGCCCGGAAACGCCACAATCACAGGAAAATGCGGCGATGCCGAAGTGGAAATCGAAGTCACCGTCACTAAAGTTCAAGTCACATCGTTCACTGCACCGGAAAAGCTCACGATTTATGTCGGTTTAGAAAACGAAATCGAAATGACAATCGAGCCGGCAAAAGCCAACGCTTCCTCGCTGGACTGGGAATATGACAAAGAGATGGTGGAATTGAATTTCAAAGAAGGAAAGGCTATTGTCAAAGGACTCAAGAGCGGGTCTTGTGCGATGACTGTCAAATCAGAATCAACCGCTAAAACCATCGCTCTCACAATCAAAGAGTTGACAGAAAGAATAAAAGTGTCCTATAAAAGCATTACTGAAAACAAGAATATCGTTGTGCAAAACGGGGACAATGTTCCTTGGAATGATCTGTACAAAGTTTTTGACGTCGAAGTAGGAGATGGTATCAGTCTGCCGGAAGATGTCACAATCAGCTCGTCAAACCCGTCAGTCTGCAAAAATTTCACATTCCACAAAATCAGTAATTCTGCTGCCTGGTATCAACCCGCTTGGGGCGAAGAGTTTGGCAGCTCGGAAATTACAGTCAGCACGACTGACAAACTATTGAACACGGTGCACAAGCTCAGTTTCACATTGACAAGCGAGCCGAAAGGAATCCCGGGAGATATGACTGTGCATGAGAATAAAGATGGAACGATTTTGAAAAATGGTGACAGCTACCGGATGGACAAGAATTCCAAAGCATATTTTTACATCCTTCCCTCCATTGGTTATTACGCCAATTGGACTATTAATGGAGGAAACGTAAGCATTGAGCCTGTCGGGGGCAATGATGTATGGTCGCAAGGTGCACTAATCACAGCCGGAGAGCAAACAGGCATCACGACTGTCACCGTGAAAGACCAGACCGGCAAGTCAATGTCCTTCAACATCAACGTCACAGAGCAGATATTCTCCGAGGGCATCTACATCATTGATGACGAAACCGGCAAAAAGGCAGAAGGTGCGGTTTATATCCCTTGCGGAGGCTCCAAAATTTTCAGGCTTTCCAATGAGAATTATAAAGGTAAATGGTCAGTCGGACGGCCCGCATACTACATCGTCGAGCCAATTTCCCCTGATGAAAACGGCTATTGCACAAAGGTGAAAGTCACTACAACAAAGGATGCTTGGCAAAAAGGAACATATATCCAGGTTGTGGATAAGGCAAATTTGAATAGCATAAGTGTCGAAGGGCTCTGGGCGGGCATTGATTTCTCGAAGATAACTGGCCCGACTTTAAGATCAAGTATAGGGAATACTTGGATAAGCTCGGGTGAGATCGTTTATTTCACATGGGATGGTCAAAAGACAGATTATTATGACACTTTCTATCTCCGCGCTGCCGATGCAACCAGATATGAAAAACTCCCGGGTGTGACATTCTCTGTCGAAAAAAGCGACGAAGATTCCGGATTCACAATTGGTACTGACCAAACTATGATGCAGAGGACTGGAGAGATTCCGGTGACTTGGAAAGAGAAATATGGTAGAGAGGCAATATTGACTTTGACCGACCACTGGGGACATCAGATGAGTTTCAGTTTCAAGCCAAGGATAGATTTCTTCAACGGAAAATGGAGAATACATCAAAAGTATAACGGGAAAAGTAGCATCACAACGTGGCACGACTTACCTAAAGATCCCCCGAGTCGAAAGATAACAATCTCGTCTGCCCAGAAATATTATATTATTGACAACGAAAATGGCTGGGACAAATACGAAATATTCTTTATAAACACCGATGACAATCAAGGATTTGCCTGGGATTATAAATGCTACTATATAGATTGTAAGGTGTATGAAAGTAATAATGGCTGGGACTATAAACCCGCAGTCCTCAATAAGTTTACGCTACGTCCCGGGAAGAATATTGCTCCAGCGCCCCCAAAACCTTTTAAACTCTTATTCTACGATTCCCAAGACAAGTCTTGTTTTATAGATATTCATTTTAATTACGAATATTAAATCATATTCAATGACCAACAAAAAACAAAATTATGGAAAAAATCATTAAACTTTCGACATTCGCCGCACACGGCCTGTTGACACTTTCAGTTGCAGTTTTAGGCATTGCCTGCTCTTCCTGCACGGTTGAACCGACTGCACTCACAGAGGAGAACCTTCCTGTGAAATCTATAATCTGCGGACACGTGAGGTATTCCTACACGAAAGACCAAGGTGGTGCCGTAACAGAAGCAGGAAAGCCGGGACTTACCGTCAACATCGCATACGGCATTCCTGATGCAACTACCGGTAAGGTTGAAAGCTATGCTCTCAGAACAGTCACCACCGGGCAGCATGGATATTTCGAGTATGCTCTCGGATGTCCGGTGGGCAAAGCTCTCACAGTGAAGGTTTCAGCCAGCGGATACGTCGATGATGCCAAAGGGACACCTACGACCGGAAGCAGCACACAGAAATCTAAAGCATACTTATATGCTGAAGTTGAAAAGAGCGTCACCGGTGGACAGGCTGCCTATTTTGCGATTGACATGACACCGGCTGCGTATGTTGGCGCCCCAGGCTTGAAACAACAGTAAGACTCTGTTTTCCTTTCACTACATTTCCGCCATCTGGCGGCAAAACCAACAAAAACAGACTTATATGAAGAATTTACTTAAAGTATCACTCCTCACGACGTTTTTCCTCGCAACGGCTTCGACTGTTGCGCTCGCCCAGGAGTATCAGACAGTTCCTGAAGGACAGCGTATGACCTGCTACCACGTCTATTCGAAGGGCGATGCGCACAAATTCAGTCCTAAGCGCGGAGACTGGTCGGTCGGTGTCACATTCAACCCGGCCACCCTCGGCTACAAACTCAAGATGCAGCCTAAGAACGGCGAGTATGCCGGTGCGTTCATCGCTGACAACGCCACTGCGAAAAAACAGATGTTCATACTTTCGCAGGACCCGCTCGCAGCAGTTCGCGTGCGCTACTATTTCAACGAAAGCTGGGCGCTCCGTATGACACTCGGTCTGAACGGAAGCCACGTCGACTACAAGGAATATGTCCAGGACGACCTTGCAAAGGCGATTGATCCCGACTCCGAGAACAAGGTGGTGGACGACGTCATCTCCAATCTCAACAGCGGTAGCCTTGCAATCGGTGCGCAGTATATGGCAGGCAAGGGTTCGCTGAAATTCATCACCGGATTCGGACTAGTCTATGCAATCGCCGGCGGCGGACTCAATTTCAACTACGGCAACCAAATCACCGACCTCAACAGGGTGCCGTCGTCGATGCCGATGACGATGCCTCCTGCTCCGGGTGCGAAAGACCCGACACTCAACGACTTCCAGTCCACTCTCGGCATTGCCTACGGACGTCCTCTCAAGAGGTATAATGTGGGTTATGTCCAGGGTCTTGGAATCACAGCCGACATGGGTGTGGAGTGGTTTATGACCGGAAGGCTTTCACTCACTGCCACAATGACTTTCACTCCGGTGATGGCCATCTGGCAGCCTAAGACCTATGCCATCTACGAAGGTTTCTCTTCCCTCACCGGAAAGGTGGAGCAGTACAACTCCCTCGTGAGCCCGGGTAGCCACGCCTGGCTCTATGGTACGGAGAACATCGGATGCAACTTGTCTCTTAACTATTACTTCTGATGAATATGAATCATATCAAATCAATTATTGTCGCGTCAGCGTTCGCGCTCTTGGCAATGCCGGCGTCAGCCCAGTTGAACAGATTGATTAACAAGGCAAAGGACGCGGTGGAAAAAAATGAAAGAACCACAACTATGACACAAAACCAAACCGCAGCCGCTTCCCCTCAGGCAACGGGAAAAAGCTACTATGTCAGCCCTGCCGGCTCGAACCGCAATGATGCGCTGACTCCACAGACCGCAGTGAAGGACCTCCAGAAGGCGATTGACCTCGCAGAAGAAGGTTCGGTAATCAACATCGCGGAGGGCAACTACCTCGGCAAACTCGACCAGGGCTTTGTTGAAGTGAAGAAGTATCTCTCGCTCGTAGGAGGCTGGAACAGCGATTTCTCCGAGCGTAACCCTGTGAAGTACATCACATCCATCCGTCCGGGCGCACAGCAGGTCGGAACAAGCGGCAGCCACGCCAGCCTTGAGGTTTATGTACGCGGAAAACGCGGCTCTACAGTCCTCATCGACGGTATCGCATTCGACAAGGGACAGTACAACAGCTATTGCAGCTACGCTCCGGACGACGCACGCACAGGTTCTCCTGAGGGCTGCGAGACAGGACGTCTCCTGATTGAGGGCGAGAATCCTCCTGTTCCGAAGGTGGGCGGCGCTCCAATCGGCAAACCTCTCCTCAGGGGCGATGTCGAGGGCAATGTCATCATCCGCAACTGTACTTTCGTGAACGGCTACCATTTCGCAATTGAGATGGGTTGCGTTGCCGGACATTTCGATGTGTATAACAATGTTTTCGTTGCAAACAGAATGTCTGCCTGCGAAATCCGCGGTATGGCTCCTGACCAGAACCTCTGCTCTTTAGATTTCCACGACAACACAGTCCTTTTCACCTGGTGCCGTACAAAGGTTCAGGAGAGTATGGGAGTGGGCTTCCGCTTTATGACGGGCTTGAAGACCGTGAACGTGCGCAACAATGTCTTCGGATGCTCTAACCTCGGAGCTGTCGAGCGCACATTTGTGGACGGAAACGCTTCCAAGGAGGCTGCCCGTGAGACTAATGTGACAGACAACCTCTTCTTTATGAACAGGAACAATATGACAGCCGGTGCTGCCGACCTCGTTCTTCCGTCAGGCGGTGGAAAATGGCTTTTCCTCGCTGCGGCTCAGTTCGAGGACGCAGAGCAGCTCAAGGAGTATGAGGGCAACCGTGAAATGGACGCGAACGAGAAGTTCATCGGAGCCATTGACGCGGCCTATCTCAAGGGCTATATGGGCATAAACATCAAGTCGTCACAGAGTTACGACCCTAATTCCGCTGCAAATCAGGTAAACCGTCTCTTCGGTATGAATCAGCAGGGTACGGAAATCGTACGCGCTTCGATGTTCGCCAACCGCTACCCGTTCGAGAAGGCGTTTGACCTCTTCGGAGCTGTGGAGGGTTGCGGTGCACAGATGCCTCAATAGATATTATTCATTAGTTTCAGCCTTTCGGAGCCACTGAGAGGCTGGTGTGCTACTTAATGCTGCCCGTGGCGGGAAATTCTCCGCTGCGGGCAAATTTTGTCCAGAGACTCCGAAATTTGGCGGAATTGACCTCATATTCTTCCCGTGTCATTCCACAAAGCATTTCTGCGGAGCCCCAGTCTTCAAGTTTTCCCAAAAGGAAAGGAAGTTCGATGCTGTGGCAGGCGCCAAGTTCTGAGCCTTGAGGATGCCAACTGAAGCAGTAGGTCTGCGCCTCTATGCCGGCTGAGCGGAGTTTCGCGGCATAGCGCAGCGCCGGTTTACGGAAAACCTTGTCTGTCAGGAGTTTGACCAAAGGACGACGCAGCGGGGTTTTCCATAGGAAGCCGGTCCATTTACGGATGTATGGCGAAGCGTCATCTGCGTTGTAGCCGACAATGACTCTGAAACGGTCTTTCCCGTCCGTGGCATCATGATTTGGTTGCCCCGGGACACTTGTCTGGGCATCTCTGCCAGGCCGTTCGTCGGCGCCGCTTGTAGTATCACCGTTTGTTTGCCCACAATTGCAGTCGCGACACACAGATTGCTCCCCGATAGGAGGAATCCTCATATAATCCCGAAGCACAGGCAGAAATATCAGTCCGAGTCGCATCGACTTCACCGCATCCTGCGCCGCGATAATATGCTCGAGCGTCACCTCATCCCCCTCGATTGCCTTGTTAAAGCACTTTTCCCTGCGCTCCCAAGCCGATTCTTCCGGCACGCCGCCAAGCCCTGCAATCGAGGAAAGTCTGTCGAGAAAGGCAGCAGTGACCTTTGCCGCAGCCTTCGGAGTTATCGTGTTTCCGAGTGGAGGAGACTGGAGTATCGCCCTACGAAACAGCGTCTCGCCCCCAAAACGTGGAACATTCGTAATCGGTTCCACATCGTCTGCCGAAGCAATCAGCGATGCAATGGAGTGCGCCCCCGCCGACTGCCCGAAAACCGTGACATTGTCCGGGTCGCCACCGAAAGAAGCGATATGCCGACGAATCCAACGAAGAGCCGTTTTCTGGTCTTCAAGCCCGAGATTCCCCACTCCCCTTTCCGGATGCCAGATATATCCCTCTGCACCAAGACGATAGGAAATCTTCACCACGATGACATCCCCCGCCAGAGCCAAAGAAGAAACATCATAACGATGGTCTTCACTCCCCCCTGTAAGATAAAACCCGCCGTGAATCCACACCATCACAGGCAGCCGCCTATGCTCCTTCTCCGGCACAGTCACGGACAGGCAAAGTTCCCCCTCACGCATCTCCAAACCGGAATCCGGCCCGAGCTGCTCCAACAGATGCGACAGATTCTGAGGACAAACGCAGCCATATTCCCGCGCATCGACAATCTCCCCCTCCCCATATTCCACCATCTCAGGCATCCCAAACCGGGCATAGCGGGCATAAACAATCCCGTGGAACAGACTGGCACCGTTCCACAGCTTCTCCCCGATGAATTTTCCGTCGACACTGCGCACAAATCTTTCAGAAACCATATTTCCTTCTATTACTTCCACAACTCTCTTATCCAAGAAAAATTGAACATACAAATTTAGAAACTGTTTCGGAAACGCGAAAAAAGTTTTACCTTTGAAGATTTAATTGCGGTTTGCATATAAACTATTAACTGAACTTAAAATGAGCATCCAGACTGAAAAAATCAAGGAACTGGTCGAGAAGAGGGCGGTCGCGCGTTTGGGCGGCGGACAGGCGAGGATAGATGCGCAGCATTCGAAGGGGAAACTCACTGCACGTGAGAGGATTGCGTTGCTTTTGGACGAGGGGAGCTTTGAGGAATATGATATGTTCGTGCACCATCGCTGCCACAATTTCGGGATGGACAAGACGCACTACGACGGCGACGGGGTGGTGACCGGACAGGGAACAATCGACGGAAGAGTCGTTTATGTCTTTGCACAGGACTTCACCGTCACCGGCGGCTCGCTTTCCGAGACAATGGCGCAGAAAATATGCAAAGTTATGGATGCGGCAGTGCGGAACGGCGCCCCTTGCATCGGAATCAACGACTCCGGTGGAGCGCGAATCCAGGAAGGAGTGAGTTCGCTGGCGGGTTTCGGTGAGATTTTCGAGAGAAATATCCTTTCTTCCGGTGTGATACCTCAGATTTCGGGCATATTCGGTCCTTGCGCAGGCGGAGCGGTCTATTCCCCTGCCCTGACGGACTTCAATATAATGGTGAAAAACACATCCTATATGTTCCTCACAGGGCCTGCGGTCGTAAAGAGCGTCACCGGCGAAGAAGTCACCCAGGAGCAACTCGGAGGAGCAGAGGTACATTCCAAAAAGAGCGGAGTCGCACATTTTGCCGCAGAAAGCGAGCAGGAGGGGCTTCAGCTCATACGCGAACTCATAAGTTACATCCCTTCTAACAACCGTGAAAAAGCACCCGAAAGGCCGACAAACGACCCATACAACCGTGTGGACTATGCACTCAACGACATAATTCCGGACAATCCGAACAAGGCTTATGATATGTATTCGGTCATCCGCAGCATCGTTGACGACGCCCGTTTTCTCGAAATCCACAGCGAATGGGCGAAAAACATAATCATCGGATTCGCAAATATGGGAGGTAAATCGGTGGGAATCGTCGCAAACCAGCCTAAGTTTCTCGCGGGCGTTCTGGACATCAACGCTTCCCGCAAGGCTGCCCGTTTTGTCAGATTCTGCGACGCCTTCAACATCCCTATTATCAGCCTTGTGGACGTGCCGGGATTTCTCTGCGGCACCCAGCAGGAGTATGGCGGCATCATCTCCAACGGAGCGAAACTCCTCTATGCCTACGGAGAGGCGACGGTCCCGAAAATCACCGTCACACTTCGCAAAAGCTACGGCGGAGCGCATATCGTGATGAGTTGCAAGCAGTTGAGAGGAGACGTAAACTACGCCTGGCCAAGCGCCAACATCGCTGTAATGGGAGCTGACGGAGCGGTGGAAATCCTCTATTCGAAGGAACTCAAGGCGGAGGGTGACCCTACAAAACGGACGGAAATCAAAGAAGAGAAGAAAAAGGAATATGACGAGCTCTTCTGCAACCCATACTATTCGGCAGCATTCGGTTATATCGACGATGTCATTGAGCCTGCGAACACCCGTTTCCGCATCATCCGCGCACTTGTGCAGTTGGAAAACAAGAAAGTGGAACAGCCTCATCGCAAGCACGACAACCTTCCGATGTAGTTTCCGGAAGATTCCGACACCGGGGGCCGACAACCCCGGAAATTGACAAAAGTAAAGACACCTACATAATATTGCGCAATGAAATTCGGACTTATACTTTCGCTCACCGCTGTCCTTGTCGTTTTCGCGGCATTGACGGTGCTGTATTTCTGCTATTTGTGGATAGGCAAGGCGCAGAATTTCGAATGGGGAGGGCTGCGCAAGGGTCTCAAAGGCAGTAGAAAGTCCGGGGAAATGAGCCCGGAAGTGGCTGCAGCAGTGGCTATGGCTCTCGAAAAGGAACTCGGAAGGGAGGATGAGATTGCGGCGGCGATTGCCTTGGCGCTTGAGGCAGAGGGCTTTGGAGAGGTGCACGATGTGGAGAGTTATGTGATAACCATCAGACGGTAGGACGATTCATCAACATAAGCGATTTATCAATATAAGAACAAGTTTTCGACAAGATATATTACAATCATAATTCGGGATTATGGGAAAATATAATTTCAGAATAAACGGACACGACTACCAGGTCGATGTCAACTCGGTGGAAGGCGGAATTGCCGATGTCACCGTGAACGGAACTGACTACAAAGTCGAACTCGCTGACGCAGTGCCCGCTCCTGCTCAACAGGCGGTAAGACCGGCCCCTCAGACGGTTTCCACAGGCGCTCCGGCGGTGACTCCTCAGGCGACCGCCCCTGCTCCTCAGGCAGCTCAGACGGCAACAGCTTCTGCACCTCAGGGCAAGGGAGAAGTTGTCACCGCTCCCCTTCCGGGCGTAATTCTCGACATCAAAGTGAAGGTCGGGGATGCTGTCAAGGCGGGACAGACAGTCGCTGTTCTGGAGGCGATGAAGATGGAAAACGAAATTGAATCCACAGCAAGCGGCACAGTCACGGCAGTCAATGCCGGAAAAGGAGATTCTGTTCTTGAGGGCGCAGCCATAATAACCATAGGATAATGCACGAGATTTTCGACAGTCTCCAACAGTTCTGGAGCTTCACCGGATTCTACAACTGCACCTGGCAGCACCTTGTGATGGTGGCGATTGGCCTCATCTTCATCTTTCTGGGTATAGTCAAAAAATGGGAGCCGCTGCTTCTGGTTCCGATTGGTTTCGGAATCATTGTCGGCAACATTCCGCTTCCATCCGGGATGCAGGTGGGCATATATGAGGAGGGGTCGGTGCTAAACATTCTCTATCAGGGAGTTGTGAAGGGCTGGTATCCCCCTTTGATTTTTCTGGGAATAGGCGCGATGACCGATTTTTCCTCTCTGATTTCCCAACCGCGTCTGATACTCATCGGAGCGGCGGCACAGATGGGCATTTTCGGAGCATTCCTTCTTGCGCTCTGGCTCGGATTCACCCCGCAGGAGGCCGGAGCAATCGGAATCATCGGCGGTGCGGACGGTCCTACGGCCATTTTCCTCAGTTCCAAACTCGCCCCACATCTTCTGGGAGCAATCGCAGTTTCGGCATATTCCTATATGGCGCTTGTACCGGTGATTCAGGAGCCGATTATGCTTTTATTAACCACAAAGAAGGAAAGACTCATCAAAATGGCGCCTCCAAGAGTGGTCAGCCAGAGAGAGAAAATAATGTTCCCGATTGTCGGATTCATACTCACGGCATTCATCGTCCCGTCGGGTCTTCCGCTTTTGGGTATGCTCTTTTTCGGTAATCTCCTGAAAGAGAGCGGAGTGACCAGAAGGCTTGCAGAGACAGCCAGAGGGCCGCTGATTGATGTTGTCACCACACTCATCGGGCTCACGGTGGGAGCATCCACACAGGCCGACCAATTCCTTTCTCCGCAGTCGATTAAAATCTTCATTCTGGGGCTTATATCCTTTGTAATTGCGACTTTCTGCGGCGTGCTTTTTGTGAAAATAATGAACCTGTTTTGCAAGGAAGGCAGAAAAATCAATCCGCTCATAGGCAATGCGGGAGTTTCCGCAGTTCCGGATTCCGCGAGGGTGTCCGAAGTGGTTGGACGAAAGTTTGACAAAGACAACCACCTTCTTATGCACGCGATGGCACCGAATGTGGCGGGAGTGATTGGTTCAGCGGTGGCCGCGGGTATTCTGCTGGGATTTTTGGGATAGTGCCGACGCAGTTGCGAAAATTGAATAAAATATAATAACAATAAAAATACTAAAAAATGCAGAACAAATTGCAGGAACTGACAGACAAACTCTACAACGAGGGGCTGTCAAAAGGTAAGGCTGAGGGAGAGGCAATTCTCGCAAAAGCAAACTCTGAGGCGGAGGAAATCATTGCCCAGGCCAAGAAAAAGGCTGATGCCATTGTTGCTAAAGCGCAGAAAGATGCTGAAGACCTCAAGACCAAGACTGCCGGAGACATCGCTCTCGCATCGAGACAGACAGTGAGCGAGACACGCCAGGCAATCGAGAAACTCATTGTGACTGAGGCTACTGACGCTAAAGTTAAGGCAGCCCTTTCAGACGAGGAGTTCATCAAGACAATCATCACCACAGCCGTAAAGGCATTCGCTGAAGGCAAGGACTGCGGCATCGAACTCTGCCTGCCGGAAAGCGCAAAAGGCAATCTCGACACATTCGTGAAAAAGGAAGTAGCCAAAACTCTCGGCAAAGAGGTGGAAGTGAAGTTCAGCAAGAAAATCGGAGGCGGATTCACCATCGGGCCTAAGGACGGCGGCTATTTCGTCAATTTCAGCGACGAGGCATTCAAGGAACTCATCAGCGAGTATCTGCGTCCTGCAACAAAGAAAATCCTATTTGGATAATATGAAGAACTACGAATATATAATTGCCGGCCTCCCTGTGGTTGACAGCGGCTTCCGGTTCACTGACACGACTCCAGACGAGTTCATCGCCCAGATTCGTGAACAGTTGGACTCCGCTGACAATGCTCTGGTGGACTTTCTGATGAAAGGCTATGCCGATGATTGCCTCACTCCGGAGTTCTATGCCGAAGCACTCGCACACAGAAACCGTTTTCTGCGCGAATATTTCCGCTTCGACCTCTGCCTGAGGAACCTGAAGGTGAAATACCTCAACAAAGAGCTCGGAAGACCTGCCGATAAAGACCTTATGGTGCTCCTCGGCAAGGACGGCGAGGCTCTCGAACTGCCTTTCGAAGAGGAAGAGGCTGTGGAAAGCATCCTTCGGGGAGACGACCTTCTGGTGCGAGAAAGGGCTTTGGACGACCTTGTTTGGGAGAATGTCTCCAAAATGACGGTCTTCGACTATTTCGACATCGAGGCGGTGCTTGCGTTCATCGTGAAGATGCAGGTCGTGGCCCGCTGGTACAGGCTCGACGAGCAGAGCGGACGCGAAATGTTCCGCAAACTCGTCGGAGAAGTGCGCGGCACATTCAAGGGCGTAAACTACACGGGTGCTTAGGTCCTTCGGGGCGGCCGCTCCGGAAGCTGATTTTCGGGAGTGGCAGATAAATTTGAAAAAATAAATTAAAGTATAAATCAATATGAACAAGACTACAGGAAAGGTGACGGGCATCGTCTCAAACCTTGTCACTGTCGCGGTGGACGGACCGGTGTCGCAGAACGAAATATGCTACATCGACCTTGATGGGACGCATCTTATGGCGGAGGTCATCAAGGTGAACGGTTCCAATGCGGCTGTGCAGGTTTTCGAGAGCACCCGTGGCCTGAAAAACGGGAACAAGGTAGTTTTCGAGAACAAGATGCTTGAGGTCACATTGGGTCCGGGCTTGCTTTCGAGCTGCTACGACGGACTCCAGAACAACCTCACCACGATGACGGGAGTCTTCCTCAAGAGGGGCGAATACACAGAGCCTCTCGACCACGAAAAACTCTGGGACTTCACTCCGATTGCAAAGGAAGGCGACAAAGTCGTTGCTGCAGACTGGCTTGGAGAAGTGAAGGAGGGATGGCTGCCTCACAAGATTATGGTGCCGTTCTCTTTCAAGGGTGAATACACGGTGAAATCCGTTGCCGCAGCAGGTCAGTACAAGATTGACGACACGATGGCGGTACTCGTGAACGAAAACGGTGAGGAAGTGAAGGTCACGATGATCCAGAAATGGCCGGTGAAAGTGGCTGTAAAGGGTTATAAGGAAAAACCGAGACCTTCAAGAATTATGGAGACGGGAGTCCGCGTAATCGACACTCTCGACCCTATTGCAGAGGGAGGTACGGGCTTCATCCCGGGACCGTTCGGCTGCGGAAAGACAGTGCTCCAGCACGCGATTGCAAAGCAGGGTGACGCACAGGTCATCGTGATGGCAGCCTGCGGAGAGCGTGCAAACGAGGTGGTGGAAATCTTCACCGAGTTCCCGGAACTGATTGACCCGCACACAGGACGTCACCTTATGGAGCGTACAACCATCATCTGCAACACCTCCAATATGCCTGTAGCCGCACGTGAGGCATCCGTTTACACGGCAATGACCATTTGCGAATACTACCGTGCGATGGGTATGAAGGTTCTCCTGCTCGCGGACTCCACTTCAAGATGGGCACAGGCCCTCAGGGAGATGAGTAACCGTCTGGAGGAGCTTCCTGGAGCGGACGCATTCCCTGTGGACCTTTCTGCCATCATCTCAAACTTCTATGCACGTGCCGGAATGGTCATTCTGAACAACGGCCAGACAGGTTCTGTGACCTTCATCGGAACAGTATCCCCTGCGGGAGGTAACCTCAAGGAGCCTGTGACCGAGTCCACCAAGAAGGCTGCACGTTGCTTCTACGCTCTTGAGCAGAAGCGTGCCGACCAGAAGAGATACCCTGCGGTGAACCCGATTGACTCATATTCAAAATATCTCGAATATCCGGAGATTCAGGAATATCTCGAAAAGACAATCGCCCCGGGATGGACGGAAAAAGTCAACGGACTCAAAAACCTCATCCGTAAGGGCCGCGAAGCGCAGGAGCAAATCAACATCCTAGGTGACGACGGTGTTCCGATGAACTACCACGAGTTGTTCTGGAAGTCCGAACTCATTGACTTTGTGGTGCTTCAGCAGGATGCATTCGACGCAATCGACGCACTCTGCCCTCTTGACAGGCAGAAATATATGGTCGAACTCGTGCTCGGCATCTGTGAGCGCCATTTCGAATTTGAGGACTTCGAGAAATGCCGTGACTTCTTCAAGGAAATCATCAACATTCTCCGTCAGATGAACTACTCCGAGTTCCACAGCGAGCAGTTCAAGGAATTTGAAAACAAACTTAATACACTCCTGAGCAATGGCAAATAAGGCATATAAGAAAATCTACACAAAGTTGGAAAGCATCACCAAGGCCACAGTTTCGCTCAGGGCTGACGGTGTTTCCAACGATGAGCTTGCCATTGTCGCAGGCAGGCTTGCACAGGTCGTAAAGACCAAGGGTGAGGTCGTGACGCTTCAGGTTTTCTCCGGCACGGAAGGTATTCCGACGGATGCTGAAGTGACTTTCCTCGGCGAGGCTCCGAACCTTCACGTGAGCGATGAACTCGCAGGACGATTCTTCGACGCATACGGACACCCGATTGACGGCGGCCCTGAGGTTGAAGGCGAAGTCCGCGAAATCGGCGGTCCTTCAGTGAACCCATATAAGAGAAGACAGCCTTCTGAGATTATCCCGACAGGTATCGCCGGCATTGACCTCAACAACACACTCGTTTCCGGACAGAAGATTCCGTTCTTTGCGGACTCCGACCAGCCATATAACAATGTGATGGCGCAGGTTGCCCTCCGTGCGGACGTGGACAAGATTATCCTCGGAGGTATGGGTCTTTCAAACGACGACTACCTCTACTTTAAACACGAATTTGAGGCTGCGGGTGCACTCGACAAAATCATCTCTTTCGTAAACACCACCGAGCAGCCGCCTGTTGAGCGACTCCTCATTCCGGATATGGCGCTTACAGCCGCCGAGTATTTTGCAGTGGAGAAGAACGAGAAAGTGCTTGTGCTTCTGACAGATATGACACTTTATGCGGATGCGCTCTCCATCGTGTCGAACCGTATGGACCAGATTCCATCGAAGGACTCGATGCCTGGTTCGCTCTACTCCGACCTCGCAAAGATTTACGAGAAGGCGGTGCAGCTTCCTGACGGCGGTTCTATCACCATCATCGCTGTGACCACCCTCAACGACGGAGACATCACCCACGCGATTCCGGACAACACCGGTTACATCACCGAGGGACAGCTCTTCCTCCGTAACGACCCGGATTCCGGCAAGGTCATCATCGACCCGTTCCGTTCACTCTCCAGGCTCAAGCAGCTCGTTCAGGGAAAGAAGACAAGGGAAGACCACTCACAGGTGATGAACGCCTCTGTCCGTCTCTACGCTGATGCCCAGAATGCAAAGACCAAGCTTGAGAACGGTTTCGACCTTTCGGACTACGACCACCGTTGTCTTGCCTACGCGAAGGACTACGCCACAAGAATCCTTTCAATCGATGTCAACATCAGTCTCGACGAGATGCTCGACACTGCCTGGGAACTCTTCGGCAAGTATTTCTCCAAAGCAGAAACCGGCATCAAGCAAGCCTTGATTGATAAATATTGGAAAAATTAGTGTTTTATGGCGATCAAATTTCAATATAACAAAACGTCTTTGAATGAAATTGGCAAGCAGCTGAAGATGCGCCAAAACGCCCTCCCTACCCTGAAGAACAAGGAGAGCGCGTTGCGTCTGGAGGTTCGCCGTGCCAAGGATTATTCGGAGAAGTTGATTGAAGACCTTGAAGCCGCCCTTAACAAATACGATTATCTTGCTGCCTTGTGGAACGAGTTTGAACCTGGCCTCATATCCATCACTGACGTGGAACTCGTCACGGTGAAAGTGGCCGGTGTGAAAACCCCGGAACTGAAGGGAATCAGCTTCGAAATACACGAATTCAACGCCTTCGTCAAACCGGCCTGGTATGCCGACGGTGTGGCAATACTCAAAGAACTCTCGCGTCTTGGAATAGAGTCGGAGGTCTACAAAGAGAAGAGCCGGATTCTGGATTTCCAGAGAAAAAAGACCACCCAGAAAGTGAACCTTTACGAAAAGGTGCAGATTCCGGGCTATCAGGAGGCGATTCGCAAGATAAAAAGGTATATGGAAGACGAGGAAAACCTCTCAAAGGCGGCTTCCAAGATTGTCAAGCAAAGACACGCGGCAGAGGAGGACGCAGAAGATGGTAACTAAAATGACAAAATATTCCTTCATCCTGCTTTCGGAGCAGACAGAAGGATTCCTGAATTCACTTCAGGAACTTGGAGTCGTTGACATCTCACGCTCCCTCAAACCGATTGACGAGCAGTCTTCCGAAATGCTCGCAGAGGCTGACCGTGCGAAAAAAGCCCTCTCCATTCTCGCGGCTTGCAAAGCCGGGAGTGAAAAGGACTTCAAATTCGACGGTTGCCCTGTAGATGCGGTTTTGGAGACTCAAGACAGGATTGCTGAGATTTCGGCGGAGATTGCTGCGACAAAGAAGGAAATCGCAGTTCGTCAGCCGTGGGGCAGCTTCCGTAGCGAAGACATCCACAGACTTGAGTCCCAGGGACTTAAGCTGCGATTCTACAGCTGTATGAAAAAGAAATTCGACCCGTCTTGGGCTGAAATCCGACCGCTGGAAGTCATCAGTGAGACTGAGTCGAAGGTGTTTTTCGTGACTGTTTCCCCTGCGGAAGAAGAGTACAGTTTCCCGATTGAGGCTGTCCCTGCTCCTGAAGGTTCTGTGAATGAGGCTGAAGAAAAACTCTCCCTCTTGCAGAGCAAACTCGAGAAGGAGCAGCAACTGCTTGCAAACCTCAAAAGTTGCAGTGACGAAATCCGTAAGGCATACAACGACGCCCTTTCCCGTCTCGACCTCTATTTCGCAGAGGCGGCCACAGAAAAGGCAGTTGACAACTACCTCACCGTTCTCACCGGCTTTGCTCCGACATCGGACGATAAGAGGCTCTGCGCCAGCTTCGACTCGATGGACATCTACTACAGCCACGAGGCGGCTACCAAAGAGGACAATCCTCCGGTGAAGCTGAAGAACAACTGGTTTGCAAAGAACTTCGAGGTGCTCACCGGAATGTATGGTGTGCCGGCCTACGACGAGTTCGACCCCACCCCGGTACTCGGTCCGTTCTTTATGCTCTTCTTCGCAATGTGTATGGGAGACGCCGGCTACGGAATACTTCTTATGCTGATAGCGCTCGTGCTCAGACTGAAGATGAAGGATTCGAGCCTCGGCAAGATGCACAGGCTCATCGCCTTCCTTGGCGGAATGACCTTCGTTGTGGGAATTTTCCTCGGCACATTCTTCGGAATGAGCATTCTGGAGGCTTCCTGGGCACCTGCCTGGCTGAAAGGGCTCTGCATCGACGGATGGTTCCCTGATGCGAAGATTGCGGGATTCCCTGTTCAGATGGTGCTTGCCGTTGCAATCGGTGTGCTGCACATCTGCCTTGCGATGATAATCAAGACCATCAACTTCACCAAACGCTTCGGTTTCAAGAAAACTGTCGCAACCTGGGGATGGACAACTCTGATTGTCGGTGGTCTGGTGGTGGTTTCACTCGGGATGACTGAAGTTCTCTCTGCTGAAGCCTTCAAATGGACAATCATCGCGCTCGCTGTCGTCAGCGGCCTTGCAATCTATGTTTTCAACACACCTGGACGCAATCCGCTTCTGAACATCGGCTCCGGCCTTTGGGACACATACAATATGGTGACCGGATTGTTGGGCGACGTTCTGAGTTACATCCGACTCTATGCCCTCGGTCTTGCCGGCGGTATGCTCGGAAATGCGTTCAACATAATGGGAACGATGATTCTCGACATTCCTGTTCCGGGAGTGAACTGGGTGTTCTGCATCATCATCCTCATTTTCGGTCACGTGCTGAACCTCGCGATGTCTTGCCTTGGAGCCTTTGTGCACCCGCTGCGTCTGACATTCGTGGAGTATTTCAAGAACTCCGGCTATGAGGGAAGCGGAGCAAAATACAACCCTCTGACAAAAAAGAAATGATGCCAAAGACATTGACTGTTAAAGACATAAATTGCCAAAGACATCAAAAAGAAAAATAAAATATAACAAATAAATAAAACAATTATGAACGAAATTCTTGGTTATCTTGGCCTCGGCCTTATGCTTGGTCTGGCCGGCATCGGTTCCAGCTACGGAACAACCATCGCTGCAAACGCAGCCGAGGGCGCACTCAAAAAGAATCCGGAGAAATCATCCACTTATATGATTCTCTCTGCACTTCCTGCAACTCAGGGTCTCTACGGATTCGTGGGATTCCTCCTCTGGCTCGTAGTCTTCAAGCCTGATTTCGCTGTTCAGGGTCCGCTTCTTTTCGGAGTAGGTCTTGCAGTCGGACTCGTTTGCCTTTTCTCTGCAATCCGTCAGGGTCAGGTCTGCGCAAACGGTATCGTAGGTGAAAGCCAGGGACACAGCGTGATGACAAACACCCTCATCTACGCCGCTCTTCCTGAGTTCTACGCAATTCTTGCACTTGTAGGCGCCATTATGGCAGTCCTTTAAGTCGGGAGAAATTTTATAACTTTACAGAGCATTTCGCAGAGACGGGATGCTCTGTTTTATTATGGGCTAATTACCTCTGAATCATGGAAACTAAGGTTGTTCTAATAACGGGGATTTCTTCGGGATTCGGGCTTGAGTCGGCACGGATGCTTGCCGAAACGGGATATACTGTCTATGGTACGGTACGGCGTGAAGTTGAACCTATCCCCGGAGTTCATTATCTGAATGCCGACGTCAGGGACGCTGAATCCGTGAAACGAGCTGTGGACACAGTGATTGCGGAACAGGGACACATCGATATGCTCGTGAACAATGCGGGGATGGGCATAGGAGGTCCGATTGAGTTCACCCCAGACGAGGAGATTGAACTCCAGATGGATACGAACTTTATGGGAATGGTGAGGTTCTCGAAGGCTGTGCTGCCGCACATGAGAACGCGAAAATGCGGAAAGATTGTTTTCCTCAGTTCGATAGGAGGGCTCATGGGACTGCCATTCCAGGGATTCTACTCGGCGAGCAAATTTGCCATCGAGGGCTATGCCGAGGCCCTTAGGATGGAAGTCCACAATTTCCGGATCTCAGTCTCGCTCATAAACCCGGGTGACTTTTCCACCGGATTCACAGAAAAGAGGCGGAAGACCGCTCAGGAGGTGGCTGAGGCATACCCGGCATACGCGCTGGCAATGAGCAAGATAGAGAACGATGAAGGTCATGGGCTTAAGCCTGTAAAGGTGGCGGAGACGGTGGCAAGGATTGCGAAGGCACGCCGTCCGCGAAACAGATATGTCGTAGCGACGTTCGAACAGAGCCTTTCAGTACTGCTCAAGGAGATATTGCCATCCTCTCTTTTCTCCAAAATTCTTCGAGGATATTACAAGATGTAGCAATATTTTTTCATTTTTGAAACAAATCATTAAATTTGTCTAAAAAAATAAAAGACAAACATTATGGGAAACGAAAAAGCGACACGAATCCAAACTTCTCTGCTCAACGGAGTGGAGAAAAAGGCTTTGGTCTGGCTTGCAAAACGCCAGCCTGTGTGGGCAACGTCTAATATGCTGACTGCAGTAGGAACTTTAGGTGCAGTACTCTGCGCGGTTGGTTTTGGACTTGCCAACATCAATCTCAACTGGATGTGGCTCTCGGTGTTCGGATTGTTTCTGAACTGGTATGGTGACAGTCTCGACGGCTCGATGGCCCGCGTGAGGCATACGCAGAGGCCTGTCTACGGCTTCTTCATCGACCACAACATCGACATATTCACCATCATCGTGATGTGTGTCGGCGCAGGACTCTCCCCTATCGTGAGGATGGATGTGGCTCTGTTTGTGCTGGTTGCCTATCTTGCAATCTCCGCTCACACCTACATCGGCACGATTCTCAAAAACGAGTTCAAGCTCACCTACGGCAAGCTCGGACCTACAGAATTCCGTGTCATCGCTGCGCTGTTTATTATCTTCCTGATTTATTTCCCGTGGAGCCAATACGACGTCACAGTCGGATGCTTCAGCGGAGGACTTGAGAGCCTCAATGGCGTCTACAGTCTCTTCGACTGGATTGCAATCGGACTCGGTTGCCTCATCTTCATCCTCCTCATCAGCTCCCAAATAAGGGACGAGAGGGCATTTTCGAAGATTGACCCGCCGAAGAAATTTGACGGAACGTTTACTGAGTAACAACGAAATGAAAGAGGAGAAGGACAAAGTCCTTTCATTGAAAAAATGGGTTGACTTTGTGGTCAGCCGCGCACTTGGTACAGTCGTGGACACGGCTGTACTTTGGGCTGTAGGTTGGGTGCTGAAAGCTATGGTAGAGGCGCACCCTGCCAGCGGGTTCTGGAGCGGATTCCAGTATTGGGGAGAATATTGGATAGGCCCGGCCATCTCGTTTGAGGTGGCGACCTTCGCGAACTTCCTCATGTCCTACTATTGGATTTGGAAAAACCGCATCAGCAACCGCTCGTCAGCGAAGAGTTTCTGGAGGCATTTCGGCGGGTTCAATGTCTCGTGCATCTTCGGATTCCTCGTAAAGATGGTATTCCTCGTACTCTTCGAGAGACTCTTCGGCTGGGATGCATGGCTCTGCAACCTGCTTGCCGTCTGCATCTCCGGCATACTCAACTACTTCCTCGCCGAGATTTTCGTTTTCCGCAAAAAGACAGAAAGGCCCGAGCACGAAGTGCTGAGCATTGAAGAACTCGGGAATATGGCACCCCTGTTCAAGGGCGCCTGGGGTCAATGGTTTGCAAAAGGACTTTTCGCACTTTTGGGAATAAACGGAGTCAACCGCCTCTACAACAGATCTTTCGAGGGAAAGAATCCGGGAGAATCCGCCCACAGGATACTCGAAGCGATGGGCTGTAACTACCTCATCGGCAATCACGAAAGACTCGAAAATCTTCCCAAAGGAGCATTCATCACCATCAGTAATCACCCTTACGGAGGACTCGACGGCATCATACTCCTCGACCTCATACTCCCGAAACGTCCGGACTACAAGGTGATGGTGAACGAAATTCTCGCTAGGGTGGAAACTCTTCGTCCCGCATTCATAACAGTCAATCCGACAACCACACAAAAAGGAGAGCCCACACATACAACTCTCAACGGAGTGCGTGCGACTCTCGAAAATCTCCACGAAGGAAAACCGATGGGATTTTTCCCTTCCGGAGCCGTATCCGACCTGCATCCCGGCAAAAAAGAGATTGCGGACCGCGAATGGCAGGAGAGCATGATTCATCTAATCAAGAAGGCAAGAGTGCCTATTGTGCCGATTCATTTTCTCGACCACAATTCCTGGCTCTACTACTCACTCGGTCTTATTGACTGGAAAGTGCGTCTGCTCCGTCTTCCACGAGAACTTCTGAACAAATCCAAGGGAAAGCACAGAGTGGCAATCGGAGAGACAATCTCGGTGGAGCAGCAAGATCTTCTCACAGACCTTGAGGCCTACAAGGCATTCCTCCGTGCATCAGTCTATCAGATGCCAGTCCCGGAAACATTCATTCCGAGCAGATAGTCCACGAAATGGCAGCAAGGAAAGATGCTCAAAAGCCCGAGAATAAGGCGAAAGCGTCAATTACAACAAGAAAGTTACATGGTGAGAAACAGGCAAAAGACCCTAAGCACAGCGAAAAACAGAAGAAAGTTCGGAAGAGGGGCAGGAAAAAGCGGAAGGAGAAAGTTGTTTCCGTCTACTGGTTCGCAGCGGTGGCAGTCTTGACGGTGCTGATCTTTGTCGTTGTTCCTGTGCTTGTCAGCCGATGCACTGGAGAGACGGGCGTGCAGGTTCCCGAAGGGCACTACGGCTACGCTGTCGACATCTCCAAATATCAGAAAGGCATAGTCTGGGACTCTCTGATGGTCCTCACCGATGCGCAGGGGCATACAATGAGGGACATCAAGGCCGCGACTACCATACAACGAGTGCGCTACGTTATGGTCAAGGCAACAGAAGGAGAGAATCATCGCGATGCACTGTTCTCGGATCACTGGAAGCGCTCGGCCAAGGCTGGATATAGCCGCGGAGCCTACCATTTTTTCAGAAGTTCAAAGTCTCCTGAGAAGCAGGCGCAAAACTTCATTCACACGGTAGGGAACATCCGCCATAAGGACCTGCCACCGATTCTTGACGTGGAGACCATCCATGCAGGATGCAGCAATTCCGAGCTCAACCGCAGGCTGCTCGTCTGGCTCGGGATTATTGAGGAACACTACGGGCGACGCCCCATCATCTACACCGGCGACGCCTTTCTTCGCGAGCGGCTTTCACCCGAAATTTTTGAACATTACCCCATCTGGATTGCCCGCTACGGTTTCGGCAGCAGCCTCGGAGCACCCCGCTTCAAAAATTGGATGATGTGGCAGTTTACCGACCACGCCACCGTCTATGGCATCCCCACCCCCTGCGACCTTTCCGTTGTTGCCGTTCAGCAATAAGACAATGTATGCAAAAAAAGGCTCCCGCCGAAGCGGAAGCCTTTATTGAAACTCTGAAAGAGTTGAAGATGTCTTCTGGATTTCCAATTGCAAAGCAAGTGAACATCCAGAGGCTTCAATTACTTAGAGATTACGCGGGCCATTTCGCAAACCTTGTTTGAATAACCCCACTCGTTGTCGTACCAAGACACAACCTTAACGAAGGTAGGATCGAGCTGGATGCCGGCCTTAACGTCGAAGATTGAAGTGCGTGCGTCGTTACGGAAGTCGGTTGAAACGACAGCCTCGTCAGTGTATCCGAGAACTCCCTTGAGCTCGCCCTCAGATGCCTTCTTCATTGCAGCGCAGATTTCCTCGTAAGTTGCAGGCTTCTCGAGCTCTACAGTGAGGTCAACAACTGAAACGTCAGAGGTAGGGACACGCATTGACATACCGGTGAGCTTGCCGTTGAGTTCAGGAAGAACCTTGCCGACAGCCTTTGCAGCACCTGTTGAAGAAGGAATGATGTTCTCAAGAATACCACGTCCACCTCTCCAGTCCTTCTTTGAAGGGCCATCGACAGTCTTCTGAGTTGCAGTGGCTGCGTGAACGGTTGTCATGAGACCTCTCTTGATGCCGAATGTCTCGTGGAGAACCTTGGAGATAGGCGCGAGGCAGTTAGTTGTGCAAGATGCGTTGGAAATGATCTTCTGTCCAGCGTAAGTCTTGTCGTTTACGCCATATACGAACATCGGAGTGGCATCCTTTGAAGGTGCAGACATGATGACTTTCTTTGCACCAGCCTTGAGGTGTGCAGAAGCGAGCTCCTCAGTAAGGAAGAAGCCGGTAGACTCAACTACCACGTCAACGTCAAGTGCGCCCCAAGTGATCTGTGAAGGATCCTTCTCGGCGAAAATCTGGATCTTGTTGCCGTCTACGATCATATAGTTGCCTTCAACCTTGATGTCATGGTTGAAATGACCGTGAACTGAATCATACTTAAGCATGTAAGCGAGATAGTCAGCATCAAGAAGGTCGTTGATACCTACAACCTGAATGTCGTTTGAGAAGTTCTCAACGGCAGCACGGAATACCATACGGCCGATACGACCGAATCCGTTAATACCAAGTCTAATCATTGTTTTGTAATATTAAGTTGTTATACAAATTTCATCCTCAGTCCGGAACTTTGAGTCCGGCAAAACCATGTAGTCAAATACAAATTCTGCGCCGAGACACCACATCTCCGAAAAAGCGCCGCAAAAATACGAAAAATAATGAAATAATAAAACTATCTTTGCAAATGAAAATTAAATAGGCAAAATTGAATGGAATAATAAACAAAACGTACAAATGAACATACTTATTACAAATGACGATGGATTCGAGTCCAAGGGAATTGCGGTGCTGACGAAAATGATGAAGAAATATGGAAATGTGGCCGTCATAGCCCCGTTTTCCGCACAGTCCGGAATGTCGATGGCCGTATCCCTCGGAGCTGAAAAGATAGCATTCAAGGAAATCGAGTCGTCGACCTTCGTGGGTGAGGACGGACTGGAGCATACGGAAAGGTGGGCATATCTTGACGCGACGCCGGCCAGCTGCGTAAAGTTCGCGATGAGCACACCGTGGCTCGGGTGGAAGCCGGATGTCATTGTGTCAGGCATCAATCATGGTGCGAACACTTCAGTTGCGTCCTGCTACTCCGGCACACTCGGAGCGACGGCAGAAGCGGCTGTGAATCATATTCTCGGCATTGGAGTTTCGCTTTGCGACCACAATCCTGACGCAGATTTCTCGCAGATCGAAAAATACTTTCCAGGAATATTCGAGAAACTCGTGGAACTCCCGCGACATAGCTATATGACATACTACAACGTGAACTTTCCTTCTGTCCCGGCAGACGAGATCAAGGGCGTAAGAGCCGGATATATGGGCCGAGGACGCTGGGTCAAGGAATTCAGAAGTCTCGATGAGGCGGAGGCAATAGCGGCCTCCTTGAATGGTGCGCCTACAGGAGATCCGTCAGAGAAACCGGCGGAAAAGATGTACAAGTTGGTGGGAAACTTCAGCAGCGACACCGACAACAGCTCCGACGCCGACCATCTGCTCACCGACAACGGATATGTCTCCATTGTTCCGCACACCATCGACAGCACTGACTATGAACAGCTTAAGATTCTGAGCGAGGTGGCTTTCTAATATGAGATACTACATCATTGCAGGCGAAGCGTCCGGCGACCTCCACGGGTCGAACCTGATGCGCGGGATATACGATAAGGACCCCAACGCTATCATACGCTTTTGGGGCGGTGATTTGATGAACGGGGTGTTTGTGGAACATCAGAAATGCGTTCCACAGGACAAGGAACAGCCGGCCGGAATTTCCACAGAGACACGCCCTGCAACAGAGGGTGACCAAAAAGTCTTTTGTTCCCCCTCCTTCGGACTTCCTAACCCCCGCAGACTAACGTCTGCGACCCCTATTAGGGGTATCTCGCGCCCCCGGCGCGGTCCCTTCGGGACTTTTGGGTCAGCCCCACAGATAGGGGGTCTTGTCAGACACTACAAAGAAGGAGCCGTCATGGGCTTCACCGAGGTACTCGCCAAGGCGGGCAAGCTGCTCGGCAACCTCAGGCGCTGCAAGCAGGACATTCTGGGTTTCGCCCCCGACTGCGTGATACTCATAGACTATCCGGGATTCAACTTCAAGATTGCCGAATTTGCCCACACACGCGGACTTAAAGTGTTCTACTACATAGCGCCGAAGGTTTGGGCGTCCCGTGAAGGCCGCATCCGAAAGTTGAAGAAATATGTCGACAGACTCTATATAGTATTCCCTTTTGAAATCCCCTATTTCGAGAAAAAGGGCGTTCCTTTCGTCTACAAGGGCAATCCTCTTGTCGATGCCGTGGACAATTCCGTGGCGATGAAAGAGACACGCGAGGACTTCCTGAAACGATGCGGACTCCCGGACAAACCGATAATCGCCATGCTTGCCGGCTCGCGTAAGAGCGAAATCAGCACAATGATGCCTGTTCTGACAGAATTCGCCGACAGGATGCATGCCTTGCCGCAATACGAAGGATGGCAGTTCATTGTGGCCGGTGCCCCGAGTCGGTCGTCGGAAGACTATCTCCCCTATCTGCATGGCCAGGAATACATCAAGGTGCTTTTCGGGGAAACAGAGTCAATCGTTCGCCAGGCAGAAGCTGCCGTGGTCAACTCAGGGACAGCCTCGCTTGAGACTGTTCTGCTCGGAACCCCTCAGGTTGTGGGTTTCATAATGGGCAGCCGTCTCACCTACGCAATCGCGAAACGAATTGTAAAGGTCAAGTACATCAGTCTCGGGAATCTGTGCGTCAACAGGTTTGCATTCAAGGAGTTCGTCCAGGACGACTGCAACCCGGAGGCTCTTGTAAACGAAGTCCGCACACTCATTGAAGACAAGGTCTACAGGCAAAAGATGCTCTCTGACTATGCCGAAATCCGCGCACTTCTCGGAGGCTCCGGCGCCTCCGCCGCCGTCGCCGCCGACATGATTGAGCAAATATCATCTCGAACGAAGTGAGAGAGGTAGCTGGTCGAAAAAAACGAGCCAACGCAGCAGACCGCTTTTTATTCATCCCCTGGCACCAAAGATAGCGGTGCCGATGCGGACAATAGTCGCGCCCATGGATGCAGCTATCTTATAGTCGTCGGACATCCCGAAAGAGAGTTCACGAAAATCTTGCGTGAGGTTCGGACAGATGCCGACCATCGGCTGCAGAGAGGCGTTCAGAGCAAGCAGTTTGCTAAAATCCGAACGGATGACAGACTCGTCGTCTGTGTTGGTCGCCATTCCCATCAGTCCGCAGAAACGGATGTGAGGCCAACGAGCCTCCCCTGTAAGCACAGCCAAGGCTTCTTCCGGAGTAAATCCCTGTTTGGTTTCTTCCCGGGCGATGTGACATTCCAGAAGAACATTCACACGGCTTGTGACGGAGCCCATCTCTCCGTTCCCCGAATCCTCCGCTCCGGCAGCACGGAATCCCGGATGTCCAGAACACCATTGTTCAATTGCGTCAAGCAGTTCCACTGAGTCAACCGACTCAAGCATCGCGACATACGGCAGGACATATTTCAGTTTGTTCTTCTGAAGATGTCCGATGAAATGCCATTGCACATCCCCAGGCATCTGCTGCACCTTGTCACGCATTTCCTGCGGACGGCTTTCCCCGAAGAGCCTTTGCCCCGCATCATAGGCCTCACGCAGCGCCTCGACCGGGTGGAATTTGGAAACTGCCACCAGTTTCACTCCTGATGGCAGTTCCGACTTTATTTTCTGTATGTTACACCCAATATCCATAACTGAAATAAATAGCTTTGGGAAATGAGTGCAGAAGAAGATGGAGTGCAAGGCGCAAGCGAAGTGGAAACACCGGAGCAACCTTATTGGTTGTGAGGATTTTCCGCAAGCGGCAACGAAGCAATCCGCTTCTTCTGCACTCATTTCCTTTTCTTTTGCTGTTCGCGCAATTGCGCCTGCTGCATCTTCTGCGCCTCCTCAAGCCTCTGCTGCCACTTTGACTTCGGAAGCGGCTTACACTTGGAAGCCTCCACCTGTGCAAGAATCTTCTCCGGCTTCACGACCCATTTCTTGATGATGAAGGTCTGGAGCATAGTGAGCAGGTTGGAGATGAAGTAGTAGTAGGAAAGACCTGAAGACAGGTTGTTGCAGATAAAGAGCATCATTATAGGCATCAGCCAAACACTCATGAACTTCATGCTTGCCATTTGCGGGTCATTCGACATCTGGCTTGAGGTCATCTTCGAGTAGAGGAACATCGACACGGCCATCAGCAGCGCAAACAGCGACAAGTGGTCACCGAAAAGAGGGATATTGACGCCAAAGTCCCAAATTGAGTCGTATGCGCTGAGGTCATCGGCCCAAAGGAACGACTTCTGACGAAGCTCGATGGATGCAGGGAAGAACCGGAACATTGCCCAGAGTATAGGGAACTGGAGCAGCATCGGAAGGCATCCTCCGAGCGGCTTCACGCCGGCTCTCTGATAGAGTTCCATCGTGGCCTGCTGCTTCTTCATCGCGTCCTCCTGCTTAGGATATTTCTCATTGATCTTGTCCATCTCCGGCTTCAGTGCTGACATTTTAGCGGAAGACATGTAGGACTTGATAGTGAGAGGAGAGATGACAATCTTCAGAAGAACGGTCATAATCAGGATGATGAGACCGTAGTTGCTGATGAACCGTCCGAGGAGATCGAAGCAAGGGATGATGATGAACCGTGAAATCCATCCGACGAGCCAGCCGCCGAGAGGGATGATCTTCTCATATTTTCTGTCGTATGATTTCAGTGTGTGATAGTGGTTCGGTCCGAAATAGAAGTCGAACGGTATCACCTTGTCTCCGGCCTTCATCATGTCTACACCGGCCCTCGCATGCGCTGAGCATGTCATCAGGTTGCGGTCCACGTCATCCTCCGGAAAATACTCAACACCGAACTCTCCAGACTCGAATCCCTCCGGAGCCGTGAGAATGGAAGAGAAGAACTGCTGCTGAAATGCGACCCAGTCGAACTTGGCGTCAAGCCTCTTTGATTCGTTCTTTCCATTTCCCATATCTTCCGGAGATTTCTCACCCGGAACATAATAGTCTATCTTGGAATACTGCTTCTCATTCTTGTAGCCCTTCTCAAGACGAGGCACGACAGTCTTCCAGTTCAGGTCTACCGAAGAGACCCTGCTTGGGATGACTGAATCCATACCGACGAACGAGAGCTCATTGTGAACCATATAACTGCCCTGCGAGAGAACATATTTCTGCTGGATGTAACCGCCCTGCGCAAACGGGAGACGCATTACGATGGAACTGTCAGAAACCTCAGCGACATCGAACACAAATTCCTTGGTATCAACCGATTCGCCGGCAAAAACATTCACGTTGAACTCGCTTGCCTGCGGGGGAATGAGATAGAGTGAGGAACTGTCATACTTCACATAGTCAAGCAGTTTCACTGAATATGGCTGCGCGCCTTTCGTCGTGAAAGCGATTTCCATCTTGTCGTTGGAAAGCGTCAGGACAGAAGCCTCTGCCTCACGTGCCTTCGTAAGGTTGTCGTCCCTATAAGGCTTCAGAGCCGGCTTTGTGCTCAAAACCACCGTCGTAGCCGCATTGTCCAGCGTGTCGCCCGACGCTATGCGATTCAGCGAATCAAGGGCGTAAGCCTCCAGCCTCTCCGCCTGGGCGATGGAATCCAGCTGTGCCTGATACTCCATCTGTTTCTGGTACTGGCGCGACTGATACCATGTGAATCCGAACATTATCACGCCTATCAGCGTGAAACCTATAATTGTATTTTTTGTTTCTGATGTCATCTAATTCTTTTTTGCGGGGCGCATAGAAAGCGGTCTGCGGCGTTGGATGGTTCGATGAAATCCTCACAACCATAAGGTTGCTGCGGTATTCATCTTCACCATCCGCCTTGCATCCCATCTTTTTATGCATCCCCTCTCTTTCTACTGTCTTTTTAACTGTTTCTTTAGCAGTCCTTTCAACTACCTTTTTCAGCTTACTCCTGCGTGGTGTCCAGAGTTCTGATTTTTTCGGCAAGCTTTGCGAGTTCTACCTTAGCGTCGTCGATACGCTTGCGCATCTGGTCTACAAGAGCGCCGGAGTTCTTTCCCGTCGAGAAGAAACCGATGTTGTTCTCGTAGGTGGCGATGTCCTGCTGGAGTTTGGTGAACTTGTCAATCAGAATCTCCTTCTCGGAGCGCTGAGGTTTTCCGCTGCGTCCACCGCGCCTTTCGGACGTTGGTTCAGAGCCGAACTTTGCCTTCATAGCCGCACGATAGGCTTCGTTTATTCTGTCCTTATCCTTGAACGGGACGAATCCGATTGCCTGCCATTTCTGATGGAAGTCAGCCTGTGCTTTTGCATCGGTCGCCGCGTCAACACTCTGATATTCCCCGATTTCCTTGATTATTGCCTGTTTTGCCTTAAGATTTCCGCGAAAATCGTTTTCAGGCTTGACGTTCTTGTCCCTCTCCGCAAAGAACTCGTCGCAGGCTCCGCGGAATCTCTTCCAGATCTGTTCAGATTTCTTGCGAGGCACAGCACCGATTTCCTTCCACTGCTTCTGAAGAGCAATGAACTGGTCTGAAGCCTTCTTCCATTCCGTGCTTGTCTTCAGAGCTTCCGCGGCCTCGCAAAGCGAAATTTTCTTCTCGAGATTGGCATTGAGACTATCCTTTATTTCGGAATAGAATTCCCTCTTGCGGGCATAGAAAGCATCACAAGCAGCACGGAAACGATCATATATCTTCTGGTTCTCCTTCTTAGATGCGAACCCGATCTTTCTCCATTCCTGCTGGATCTCCTCAATCTCTTTCGAGAAGGCGGTCCACTCGTTAGAGCCGTTCACTTCCCTTTTCGCAATCTCCTCGACCTTCTCACAGAGGGCTGTCTTCGCCGCAAGATTTTCCTCCTGCTGCTTCTTTATGTCCTCATAGAAACCCTGATACTTCTTGTTTATCACGGATGTGGCAGCCTTGAAGCGATTCCAGATGTCTTCGCGGTATTCCTTCGCCACCGGACCATATTCCTTCCACTGCTCGTGCAGTTTCTGCAGTTCCTTGAACGCCTCCACGACATTTTCGTTCTCCGCAAGTTTCTCCGCCGCCTCGCAGAACTTCTCCTTCACCTCAAGGTTCTTCTTGAAGTCCAAATCGCGCAGCTCACGGTTAATCTGCACCATATCGTAGAACCGTTCCACATAAAGCTGGTAGGTTTCGTTCAGATTGCGGAACGCCGTTGCAGGCACCGGTCCGATTTCCCTCCAGCGGTTCTGAATCTCTCGGAACGCAGGGAATGTAGCATTCACATCTTCCTGTTTATCAAGAAGTTCCTTCAGGTCATCTATAACCTTCTGCTTCAATTCCAGATTATGCTCGCGCTCCTTCTCCTGTTTCTCATTGAAATCGGCACGTTCCTTCTTATACTCGTTATATACGGATTTAAATCCCTCCTCTATCGCAGCAAACGGGCTCTCGACAGCGTCCAACGCCGTATCCGCCATCTCCGCAAGCTTCTGCATCGCGTCGGCCTTCTCCTTGCTGAGTTTCTTGTAGAACGCAGTCTTGATGGTCTCGACATTCTTCGACAGAGCCATCTTCATATCGCTCGTAACTGTCTTCTGAAGCGTCGACACAAGCTCTGCAAGGGACATGTTCTGATAGTCTGGAGTCTCGGACTCCGGCGTAACTTCAGCCTCGGCAGTTTCCACATCAGCGGACTTTTCCGCATTTTCTTCAGCAGAATTTTCCACATTCCCTTCTGCAGGCGTTTCAACATTCCCTTCTGCGGAATTTTCCACTTTCTTTTCAGCGGAATTTTCAGGTACAGGCTGTTCCGCCGCAGCATTCTCCTGAACCTCAGGCACTACATCTGAGACATTTACCTCAGGAATGATCTCTTCACTCATAATCTGGAGTATTAAGTTTATAACACTATGGACGTGACCAACCTTCGCGTATGGGCGCGTCCAGCCTGCAAATATATTAATAATTGAGTAAAAAACACTAAATTTGCCGTGCGAATATTCCAGAAACGTTGAAAAATATGAGAATTGACATACTTACCGTCGTCCCGGAGCTCCTTGACAGCCCGTTGAGCCATTCGATTGTGGGACGCGCAAGAAAAAAGGGAATTGTGGAAATCCAGGTCCACGACATAAGAAAATATGGCCTCGGCCCGCACAAAAGGGTCGACGACTACAACTATGGACCGGACGCGGGAATGGTGATGATGGTGGAGCCGATTTTCCGGATGATCGAGGAACTGCGGGCGGAAAGGGAGTATGACGAAATCATCTATATGTCCCCCGACGGCGAAGTGCTCACCCAAGGCATAGCTAACGAGCTGTCACTCAAGGGGAACATCATCCTTCTCTGCGGTCACTACAAGGGCATCGACCAAAGGGTCCGCGACAACCTCATCACAAGGGAAATCTCTGTGGGAGACTATGTTCTGAGCGGAGGAGAGCTTCCGGCAGCCATCCTCGCCGACGCAATTGTCCGCCTCATTCCGGGAGCCATCTCAGACGAGACCTCAGCCCTGAGCGACTGTTTCCAAGACGACCTTCTCTCCCCGCCAATCTACACCAGACCAGCCAATTTCAACGGCTGGAAGGTCCCTGACATCCTCCTCTGCGGTGACCCGAAAAGAATCCAGGCCTGGCAGGACGAACAGGCGCTGGAACGAACAAAGAGACTCAGACCACATCTGCTCGAAAAATAGAGGAAAAACTTACAAATTCGCAATTTCTTGTACTAAATGATGCAATAAAATTTTGTTATTAGAAAATAAACCTTATATTTGCAATGTCTTAAACGAGATGTAACGTTTAAGGCCACTCATCTCTTCATAATCTGTTTTATGAGGAGCTTGCTGACCACTAATAATTAAAACACTACACTACTAACCAAAACAGCTCGCAGTGATGCGGGCTGTTTTTAGGGAAAAATCAGAATAGCGTCCCAGCTGAGGGCTTTCTCGCAGCCTCATTGAATTTTCAACTAAAGCAGGGACATCCAATCAAAATCCATAGCGACTCTCGATAACATTCCAATCGATGATACCCCACAGAGCCTTCAGATGGGCTGCACGACGGTTTTGGTAATCCAAATAGTAGGCGTGTTCCCAAACGTCGAAAGTAAGAAGTGGTTTCAGGCCTTTTGTCAGCGGATTTCCGGCATTCGCCTCCTGAGAAATCAAGAGTTCACCTTCCTCATCGGCAGAGAGCCACCCCCAGCCGCTCCCGAAAAGCCCCACGCCCTTTGCCTCAAACTCTGTTTGGAAGTTTTCTACGCTGCCCCATTGCCTCCGGATTTGCAGGAGAAGACTACCGGTCGGAGCTGACACCCCCTCACCTCCGTCCTTGAGAGCATCGTCCGCAGCGGCTTGAACGGGGCTCGTGAACTGAAGGAAATATAATTGGTGATTCAAGATTTGCCCGGCATTATTGAAAATCGCGGAGAGATTGCCACAAGGAGCCGTCGATGACAAAGCCCCACTCTCTCCTTTTCCGCCAGGCACGAGCCGAGCACCCGTTCCTGCAGCCGAAGCAAGAATTACATCCGTCAATCCCATCCCCTCAAACTCAGTCTCGGCAACAAGTTTGTTCAAATTGTCAACATAAGTCTGAAGGTGCTTACCATAGTGAAAAGATAAAGTCTCATCGCTAATCACCGGTGAGAGCGATGAATAAGGAAGATCAATAAGAGTAAACATATTCTTTGTAGTTTTAGTTGTGGTTGCAAAAACAAACGTATGTTACCGGAACACTGGACGGGTATCGTCCGGAATAAGTACAATGTGACTGACGGACTAGTGTTCATAAAAGCCGTGCAGGGTTTCGCCGATGGGTCTGCCCGTAGTCATAATTGCGTAATCCGAACTATGTATTGACAGGTGTATCCTCCAAAGCGATTATCTTACGAGGAGATGTGTTCGTCCATGTGACGGCTGATAGCATTTTGGAAAGCTCTTCCGAAAGGTTAGCATAGTGTTCAATCACAGTTGAAGGCCTCGACAATCTCCTGACACTCTTCAATATCCAGATACTCCGGGTCAAAGTCCCGGTCTATGCCATACCACTCCAGGCGCTCGCGGTCTTCGGTCGAGATGCGCTTACGGGCGGCGCGACGCGCGTGCAGTTCCAGAAGCTCCTCATAGCCCCAAATGCCGCCGCAATCCTCCGGCGGGCAGGCCCGTTTACCACTGACGAATTCTATCTCCCGAGCTTCGCCTTCGGCATATTCTTCGACGGAAGAAAGCCGGACATCGTGCTCCCAGCTATCACCGAAATCATACTCCCAAACCATTGTGTCGCCCTTTTCGCACAAGATTTCTCCCAGCGCGAAATCCTCCTGATTATAATTCCTAAACCTTCCAAAAAGCGGAGGCAACTCCCCTTCCCGCTGATAAGCCGGAGCAAAATAGGAGTCCCCTTTCCGGAACTGGTTCAGGTGTTCGCCCATCCAGCCCATCAGCTCGAGGATGAGGTCACCGAACAGCCTCAGACTGATATTCGAAGGGACAATCACCTTGCGCCAGATAGGCGGTTTGATGCCCATCAGCGCCACGCGAACAGTATATTTAAAGACATGGTCCGTTTCTCTGTAACGCGGGAAGCTGTCCATCTTATACTCTTCGTGCGGGCCGGACTCTTTCTGCACCTGCTGTGCATCGGTCATAAGCATACGGAAAAACTCCCCCATAAGGTAGTCTTTGGATTGTTGTTTTGTCATAGTGAGTAATCCTAATGTTCTTGATACTGTGCTACTTCAAGACAAAAGAGATCGAGGCTTTTGTTCTTACGGCGACAGTCAGAAAGAGATTTAGAAAGCTCTTTCCCAAGTTTCGCATAATCCAAAGCACCGCGGGAAGCATCCACAAATGCTTTTTTACGTTTTTTGTCAGTACCAATCAAAGTTTGCAATCTTTCTTTGAGGTTAGCATATAAGGCCGAATCGATCTTCCTATTCTCAAATAAGGGAATCAACCAGGCATCCGTTTCCTCGATGGCGATGGCGTATGCTATCCGATCCCTATAGGGCTCCGCAACGAGGGCATCTATCTTGCGTTTCACATTCGCCCGCAACATCGTGGTGTATGCAGCAGCATCGATCTGCCCCGTTCTCACTGGTCCTTGCACGTCATATCCTTTCTCTCCACGTTCTGCCGTATCCACGTGCACAATCACAAGGGCATCCCCTTCAAGGCCGTCAAGAAACGAGCCCATGAACTCTTCATTCCTGCAAGTCTCAAATACCAAACCCCAGTTGCTGAAGTTCATCGCCTTTAAGTCCGTCGCATCAAACGCTTCTTCCGGACGAAGCACACGAATATCCGAACCATCACATCTAAGAATTCTCTTCACGATGGCTTTAATGACATTGGCGTCCGCGAACCCCTCTGCAATAATACCTATCCTCATACCATCAGAACTCATTCGGAACACCGCCAATCATACCATTCATCCACATCTCGGAGAGTTTCATCCGTCTTTCCGAAGTTGGCTTGACAAGGATTTCATTCATCAGTGTACTACCACTATCGGAACGTTCTACAGCATAAAGACGAGTATCGGCATCTCCCAAGCGAATGCCATCCAGCATGGCAGGGTTATGAGTAGTGATGATTACCTGCTTACCGTACCTTCTCGCCAGATCAGGTAACTCTTTCATCAATGCCCTGCATAACCGAGGGTTCAGCCCAGAATCTATGTTGTCGATAGCAAAGAAGTTGGGGGTTGCCTTACTTATCATCAGCACTAGATAGAACAGGATAATTAACGCTCCTTCATTGGCATTTTCGGCCGAGAAGAAACGATTACTTTTCTTCATATAACGGTCATTGAAGTAGAGGTTTGAACTGCTCCGTCCAAGTTTATAGCCACGATACTTCATTTCTCCTTCATTATCATACACCAAATCATCTAACCACAAGATGTAGCGGCCCGCTATTCGCGAGACCTCCTCCATCTCCGATCTGGACATATGGTACATCAATACATCAAGTCCCTCACCATGAAGCCCCACAGGATATATCTTCGAAGTGGATGAAAGGCCACGAAGGGCATCATTCGTTGGAGAATAGATAACATAACGGTTAAATTGCTCCTCAAAATCCCTCAATAAATTCTCCGGAAAATCGCCTTCACATTTAACTGTCCAAGGAGTATAAATATCTTCAGGAACTTTCTCGATCATCTTATAAACAGCATTATGATAGCCATCATCAAAAGCAACACTGATATAACGCGCTGCAGAACGACCATAAAATGAGTTAACCATCAACTCCGGCATCGCGATACGTATGCCTCGTTGAACCATATCATCAAGTTCAACCCGCCAACCGTTTTTAGCGGCGACCATACCCATTGCTTCCAGCACATTCGACTTACCAGAGCCGTTAGCTCCAATAAGCACATTTACCCGCCCCAATCCGAAATTGAGATTATCGATGGACTTAAAATTTTTGATTGCTACTCGTTCTATCATAACGAATGGTTTTGTTCTACAAAAGTAATGAAATTATCTTGATTAGCCACAAGTGATCAGTGGATTATTGGTTGCCCGGTCGGGCCGGCATAACGGCTACCTTTCATAAAACCCGTGCAGCACCTCGCTGATGGTGCGTTCGTATTCATATTCTTCCGGTTCCTTGATAACCCGCAGAATCTCCTCGTAGCCCGAAACGCCACCGCAATCCTCCGGCGGACAGGCGCATCGTTCAAGGAAATCTCCACAATGAACTCACGCGCCCGCTTTGAGGTGTCCATCAGCGGAGTCATGAGAGAGGAGATGATTTCGTGAGGGACGAAGTAGCAGCGGCTCTGCCTGAAGGTTCCTCAAGAGTTCAAGCGTGTCTGACGCAACTGTAGCTGTTTGTAGCATTTTGTATCCTCCTTATTGATATTCAACGCATGACACATAAAATCCAGACTACGAGGAGACAGGTCTATAACCTCCTCCTCCGCAATCTTGCGAAACCCACGGATGCCACCATATAAGTCAAAAGCACCATACCAGTCCGCCAAGCGCCCCATTGAGACAACCCGCTCAACAACAAGGCGACGTGACTTTTGCCAGTCAAAAGTATCCATCCGATACTCCCACAATAGACCGGGGTTAACCTTATGCTTCCCTCGCTCCTGGGGATATGTAGTAAAAATCTTCATATCAAATATCCTTATGCTAAGATAACTATTTTCTTCCTAAACAACAAGAATAGTAATGTCTCTGCTACGGATGCCATCTTAGATAGAGTTGTAAATACCGCATCGAGATTTACATTGAAAGGAGATAGTCTAAGAAAAAAACATTAACTTTGCCGCATCAGAACTGCAACAGCATGGCCGTTTTTGCTGTAACAGTCTGCTCCGTTTTTACCAGAATAAGTATAAAGACCCAACCACGCCGATTATGCATCCGACTACAACCATTGACAAATACATCGCTCCGCTATTTCGCACAACAGGCGAAAATAACCTGCTTTTCACTTTAGAATTGGAACTGCTCGGTGCACCCCTTCCCATCAAGCGAACGCTGAAGATCCCGTCAAATATGAATCTGGGATATGTACAGGAGGTCTTGATGCTGGCGATGGGATGGGAAGGATATCATCTCAAAGAAATCCGCGCAGGCGGCATTACCTATTTCACAAGATATGCTGGCGGAGAAGCCCCGGAACCCACTGAAGGATTCCCGCAAAGGGATGCCTTTCAGTATATCATAGGAGATCTGCTCAAACTCCATGGCGATTCCTTCACTTTCGTCTATGACATGGGCGACTACTGGGTTCACCGCGTTACCCTCATCGAGGTTCTCCCCTGCCAGACGTGGGATCAAGGTGGAGACTACGCTGGAGCTGAAATGATTGACGGTCAAAACGCTTGTCCGCCGGAGGATGTGGGAGGAACTGAGGGATATGCTAGTATGCTCAAGTCACTTGCTAATCCAGAGGACGAAGAGCGCGAAGACTACATTCATTGGCTTAACCGAGACTTCGACCCGAACAGATTCAATCTATACGAGGCCCGCAAACGCGTATGGGATTTCCAACGAGTGATTGGTGAAGCCAGGTGGGGATTCTATCACCTATGAATAGAAAAGCCCAAGAGACAATCAATATGTAAGAATATCTGTAGCACTCTGCGGTTCATAAGGACCATCCTTACACTCCAGTATTACCGTCCCACTCTCCAATGCACGAACCGTATGCCACTGGCCGATGGGAATGTTCAATGCCACAACCGAACCGTTGGGAGATAATTCAATAGCATCCATACACATCCGTTCCTGCTCATTATAAACTGCCTGTAGTACATAACATCGCCGCCGCGCTCCCAATGCAGCAACTTCATTATCCGGCGGCTCTTTCCCACGAAGATATAGACATCACCGCTTGTGGGTTCCAGGCCAGCCATGCGGACTTGGTCGCACATGCTGTTCACTCCTACGCGCATGTCGCTCGGATGCTGCGACATCACTATACGATTGTTCTCGTTCAAATTAACCATGTCGTTTTTGAGGCAAAGACCGGCATCAAAAACGTCTTGTAAAAGACAGCTTATTTTGGATGGTTACAGAACTTGAACCTTTGGTTCTACTTCAACCCATGCAAATCCGTCACTGGTCTGATGACTAGCGAAATCTCCTTTTTCTGATTCATCAGATACTCAAAGCCACTGGTAAGCACAACTTCTATTGAGTCATCGATTATCAAATAACGGTCGTGATGTTTTGGCACGTTTCCCAAATCCTTAAACGAAAGTTTATCATGTGTCCGCTGCAGTTCGTTTCGATGATCTACCGTTATCTTGCTGAAAGGGAAGACAAACTGAATCTGCTTATTGGGGATAATATACTTAAGCAAATTATCCAGGTCATGAGCCACATTGATATACCCGTCATATAAGAGTATGCACTTCCTAGCGCCTTGACATAAATTCCTTAAATAATCCATGGCAGCACCACGTTCCATATCTCCTGCATAAAACGCCGTCATAGCTGGATTAAACCTACCCTCATTGATATTCACATACGGAAAATTAGTCTGCCCATCTGTTAATATAATCTTATAAGTGGTAAGTGCGGCAAGTTCCTGAAGATTCTGTGAAACAAAACCATTCTTCGCTAACTCGTTTTTTAACCGCCTATCTATCTGAATATTGTTTTGTTCAAACTGCCCAACATTCGTCAAGAACTCATTATGGTAATAAGCAAGGATCTTGTTCACTATATGCTTGTTATACCCCTCGCCTCGTCTGAACTTCCAATACTCCACAAACAAACTATGGTCCAGCACCATACCATACTTCTTCGTAGCAACATCCTCTCTCATAGCCTTATCCTATCTCCATTAATTCTCCGAGTGATGCATCAAAGAATCCTTCAGGGAAATCTACAATGTATCGTCCATTGTCATCTATCACCACGTGCTCAAACTTATCCCGAGCGTTTTCCTTGTAATAGATAGCCAACATTTCCGCATCGAAGTTTCGACTGAAAATCTGATACTGAATCTTATTGATAATATGCTCGCTATGAGTTTCAACCATCAATTGCACACCACTTTTCACCATCCGTGTCAGGAATTCCCCGAGTTTTGCCTGCGCTTTGGGATGCAGATGAATCTCAGGATTTTCAATCATTAGAAGATCCCCTTTCTTAGCGTTCAGGCACATAATAAGCACTTTTGAAAGATAACTTACCGCTGTTCCAAGTTTATTAGGGTTCAACCCCTTCACTTCGTCCGCATCATAGGTTACGATAATATTAGAATTCTTTTCAACAGTATTCACATTGAACTTCATCTCAAGAATTTCCTTAAGCCAGAAATCCACAAGACTGCCAAGCGTACTCGACCCATCTGGAGTCACTAAATCCAGTTTCAGAGGATTGTCCTTCTCTTTGTAAAGAGTACCAAACAAAAACTCTCCTTGGACACCCACGGGATAGGCATCTGCCTTCTGTTCTACAGTATCATATCCCTTCCGATTGGCATTGAGATAATATACACTCTTCTCAAGTCCCAACGCAAAGTTCGTAGGTTCCAATGTCTCATTCATTGCATTTACTGTGAGAGTGCAGTTACCATCATCGGTCTCTATAGTTACACGATAGTCATCGTACGTATTGTATCTACAGACTGCACTCTTGAAACTGAAATCAAACTGTTTCAAAAGGAAACTACCGTCGGCGTCTGCTTTTTTCAGCACAGACAATATCGACTGAATTACAGCAGACTTACCGGCAGAGTTCACCCCGGTAATAACCGTCAACGGTTTAATAACCAACGTTTCATCAACGATATCCATGAAACGTTCTATGTGCAAGCTATTTATCATATGTTCATCACTTTATTTAATTCATGGGCAAGCATCAATCGTTCACGGTACTTTACCACGGAGTTATTCCCCGACCGTGAAATCTTGTATGTATTGTCATCTATATACTTATAAACAACATCACGCAGCACTTCTTTGCCGGTTGGTTTCACTTCAAACAAAAAGGCTAAGTAAAGAATCTCAAAGAGTGCCAAGGAAAACGCGTCTCCTATTCTCTGGGTAATATCCTTGCCAAGGATTTCATAAATATCTTTCAAAGCCTTCTTTATACGCTTCCTTATATCTCTTACGTATTCATCAGAGACAGTGTCATTAAGCATCTTTGCGACTCTGGATAATCGCTCAGAATAATTCACATTAAGGAAAGTAACAAAAGACTCGGTCTCCTGCAGGATAGCACAATCCGTAATCAATCTTAATGCAATATCTTCTTTGGTAGTTTCAGCGCCTGCCTTTCGGTTGTTTTTAGTTAACGCCTTAAAATGCTTATCATTCAGCAAATCATCCATCAAGTCAGTCATTCGGCCTCGGTATTGAAACCGTCGCCTGTTCCTTTCACTCACCTGATGAATACCTGAATTCAACCGGTTATATACCTCTGCTCTTGTCTTCTCGTCCATCAGCATCGTAATGACATTGATGGGCAGTTCTGTATACATCAACCTGCTCTTAGCCATTGACGGCAATTCCTCGTAGCGGCAGTCTTCATACAAATCCATCATATTCAGATCACGTAAGGCGAACTTCCCGTCCAAATAGTCCGCTATCGCCTTGATTCTCTGCCCGCCATCAAGTATCCTCAATGTCCCGTCTTTTTCGCGCGTTACCGTAATGCTAGTCACTGGCAGTCCGGCCAATAGCGATTCTACGTACTTACTGCGTCTTTTAGAGTTCCATATATCATCGCTCAAAGGGCTATCAATTTTCATCTTGCCACCTTTGGCAAGCATATTCTTGATTTCTGCTATCTGATAATTTCTAAGCTCACTGTCGAAGTATACCTTTGTTTCCTTAGTTGATTGGTAGTTCTCTATAATCTCTATTTTCTGCCTGTTAGTTCGGTCCTTTTTGAGTGGTTTCCCTTCTATATAAGCAGTCATTGAGCCTTTAACCTCGTCTTTCTGGTCAAAGTAGTAACATCCAGTCAACTCCAACCATTCACCGTGCGGGATAAACGACCCACAAAGGTTCTTCTCACCGATCATCACCCAGAGTATTTTCTTATGGTGTGTTTGCAGATACCGCATAAGGGCATCTTTCCTCACTAAAAAATATCCATGGCTTTTGTGGTTGGCACTTGCGTCAAAACAGACAAGATTCCCGTCAGCATCCACCAATTCTCCGTCCGTATCAGTATATTGCATACCCATCCCTTCAAACAATTGCTTCGAAGGTTTCAGATACGACACTGTATCGGGCTTAGAATAGTCGTACTCAGACTCCCAAAGAAACCTCACACACGGCAATTCCACATCAGCTATCTTTTCGTGCGACCTCCTATCATAGATTTCTCGTGAAGTCATTCCCTCATTCTCATAATACTTATAAGCAGGCGACCAATAATACTCACGTCCAAACATCTCGTAACGGTCAGATACCTCTGGCATCCATCTGCCACCGAAGTCTTGGTCAATAGCCCATAATGCGAAGTCGGCAAAACTATCCTCGTCCACGAGGTAGCTCCGTATTTGGTACCATAGGTTACGATAGACCCCATCGTCTTTCTCATGTGGTTCCACCCAGTCCGGCATGGCCTGTAGTGCTATCCAGGGCGTGCCGTTGTCATCCACAGTTTCTATCACCTTGACCGGGTCTGGCAGATTGTCATCCTCTCTGGTCCACTCCGCCTTTTCGCCATTCCATTCCGCATAATCCAATTTGTTCCACCAGTAACGCGACTCTTCTTCATACCAAGCCGGAATACGACTTTGTATTAGCATCGTCGGATCAAAATCCCTGATGTATGGTTCCCAAGTGCCGTTGTACTCACTTGTGCGGTTGCTCCAGCGATCGTTCATCGGATAGTTGTCCGACAGCCGAGCAACCATCTCGTACAGAGCTATCCACTGATACTTTTTCCCCACTCGTTCTCCAGGATACACCTGCCGCATCCTTCCAGAACCGATGGACTTATCGTAGGCTCCAAAGAGTTCTTCCTTGTATCCGTAGCGTTCCATAATCCATTTCACTGCAAGGTTGCTGAGTTTTTGCGGGTCAAAATCCCAACCATACAAATGGCTTTGGAAGACATAGCGTCCAAAGTCTCCGTATATGCTGTAACCATGCTCCGTAACCATCGACTCCAGCACATAGTCAATACCCGGTGTCAGCCATTTGCCGTCTGAGTTTTTCTTAGAGTATGCCTTAGTCTCTTCGTCAGTTGGAAATTCTTCAGTAAACGAACTCTTATAAGGTGGCACAAAAGGTTTGTCTCCAAAATGAATGTCTGGATATAGTGAAAGGGTATATTCTATCACCCCTTTGGCGTAATCCCTTACCTGTGCATTGGGATAAACCTCCCCGTCAGTATCAAAGATATAATGATAGACGGTCTTAGCCAGTTTAGGCAGATTATCGGTTACCTTTGATAGCAAAGCGCAACCGTATGCAGCGGCATAGATACGTTCCACCACATAAGGGTCGTTCACACCATCAAACTTCTCTATGAGTTTGATCATCAGATCCACATCATCGCGAACAAGGGCAATAAGCCCCTTCGAGGCATTGTCGCGAATTCTCCTATCCATACACGAAGTAAACCACGCCAGTACAATGGCTATCAGGTATTTCGATTCGCCATCTATCTTCGCCTGCCCAAAATCCTCCTTGGTCCAGGTTATCAAGGACTCAACAGCATCATCCCTATCTCCACTCAGATAGTGCAGAATCGTTGACCATTGACTATCCCGCTTGGCCATCTCCCATTCCATCAGGTTCCTATGCAGGAATTCCGCATTGAAGTAATGTCCGGCTGTTGGGCCTACCTGGATCAAGACATTCAAGAAGCTCCAATAACGTTGCTCACTGGTTATCACATTATTAAAATAATCCACCAATTTTTTCCCTATAGTCGACTTTTTTCGCCACAGCAAGCTCTTCAGCACACCGTCAACCACTTCGTCTTCATCTCGATATTCGATTAATACCTCGTAAATTTCCTTTCCCATCTTCTCCGGAATGATGATGGACAGCGCCTCAATAATGCCAGCATAGTACCAGAGCCTCCGCCCTTCCCCCAGCATCCGTCTGATAGACGTCTCTATGTTTTCAGTCTTTTCCAATAGTCTTTCAGCAGTAAGGAAATCGTTGAATCGCTCATAAGACAAATAAACCACCTCCTCATACTTGTCATCACCCCTGTAACGCATATTACGAGTTAGCACGCCATACGACACCAGTTCATACAGCAGTTCCCCATTACCGAACTTATCCGTTCTTACACCGTCTGTCAGCTCTAAAGCCTTATCAAGCGGGACCTCGGTATCAAGATGCTCCACCTGATAGTCTATCAGTGCGTTAACTGCCTTCCTCACAATATGGAGTTCTGGCATATAGTTCTTCTTGCCGGGTGATGATAAATCTTTCTCAACGCCTTCTATGAAGAGATTGATTACAGAGGATATACCCTGTATCCCTTCGTCTATCTTGGTAAGTCCATTCTTATGCAGACCGTCGCAAAACATCTTCAGGAACAGAGGGTTTTTGAATTCCGGAAGCAACAGCGGCACCGAGGGCAGAGTAATATTCGAGTTCTTGAAAAACAATTTGATGGCATCAAAACTGCGATTTTCGAATCCTCTATGCGTCAGCATTAGGATGCCGTCCGCCTTCTCTTCTCTGAATATAGCTTTTATGTACGTGGAGCGGATTGACATTACCAATCCCAACCACGGGTGTTCCTTTATCTGATTGATAAACGAGACAATATGGCTGCTCCACAACTCCTTACCACCGCCCTCATTCAGTGCATCTATAAAGATGACGATGCGTTGCCCCGAAGCTTCTGCTTTTGCCTCCAAAGCTTCAAGGAACTCTGAGTCCGTTCCTTTGAATTTCAGCTGCTTGAATATCTGTGTCCAAGGGTCCTCGTGATTGTTAAAGTGCTGACCGAGAAACAGAAAACTGTATTGCCCGACTTTTCTTCTCTCCTCAACCACATCTGCCAATAAGTGAGATTTACCCACGCCAGCTTCGCCGTCCATGACGATTATGGGAGTATTAGCGGCTTTGCATTCGGCTTCTTCCAGATAACTCTTTACTCTATGCGACTCGTAATAGAGTTCCCTCACATCACGGATGGTATAGCTATAGTCCATCCGTTTTGCCTCTTTGTCCCTTTTCTCGCTTTGCTTTTTCTGCTTATCTTCAAGGATTTCTATAAACGCCCATGCTGCATCCGCGGTCTCTTGAGCCTTGGCAGCGATACTATCAACTGGTATTGTCTCTGTGCCATCAAAGACGATGTGCTCATTCTCTTCAAAGATTTCATCGACGCATTTACTTAATACTTTATAAGCATCTGTTTGCAGGTCTTCCTTAGTGAGGAGAATCCTTTGCCACGTCTTCTTAAACTTCGCAAGATTGTTTTTAAAGCGTTCTTCAAAACGAGTATTTCTCGACAGACCATCAAAGACCTTAGATATCTCTAATTCTACATTCAACGCTGGAGTATAACGGGCTCCTAATGCATCTATGGCCTTCTTATTCTGGTCATCGAATTCTTTTTCTGTGAACTCATTCTTGTTAAACCAGAAGTACGCCAATCCTTCGTTTTCCTTCCTGCTGAGCATATCCAGCAGTTCGTGTTTACCCCAATAGGTAAATTCGATGTTCCCTGCACCTTCCATCTGGCGCCATTGGGCAACTTTATCCTCATACCGTTTTCTGGCAGACTTTGTTCCGACCTTGCCGTCATCAGGCAGATCTTGAGGCACGGCTATATAATACCGCTTCACGTTCTTGTGCAGTCGCAGAGCGGTTTTTACAGAATCGCCGATTTGCTCGAACTGGGAAGCACCGGGGGTCGATGCAAAAAACTTAGCCTGCCACATCCAGATATCGCCGCTTTCCAGCTCCCAATAACATTCTGCACCACCGTCAGGCCGTCCATTGCGCACAAAACGCTTGCCGGCTGGCACTATCATTCTATGTGCCAACTGGCAGACCAGTTCTTCGAAACCTTCATTCAGCGACCCTAAAGGCCGTATGTTATTGAAATCTATGTTCAGAGACATAACATGTCCAATTTTGGTAAAAACGAAGCAGACTGTTACAGCAAAAACGGCTATACCGTTACAGTTCTGACGAGGCAAAGTTATTGTTTTTTTTCTTAAACTACCTCCTTTCAATGTAAATCTGTTAACGGTAACTGCGAGTGCAGCATTTTCGATAAGAAGTAGTGCAGCGTTTTGAGTAACAAGGGTACATCGTTTTCGGTAACAACGATGCAACAAATTTGGTAACAACGCTACAACGCTAGCAAAGGTAAGATTATTTTCTGTTTA
>ULUU01028280.1_pt1 | contig 77732 bp, 71 predicted proteins | sample 1958871 | NCBI WGS metagenome assembly ULUU01 (sample SAMEA4835770, study PRJEB28245) | human gut metagenome | biome: gut microbiome; material: fecal sample | place: Denmark | collected 2008 | reverse complement strand
TAATTACCGTAAAGCGCCGTCTTACCGCTCATATAGTAAGCTTTAACCCTGAACTTGTACGTTGTATTCTTAGCAAGTCCTGCTTTCCTATAAGTAGTCGTGCTGTTCTTAGCTATCTTAGCAACTCTTACCCACTTACCGCCATTATACATTTCTACTATGTAACCCTGTGCGGAAGTGTTCTTAGTCCAGTTTACTCTGAGTGCGTCCTTAGCCTTGCCGCCAATCTTGACACCCTTTACTACTGACGGATTAGTTCTTGCTGTAATTGTAGCACTGTAGTTACCATAAAGCGCCGTCTTACCGCTCATATAATAAGCTTTAACTCTGAACTTGTACGTTGTATTCTTAGCAAGTCCCGCCTTTCTGAAAGTAGTAGTATTGCTATTAGTGATCTTCGCAACTCTTACCCACTTTCCGCTCTTATACATTTCTACTATGTAGCCTTGAGCAGAACTATTCTTAGTCCAGTTCACCCTCAGCGCATCCTTAGCCTTACCCGCTATCTTAACGCCTTTCATTATAGACGGGTTTGTCCTTGCAGTAACAGTTGCACTATAATTACCATAAAGCGCCGTCTTACCACTCATCTTATAAGCCCTAACTCTGAACTTATATACAGTCGAAGCCTTAAGTCCTGCTTTTCTGAAAGTAGTAGTGCTGTTGCTTGTTATCTTCGCAACACGCGTCCACTTACCATTCTGATACATCTCAACAATATATCCATCAGCAGAAGCATTCTTAGTCCAGTTGATACGGAGCGCGTCAGCCGCCCTACCGCTAAGCTTTGCACCCTTTATAACGGACGGGTTTGTCCTAGCCGACACAGTTGCACTGTATGCGCTGTAGACCGCGGTCTTACCGCTCATCTTGTACGCCTTAACTCTGAACTTGTAGACAGTTCCTGCCTTAAGTCCTGCTTTTCTAAAAGTGGTCGTGTTGTTGCTTGTGATCTTCGCAACTCTTACCCACTTGTTGCCCTGATACATCTCAACGATATATCCGTCAGCAGAAGCATTCTTGCGCCAGTTGATTCTAAGCGCGTCAGCCGCCATACCGCCAAGCTTTGCACCGGTTACTTTTGAGAGTGTAGGCTTGTCAAGCAGTTCATATGTAAAGCCGTTGTCCTTGGCATACTGCTCACCATCTGTGCCTTTGTAGCAATAGATTTTGAAGCTTTTGTATTTATTGTCATTGAAATTTTTGCCGTCAGGATAAAAGCCAAATGCAAATCGGTCTATATATGTCACGCTACCGGGAATTGTTATACTTGTCAAGCGCGGACACTCATAGAAGGCGCGTTCGCCAATACTTAATACGCTATCCGGTATAGTGACGTCTGAAAGACCGGAGCATTTGTTGAAAGCATACCAGCCTATGCTTGTCACAGTTTTCGGTATTATTATGCTTACGAGGTTCGTGCAACCGCTGAAAGCGTAATAACCTATACTTGTTACGCCGTACGGTATTGTCATATTTGTAAGGCTTGCACAATCGTTAAAAGCGTATTCACTTATACTTTTAATCCCGTTCGGTATCGTTATATTTTTCAGACTTGAGCAACTGTCGAAAGCACCGACGCCTATACTTTTTACACTGTCAGGTATTATTATGTCTGTCAGACTTGCACAGCCTTTGAAAGCATCACCTTCGATACTCGTTACATTGTCAAATATCCTATAATTATTACCCTGTTTTTCCGGGGGATAACATATTAGTTTAGTTTTATCCTTATTATACAGAACGCCGTTTACTGAAACATAATTTTTGTTTTTAGCCGCGACTTTAATTTCTGTAAGGTCTGCGCAACCGCTGAAAGCATAGTTGCCTATGCTCGTCACACTGCTCGGTATTGCTATAGTTGTAATGCTCGTGCAATTGCAGAAAGCGCTGTAACCTATGCTTTTCACACTGTCCGGTATCGTTATATTAGAAAGGCTTTTGCAGTCGCTGAATGAAAAAGAGTCAATACTTGTCACATTGTTCGGTATTGTTATACTTGTAAGGCTGTCACATTTACTGAAAGCACATGTTCCTATACTTATCAGACTGTTCGGAAATGTTACACTTGTTAGCTTTTGGCAATTATAAAATGTGTATTCACCTATATCGGTCACGCCATTCGGTATCGTTATACTTGCAAGGTTTGTGCAGTCGGTGAAGGCTCTTTTGTCTATATTCGTCAGACTGTCAGGAATCGTGATATCGATAAGGTTTGTGCAATTATTGAAAGCGCTATAGCCTATTTTCGTCACACCGTCAATTATTTTATAGTTTTTATCTTTTTTCCCTGCGGGAAACCATTTTAAGATGGTTTTTTTCTTATTGTACAGAACGCCGTTCACAGAAACGTAGTTCAAATTTTTGGTTGCGACTTTAATCTCTGCAAGATTTGTACAGCCGAAAAAGGCACTGTCGCTTATATTCTTTACACTGTCCGGTATTATTATACTTGTAAGATTTGTGCAATAGTAGAAAGCGTCATTACCTATCCCGGTCACGCTCATTCCGTTGATCTTCTCCGGAATGTCAGCTGTTTCTGCTTCGCCGTTATATTTTGTAATCTCTACCGTACCATCACCAAGTACGCCGTACTCAAAATCCTCATAAGTCTCTGCACCCGCGCACACCGCACAGATCACAGCCATCGCCGCAAAGGTTATAAGACCTAACACCCACTTTTTCACTTTCATAAAACACCCTCCTTATACTTACTTCGATCCCAAACGCAAAAAGGCACAACCCTCCGCGAGCCGTGCCTGATATCAATATGTAACCGCCATTGATATCAAAATATCGCCCACGGATAATAAACTGCAACTTAATGCTTAACTGTACTTAAAGTATATCATTGTGCTTTTTGTTTGTCAAGCGATTTGCCGCCGGGCTTAATGCTGTGTAAGATCCGACAATGTAAAATTGTGCCTGCATTCCGTTCTTTCTTGACATTCTGCCTGTTTGGTGCTATACTTGCGTTAGGCAAAACTAACCAAAGAGAAACGGAGTAAACTATGAAACATCTGCATTTTGAACCCGAAACCGATGGCTTTTACGGCGCGTACCGGGAGTGTAAAACCCCGTCCGATACCGCTATGATAGCAATGCTCGGTGACGATCCCGAGGACTATATGGGCAAAACCTGTGCCAAGTGGCTTCACACCTACGGAATTAACGTTATGTCAATGTCCCCGGGTAAAAAGAACTACAGCCACCATAACTATCCCCTCGAGCGTATAGAAGCGGCTGTAAAATGGCTCAAAGCCCACGGCAACAAGAAGATAGGCATAGTCGGCGCGTCTACAACCGCCACCGTTGCGCTTATCGCCGCCTCTCACTATCACGACATCACACTTACTCTAGCCTTTACACCGAGCGACTTTGTATGGCAGGGATTTGCCCAGGGTGATCTTGACGGCTGTAAGGAGTGGCCTATCGAGAACGAATCCATCGTGTCTGTCGGCGGCAAGCCCGTACCTTATATGCCCTTTGTCTATAAGCACCCCGAGTATTGGCAGACAATAGCCAAAGCGTCTAAGGAACATGGTGACTCGACATATTCAAAAGACATTTTTGACGATTCCGAAGCCGCCGGACTGCTTAAGGAAGAGCATTTTATCCCTGTAGAGAACATCACCGGTAAGCTTGTTCTTGTAGGAGCGGAAGATGACTCCCTCTGGGATACCGCAAAGTACATACGCCGAATGGACGAGCGCCTGAAGTCCCGCCCCCATTCCTGCAAATATTCGGTTTACCTCTATGAGCACGGCACACATTTTGTGTTTCCCGAAAGCGTGCTGAAAAAGGCTCTGCCTGTCGGTGCGGATCTGCTTGTAAAGATGAGCTTCTCCGCGGCTAAAAAATTCCCCGCCGAATGTAAAGCTATGCGTGTCGACCTTGACAAACGACTCTCGGCAGAAATTGTCAGCTGGAAAAACAACTAATATAATAGCAGGCAAAACATTTGCATTGCAAATATAACCGCTTCAACGGATAAAACCTCCATACGCAAACCCCGCCCTTATATTATATATAGTATGACCCCGATACAGCCTTGAACCAAAGGCTGTATTTTTTATGTACCATTGTTCATACCAAAAACGCCGCAAAATCAACCACCGTTTGAACCACAAAAACCGACTATACTATTATAATATATAAAGGACACGCTCCCGACATAAAATCGACCCTAAATCGTCTTGCAAGTATACGATTACATTCACAGCTCAGTCACCCTACAGACACGCAATAAACGGCATTTTTGCTGTATACAAAGCCGTTTTGTCAGTTTCTGCCGTGAAACTAAATTACCATTTCATATTATAATCGCTGTAAAACTACACGAAAAAGTCGATTATATTTGTGCAAAAACACAATGAAAATCCAAACTTCAAATTTGGGCAGATTAACAAATTAAATTACAAAATCAGTCAACATAATCCAATAATTTACTGATTACAAAACGGTAACAAAAAGGTTACAAAACGGTAACAAAAATTTGTTGTGCATTTTCACCAAAAATGACTGACCGAAACTATTTGACATTTTGCAAAACGGAAATTATAATTGTCTAGAGCTTGAAAAAAGCCCAATAATAAACGTAGCAGCGGTTTTCCCCGTATGGGGCTTATCGTACACGGTCAGTGGTGACAGACGGATATAGCCGTAAATTTAATGCCGTGATGCCCATATGGGTACTGCTTAAACCTACAGATATGAGGACGAAAGGCGGATATATGTTTCCCAGATTCAGAAACACCGGACTGACAATACGCATATCAAAGAACGCAGCGCTTAAAATACTGCTGATATTCGGCAGTATCTTCGGAGCATTCCTGATGACAGGTCTGCTCTATTTCAGAAATGATGTACAGATAATAGACGAGAACGAAAAGCGTATTGTTTATACGGTAAGTGACGATCCTTACGAGATACTCAGAGAGAACCATATCACTCTGGGCGCTTATGACAGGATTGAGTTTACCGGCTTCGAGGAAAACGTGGCAACTGCTACTCTCACTATTGAGAGAGCGTTTGATGCCGACGTGCTTGAGGACGGAAAGAAGACAGCTACAGTGCACAGCGTTGATGCCACGGTAGCACAGCTTCTTGAACAGGCAGGCGTTGAGCTCGGCAAGTACGACAAGGCATCACCTTCCAAGGACACGGTTCTTGAAGACGGTCAGAAGATAGCGATCACAAGAGCGTATGATGTCAAGGTAACTGCCGATGGTAAGACAACTACCGTAAAGTGTCTTGATAACACGGTTTCCGAGCTTTTGAAAAGAGCCGGAGTAACGCTCGGCAAGAACGATATGGTAAGCGAGGAGCTTGAAACAAAGATCACCGAGCCTACCGAGATAAAGGTTTCAAGAGTCGAGATCAAGACCGAAACGCAGGATAAAACGATCCCTTATCAGACCTCAACGGTTACGACCAATATTCTGGCTATAGGTCAGAGCGAGGTTCGCACAAAGGGTGTAAACGGCAAGATAAGAACAACTACAACGACTACTTACATCGACGGCGTAAAGACCGATGTCAAGAAGACAACAAAGGTAGTTACAAAGAAGGTTGACGAGGTTATAGCCGAGGGTGCGGCGATCGTAACTCCTTATTGCAAAATTGATGATACATCTATCGTACTTAAGAACGGCAGGCCTGTTGACTATGAGTATGTAGTATCAGGCAAAGCTACAGCCTACACAGCTCCCGCGGGAGCATACACAGCCAGCGGCAGACTTGCCGAGATAGGCACAGTTGCGGTAAATCCCGATGTGATCCCTTATGGCTCAAAGCTGTACATTGTCGGTCAGTACGACAACATCTGCTACGGCTATGCTATAGCGGCAGATACAGGCGAGGGCATGATGGCAGGAACGATCCCTGTTGACGTATATATGGGCAGCACCGAAGAGCACTATGATGATGCTTGTGCATGGGGACTCCAGTACGTTGATATCTATGTTGTAGAAGTCGGCAACGGCTAATGCGGCGGGTCGCCGCTGACAATTCCGCCTTTGGATATATTGCCGATAGGCAACAGATAGTGTAACGGCGGGGTCACACAGAGCGATAAAGAAGATGATAGGGCGGTCATGGCAAAAAGCTGTGACTGCTTTTCGGCAATGCGCCATATGGGGAACGGTGTTTTCGAGGATGATGTGCATCGCGGCTTTGCCGCCGAATGCGCTAGAGCGCGGCGACAGAGCTTAAATGCAGCGTTACTGCGTTGGACAAAAGAAAAATTGATACGGCAGGCGCTGAAAATGTGTCTGCCGATTTTTGTACCGTAAGAGGAAACTGCGACCGGAGTTTTGTTGCGGAAAAGCTGTATAATTACCGAACCCGGGCATTGCCGGCAATGTAAAATGTAATGCGGGATCAAGATAAATTGCACGATTTACCCATCTGGGTAATGTCATTCTTCTGAAAGCGGTGTAAAATATAATAAAGAGCAGTGGGCTTATATGAACTTTGAAAATTATAATGAGGAGGTAAAGGATTATGAAAATAAAATTTAAACGCATTACAGCTTTGTTTGCGGCACTTGCTATTATGATAACCGCACTGCCGCTGACAATCATACCTATCAGTGCCGCAGGCACCGATGGCGAAAGCACAGAGTATTCAAGTGACGGATACCTTATCGTCCGTAGTTACCGGCAGCTGAGATTGGCGTACAACGGCAGTGAGGAGTCTAAGATAAGGCTTGGCGCAGATATTGACTGCGACCCTGAGGAATATAAACCTAACTATCTGACGAGATTGTGTCCGCCTATAGAAAGTGACAAGACGCTGGACCTTGCCGGATATACGCTTAAAAAGACAGGTAACAGTATTGACGCGCAGGATCATCTGCTGAGCGTCCAATACAGTAAGCTGACCATCGAGGACTCGGTGGGAACGGGTAAAATGTATTTCTATGCCAAGGATGTAGCCCAGAATCTGTTTTTGGCTGAGAACAGAAGTACGATCGTTATAAACGGAGGTACATTCTGCTACACGGGTACCAATGCGATGTATTGTGAAATGATCAAGCTGAGTGCATCGGATCTTGTAATCAACGACGGTTATTTTGATGCACAGATCGGTACTCCGATAAAGCTGGATAACGGTTTTGCCGGCAAACAAAGAACGCTTAATTCTACCGCTCTGATAAACGGAGGTACTATAGTAACTACCTCCAGTATAGCGCTCTCCTCGATAGACGGTTGTGATTATTACGCATCGCTGGTTATGACGGGCGGAACCATCACAAACAAGAGCAAGGGCAGAGTGACCGATAAAACGGGAACGATAATTTCCGATCCGTATTTTGTCCGTGTTACAAGTGACGAGGCGTTACAGAAAAAGTATTACAACATAACGCTCCTGGGCGGAACAATGCCGCTTAGCCCAAATGATATAGAGGTATATTATCCTACCGAGAAGGCGGTACTTACTTCTAAAGCAGGTACAATCACAAATTCTGCAGAAAAGGTAGAGTACACGACTCTGCTTACCGCACCGCAGGCCGGCATTGACGAAAAGAAGGCTATGGCCGCAAGAGGCGCAGACGAGATCTGCAGGCTGAAGACCGACAGAAATAATTATGTGCTGAGCAATAACAAGCGCACACGTTTTACTGTCAACAGCAACAGCGTAGGTAAGATTGACCTGCTCACTCAGGCTCCCAATCCGTACGGTACGGGCGATCCGATAAAAACGGTAGATTGGTATGTATCCAAGAATTTCGGCTCGTTCACAGGAATTCCCGAAGCTATAAACGATCTGTCGTATACGCCGCCGGAGGTTACGGAAAAATGCACAATGCTGTATAAGGCTGTTATAAATTACGGCAATGTGCTGAGAATCAATGAGATAATAATAATTGATTATGACTTTGAAGCCGTAACGGAAATCAAGGCGGTCGTGTCGGGCTTTCACGGAGGTTCGACGTTAAGCGACGTCAGCGTTGCGTCGGGTGAACCCGAAAAATACAGTCTGACGATAAATAACATCCGTGATGTTTACGGAAACAATATAGTAAACGATCGTCAGCTGAGCAAAGGCTTCAAATACAACATATTTATAAAAGTAAAGCTGAACAGCGGATACGTTGCAGCGTATACAACCGGCACAGTAAAGATGCGCAGGTTTGAGGATCCCGCAAATGAATGGCAAGCGGCAGACCATATTTACATCGGCCTTAACGAGATTGCATTTAAGAGCGTTCTTGTTTGCGATGAAGGAATCAGGACGGTCGGGGTAGAGATCAGCAACTTCCTGCCTTACAGAAAGGTAAACGATCTGCAACTTACTTCATCGGAACCTGATAAATATTCGGTAACTCTTGTCACGCCGCTTTTAAACACATGGGAATATAACGAAGAGGTTTACGACGATGACGAGCTTATAGTAGATAACTGTTATGTAGTTGAATTCAAGGTAACGCCTAAGTCGGGATATGCGCTTTCTCCCGGTTATATATTCCGATGCAGGCTTGATACTTACAGAGAAGGATTCTGGCTGACATCCGAAGACAAGGAACTGTTCACGGTTTCCGATGACGGAAAGGTAGTGATTAACAGTCTGAGGGTGCCGTTTGAAGAATATGATCAGAATATATATGTACAGATAACGCCTCCGAAGGCAGGAGGAACTCCGGCAAAGAGTTTAATCTCACATAATCTTCCTGAGCATATGAGCCTTATAAGTATTGACTGGTATGACGATGAAGAATGGAAAACACCGACTGTATTTGAGAAGGGCAAGACGTACTGGTGCTATATATACATCAATGCCGACTGCTATGAGTATAATCTCAAAAAAGCAAAATTCTATCTGAACGGAACTCAGGTCAGACAGGATTACAGTTACAATTCAAAATACAAATACTACTATATTCTCGGTTATACGGAAATCAAGATCGAAAATGATGTTGCAACTCCTACAGGCTTTGCGGCGGAATCTGCGACTTCATCGAGTGTTTCGCTGAAGTGGGATAAGAACGCAAATGCAAGCGGTTATGAGATAGAGCAGTACAAGGGCGGAAAGTGGACACAGATTGCAAAGATAAATAACAGCTCCACGGTTTCGTACAATGTAAGCGGACTCATGGCAGGTACTGCATATTCGTTCAGGTTAAAAGCGTACAGAGATAACTTATCAAGTGATTATGTTACCCTTAACGTCAACACAAAACCGTACACTACAACGGGAATGAAGTGTGCCGCGAAAACAAGCAGTGATATCAAGCTTCAATGGGATAAGAACACTTCGGCAGACGGATACATGATCGATGTATATGACGGCACAAAGTGGAAGTCCATAAAGACGTTTACAAGCAACGCAAATACAAGCTTTGATATAAAAGGGCTGAAAGCAAGCTTAACGTATAAGTTCAGAATGAGAGCGTATAAGACGTTCGGAAGCGTGACGGAATACAGCGATGCGGTTTATCTTAACGTAACTACCAATCCGAATACGCCGACAGGAATGAAGTGCGTCGCGAAAACAAGCAGTGAAATCAAGCTTCAATGGGATAAGAACACTTCGGCAGACGGATACATGATCGATGTATATGACGGCACAAAGTGGAAGTCCATAAAGACGTTTACAAGCAACGCAAATACAAGCTTTGATATAAAAGGGCTGAAAGCAAGCTTAACGTATAAGTTCAGAATGAGAGCGTATAAGACATTCGGTAGCGTGACGGAATACAGCAATGCGGTTTATCTTAACGTCAACACAAATCCGAATACGCCGACAGGAATGAAGTGCGTTGCGAAAACAAGCAGTGAAATCAAGCTTCAATGGGATAAGAACACTTCGGCAGACGGATACATGATCGATGTATATGACGGCACAAAGTGGAAGCCCATAAAGACGTTTACAAGCAACGCAAATACAAGCTATGACATTGTCGGCTTACACGCCGGCACAACATATAAATTCAGACTGAGAGCGTATAAGGCGTTCGGAAGTGTGACGGAATACAGCGCGTACAGCGCGGAGCTGAACGTAACGACAGATCCGTCGGTAATAACAGGTGCTGTGCTCGGCGGAAGAGCTGCCGATGCACTCAGAGTGAACTGGAACAAAAACACTTCTGCCGATGGATATATCGTTGAGATGTATCAGGGCGAAAATTGGGTGCGTGTTGCCAAGATAACAGATAACAGCACGACCACATTCAGAAAAGCAGGTCTTGCTCCTTCGACGGTTTATAAGTTCAGGGTAAGAGCGTATAAGATAGATGGTAAGGCGGAGCTTTACGGTAATTACAGTTCAACAGTTACGGCAAGAACTAATCCATCTGTAATTACAGGTGCTGTACTCGGCGGAAGAGCTGCCGATGCACTCAGAGTGAACTGGAGCAAAAACACTTCTGCCGATGGATATATCGTTGAGATGTATCAGGGCGAAAATTGGGTGCGTGTTGCCAAGATAACAGATAACAGCACGACCACATTCAGAAAAGCAGGTCTTGATGCTTCGACGGTTTATAAGTTCAGGGTAAGAGCGTATAAGATGGATGGTACGACAGCGCTTTATGGTAATTACAGTTCAACGGTTACGGCAAGAACAAATCCGTCGGTAATGACAGGTGTTAAAATAGGCGGCGTTGCCAATGACGCGCTGAGAGTAAACTGGAATAAGAATGCTTCGGCACAAGGATACATCATTGAAATGTATCAGGGTGAAAAGTGGCTGCGTGTTGCAAAGATCACTGACAATAATACGACCACTTTCAGAAAGGCAGGACTTGCTAAGAATACGACCTACAAGTTCAGAGTCAAGGCTTATTATATGAGCGGCAAGACGGCACTTTACGGTAATTACGGAAGTGTCAGTGGAAAGACTGCGGCAAAATAAAGGCATAAAGCTAATAGCGACAGGGCATCGGTGCAAACCGATGCCCTTTTTATGCATAAAGATGAAATCGCGGCGGCGGACGAATACAAGCGGCAAAACCGCAAATAATACCGGCAAGCACTATTAGTCAATATGCACAAAAAGCAGGCAGGTTCTTGACTATAAATTCTATCTTGATTTTTTTAAAAAAGGCTTGTATTCCGCATCGGAATGCTGTATAATAAATCTTGCGCGTGAACGCGTACTGCAATGATATGCTGTGATGTCTGAGGTTGCGGCTATACCGGTAATTCAGACGGAGTATGTCCAGTGAATGGGCGAAAACGGCTTTGCAAAGCGGTTTTCGTGGCTTTATAGAAGATAAGGATCGTTCTCCCGTCAAGACGGGAAGGGTTAGCAATAAGGTTGATACCCCCGAGGGAAAAGATCCTGTTTTATATGGAAGCTTACGAAACACCCGGCACGGTATGTTTTATAAATACCGCAAGTCGTATCTTTCCCCCGCAAATATTACGAAAGGGAGAAACAAAATGGCAGTTAAGGAAAAAGTGAGAATCAAGCTTAAAGGCTACGAGCACGCAACAGTTGATGCAGCTGCTGCAAAGATCGTTGAAACAGCTAAGCGTACAGGCTCAAGAGTTGCAGGTCCTATTCCGCTTCCCACAAACAAGGAAGTAATAACGATCCTGAGAGCCGTACACAAGTACAAGGACAGCCGTGAGCAGTTTGAAATGAGAACTCACAAGCGTCTTATCGACGTTATCCGCCCCACCAACAAGACAGTTGAAGCTCTGCAGAGCCTCGAACTTCCCGCAGGTGTGGAAATGACTATGGAAGCGTAAGCCATAGCGAGTTATGTTGGCGTAAAGCCAACCAATAACCTTCGGCACCGGAAACCCGAAACAATATCGGTGTCGGTGGTCAAGTCGGGAAACCGACCAATAACCTAAACAGGAGGATTTAAACCATGACTAAGGGTTTAATCGGAAAGAAAATCGGAATGACTCAGATTTTCGACGAAGCAGGAAAAGTAGTTCCTGTTACCGTTATCGAAGCAGGTCCTTGTGTTGTAACACAGCTCAAGACAGCTGAGAATGACGGCTATGAAGCAGTTCAGCTTGGTTTCGGCGATTTATCACCGAAGCACGTAAACAAGCCCATGACAGGTCACTTCAAGAAGAATGACCTCCCCTTCAAGAGAACTCTCAAGGAGTTCAGATTAGACGACATCAGCAACGTAAACGTTGGCGACGTTCTCAAGGCTGACGTATTCGCAGCAGGCGACGTTATCGACGTAAGCGGCGTTAGCAAGGGTAAGGGCTTCCAGGGCGCTATCAAGCGTCACAACCAGCACAGACTTAAGGAAACTCACGGTACAGGTCCTGTTGTTAGACAGGCAGGTTCTATGGGCGCTTGCTCATCACCCTCGAGAATATTCAAGGGCAAGGGCATGGCAGGTCACATGGGTGCTGAGAACGTAACAGTTCAGAATCTCGTTATCGTTAAGATCGATGCAGAAAACAATCTTATCGCAATCAAGGGTGCTATTCCCGGTCCTAAGGGCGGAGTTGTGTGCATTACCGATGCGGTTAAGAAAGCGTAAGGAGGAGGATCATCATGGCAAAAGTATCAGTATATGATATGACAGGAGCTGTTGTGTCCGACCTTGAGCTTAATGACAACATTTTCGGTATTGAGCCGAACACAGTTGTTATGCACGCAGCAGTGGTAAATTACCTGGCAAATCAGCGTCAGGGTACACAGTCAACGCTTACAAGAACAGAAGTAAGCGGCGGCGGTAAAAAGCCTTGGCGTCAGAAGGGCACAGGTCACGCAAGACAGGGTTCTACCAGAGCTCCCCAGTGGACACACGGCGGTGTTGCTTTAGGCCCCAAGCCCAGAAGCTACACATACTCTTTAAATAAAAAGGTAAAGAGACTTGCATTAAAGTCTGCACTTTCGGCTAAGGTGCAGGACGGCAGCATGATAGTTGTTGACGCTATCACAGCTGACGAATTCAAGACAAAGACAATCGTTAATATGTTAAAGGCTCTCAGCGCTGACAAGGCACTCATCGTTCTCAACAGCGTTGACGAAAAGGTTATCAAGAGCGCCGCTAATATTCCCGGCGTAAAGACAACTCAGGCCAACACTCTTAACGTATACGACATCTTAAAGTACAACAAGTTCATCGTTGTTAAGGATGCCGTTGCTACTATCGAGGAGGTGTACGCATAATGGCAAAGCTTGCTTATGACATCATTTTAAAGCCCATCATCACAGAGAAGAGCATGGAAATGCTTACTCAGGGCAAGTACACTTTCAAGGTTGCCAAGGACTCCAACAAGATCGAGATAGCTAAGGCTGTCGAGGCTCTCTTCCCCGGTGTTAAGGTTGCTAAGGTAAACACAGTAAACTGCCGCGGCGTAATGAAGAGAATGGGCAGAAACGAAGGTTACACACCTGCTTGGAAAAAGGCAGTCGTAACACTCGCTGAAGGCTCAAAGACGATCGAGTTCTTTGACGGAATGATATAAAGGAGTGATATAAATGGCTATTAAGACTTATAAACCTGTCACCCCCGGTCGCAGAGGTATGACTGTTACCGACTACAGCGTTCTGTCAAAGGTTGAGCCCGAGAGAAGCCTGCTTGAGTCACTCAAGAAGAACTCCGGCCGTAACAGCTACGGTAGAATCACTGTAAGACACAAGGGCGGCGCACAGAGAAGAAAATATCGTGTAATCGACTTTAAGAGAAACAAGCTCGGTATGGATGCTGAGGTTATGACTCTTGAGTACGATCCCAACCGTTCAGCATTCATCGCACTGGTTCAGTACGAGGACGGCGAGAAGAGATACATCATCGCTCCCGACGGTCTGAACGTAGGCGACAAGGTAAGAAGCGGTTCCGACGCTGATATCAAGCCCGGTAACGCACTTGCACTTGCTGATATCCCCGTAGGTACGGTTATTCACAATATAGAGCTTTATCCCGGTAAGGGCGGTCAGCTTGTACGTTCCGCAGGTAACATGGCACAGCTCATGGCTAAGGAAAACGGCTACGCTCTGTTAAGACTTCCCAGCGGTGAGTTAAGAAACGTATCCGACAAGTGCATGGCTACTATCGGTGTTGTATCTAACCTCGACCACGAGAACGTTAACTACGGTAAGGCAGGACGTGTTCGTCACATGGGCGTCAGACCTACAGTAAGAGGTTCTGTAATGAACCCGAACGACCACCCCCACGGCGGTGGTGAAGGTAAGTCACCCGTTGGTCGTCCCGGCCCTGTAACTCCCTGGGGCAAGCCCGCTCTCGGTTATAAGACCAGAAAGATCGGCAAGAGCACAGATAAGTTCATCGTTAAGAGAAGAAACAGCAAGTAATAACTACTACAAGTCGTTGTTAATAAGTGCGGCGTTTGCGGCATAGCAGTAAAAATCCGCCGCATATTAACTTGCAATCCACTTGAAAGGAAATTATACAATGAGCAGAAGTATCAAGAAGGGACCTTACGTGCAGGAAGCGCTCATGAAGAGAGTGCTCGCTATGAACGAAGCAGGCGAGAAGAAGGTTCTCAAGACCTGGAGCCGTTCAAGCACAATATTCCCTGATTTCGTCGGACATACATTTGCTGTACACGACGGCAGAAAGCACGTTCCCGTATATGTGACTGAAGATATGGTAGGTCACAAGCTGGGCGAATTCGCTCCTACAAGAACCTACAAGGGTCATGCAGGAAGCAAAACAAGTAAGTAAGGAGGAGACATCAATGGAGGCAAGAGCAGAACTCAGACAGGTTCGCATATCCCCCCGCAAGGTTGGCGTTGTTCTTGATCTTATCAGAAACAAGCCCTGCGATATGGCTATGGCGATCCTCAAGCACACACCCAAGTCAGCGAGCGAGCCTTTACAGAAGCTCCTCAAGTCAGCAATGGCAAATGCAGAAAACAACCACTCAATGGATCTTTCCAAGTGCTATGTTTCAAGCTGCCACGTTGGCGCCGGCGTTACTTTAAAGAGAATCAGACCTAAGGATCACGGAAGAGCACATCGTATTCTCAAGAGAACTTCCAACATCGTTCTGGTTGTAAAAGAAGCTGAATAAGGAGGAGTACAATGGGACAGAAAGTTAATCCGCACGGTCTCAGAGTCGGAGTTATCAAAGATTGGGATTCCCGTTGGTTTGCCGGCAAGGCAACTTTTGGCGATACACTCGTTGAAGACTACAAAATCCGTGACTATATCATGAACAAGAGAATGCTCACAAGAGCAAACGGCGAAAAGTCCGACCAGCAGCTTTCAAGAGCAGCAGGTATTGCTCAGGTTGAGATCGAGCGTTCATCAGACAACAAGATCAAGATCCACATTCTTACCGCAAAGCCCGGTATGCTTATCGGCGCTAAGGGCGCAGAGATCGAAAAGCTCCGTGCAGAGATCTCAAAGATCGCAGGCGGCAAGGACGTTAACTTAAATATCGTTGAGGTTAAGAACCCCGATATGAATGCTAAGCTCGTAGCTGAGAACATCGCAATGCAGTTAGAGCAGCGTGTATCTTTCAGAAGAGCTATGAAGAGCTGCATCGGCAGAACAATGAAGTCAGGTGCAAAGGGTATCAAGACAATGGTAAGCGGCCGTCTTGGCGGTGCTGAAATCGCAAGAAGCGAGAATTACCACGAAGGCACGATCCCCTTACAGACATTAAGAGCAGACATTGATTACGGCGTTGCAAGAGCTAACACAACTTACGGCGTTATCGGTGTTAAGGTCTGGATCTACAAGGGCGAAGTTCTCAAGGGCGAGATCCCCGCACAGAGAACAACAGAAAAGCCCCGTCGCAGAAACAACGACAACAGATCACGCAGACCCAGAGTTGAGAAAAAAGAGGGAGGTAACGACTAATGCTGCTTCCGAAGAGAGTAAAGTACAGAAGAGTACAGAGAGGTCGTATGACCGGTAAAGCAACACGTGGTAATGTAGTCAGCCACGGCGAATACGGTTTACAGGCACTTGAGCCCGCTTGGATCACATCAAATCAGATCGAAGCTGCCCGTATTGCTATGACACGTTACATCAAGCGTGGCGGTCAGGTTTGGATAAAGATATTCCCCGACAAGCCCATCACAGAGAAGCCTGCCGAGACCCGAATGGGTTCTGGTAAGGGTTCACCTGAGTACTGGGTAGCAGTTGTTAAGCCCGGCCGTGTAATGTTCGAGATCGCAGGCGTTCCCGAAGAAACTGCAAGAGAGGCTATGCGTCTTGCTATGCACAAGCTTCCCATCAAGTGCAAGTTCGTAACTAAGGAAACAGGAGGTGAGCAGTAATGAAGGTTAAAGAAATCAGAGAGTTATCTGAAATGGAGCTCGACAAGAAGCTCGTAGAGCTTAAGCAGGAATTATTCAACCTCCGTTTCCAGCTCGCCGTTAACAAGCTCGACAATCCTACGAGAATCGGTGCTGTTAAGAAGGAAATAGCAATTGTCAAGACAGTTCAGCGTGAGCGTGAGCTGGCATCTGACAACAAGTAAGAGAGAGGAGGACTTTACTTTGAGCGAAAGAAATTTAAGAAAGACCAGAGTAGGTATGGTTGTAAGCGATAAGATGGATAAGACTATCGTAGTAGCAATCAAGGACAATGTCCGCCACCCTCTCTACAAGAAGATCATTAAGCGTACAATCAAGCTTAAGGCGCATGACGAGAACAACTCCTGCGGAATCGGCGACAAGGTTGAGATTATGGAGACCAGACCCCTTTCCAAGGATAAGAGATGGCGTTTAGTAAACATCATCGAAAAGGCTAAGTAATTTATTACTTTAAATTTATCGGAAGGAGAATAAATCCATGATTCAGATGCAGACACGCATGAAGGTTGCGGATAACACGGGCGCTAAAGAGCTTATGTGCATCAGAGTACTCGGCGGTACACGCAGAAAGTACGCTAACATCGGTGACGTAGTAGTTGCTTCCGTAAAGAAAGCAAGCCCCGGCGGAACTGTTAAGAAGGGCGATGTTGTCAAGGCAGTTATCGTTCGTTCAGCAACAGGCATCAGACGTGATGACGGAACATACATCCGTTTTGATGAAAACGCAGCCGTTATAATAAAGGAAGATAAGAACCCCAGAGGTACACGTATTTTTGGGCCCGTAGCCAGAGAGCTGCGTGACAAGGACTATATGAAGATCCTTTCACTTGCTCCCGAAGTATTATAATCCGGAGGTCGTAAATGAACACATTACACATCAAGACAGGCGATAACGTTCAGATCATGTCCGGCAAAGACAAGGGCAAGCAGGGCAAGGTACTTGAAGTATCTCCCAAGGAAAAGAAGGTTATCGTTGAAGGCAGAAACCTCGTAACAAAGCACGTTAAGCCCAGAAGACAGGGCGAACAGGGCAGTCTTGTAAAGGCAGAAGCTCCTATCTATGCGTGCAAGGTAATGCCTGTATGCCCCAAGTGCAACAAGCCTACAAGAGTAGGTCACAAGGTTGAGGGCGACAAGAAGGTAAGAGTTTGCAAGCACTGCGGCGCTGAGCTTTAATCAGACGCCCCGAATTACGGCAGAGAGGTCGGATAAAGTAACTTCCGGCTGCTGTCGCTAAAGGAGAAATAAACGATATGACAAGAATGAAAGCATATTACAGAGAAACAGTTGCTCCTGCTCTTTTCAAGAAGTTCGGTTACAAAAGCACAATGCAGGTTCCTAAGCTCGACAAGATAATAATCAATGTCGGCTGCGGCGAAGCAAAGGAAAACGCTAAGGTAGTAGACGCTATCATGAGCGACCTTATGCAGATCACAGGTCAGAAGCCCATTGTTTGCCGTGCTAAGAAGTCAGTAGCTAACTTCAAGCTCAGAGAAGGAATGGTTATCGGTGTCAAGGTAACACTGAGAGATGAAAGAATGTACGAGTTCCTCGACAGATTCTTCAACGTAGCTCTCCCCCGTGTTCGTGACTTCAGAGGTATCAACCCCAACTCATTCGACGGCAGAGGCAACTACTCTACAGGTATCAAGGAACAGCTGATATTCCCCGAGATCGAATACGACAAGATCGACAAGGTTCGCGGTATGGATATCAACTTTGTAACAACAGCTAAGACTGACGAAGAAGCAAGAGAGTTGCTCTCACTTATGGGCGCTCCGTTCGCTAAGTAAGACAAAGAAAGGAAACTATCAACTATGGCAAAGAAGTCAATGATTGCTAAACAGCAGCGTCCTGCAAAGTTTTCTACACGTTCTTACAACAGATGCAAGATCTGCGGCAGACCTCACGCTTATATGCGTAAGTTCGGTATCTGCAGAATTTGCTTCAGAGAGCTTGCTTATAAAGGACAGATCCCCGGCGTAAAGAAATCCAGCTGGTAATTTAAGAACAAATTTTCAAGGAGGAAGTAAGTAATGCAGATCACCGATACTATCGCAGATATGCTGACAAGAATTCGTAATGCTAACTCTGCAAAGCATCCTACAGTTGATGTGCCCGCTTCTAACATGAAGAAGCAGATCGCGCAGATACTCGTTGATGAGGGTTACATTAAGAGTTTCAGAGTGATAGATGACGACAAGCAGGGCGTTATCAGAATCACCTTAAAGTATACTGAGAACAAGTCGCAGGTCATTACAGGTTTACGCCGTGTAAGCAAGCCCGGACTTAGAATTTACTCAAACAGCAAGGATATGCCCAAGGTTATGAAGGGCTTAGGAATTGCAATCGTGTCTACCTCAAAGGGTATCATGACAGACAGAGAAGCACGCAAGAACAACGTTGGCGGCGAAGTGCTCGCTTTCGTTTGGTAATTAAGGAGGAACAGATATGTCAAGAATAGGTAAACATCCTATAGCTGTTCCTGCCGGCGTCGAAGTTAAAGTAGACGGTTCTACAGTTACAGTAAAGGGTCCTAAGGGCACACTCACAAAGGAGTTCAAGCCCTCTATGTCGATCGCAGTTGACGGCGGTTTTGTTACCGTTACACGTCCTGACGACGAAAAGGAAAACCGTGCACTTCACGGTCTTACAAGAACACTTATCCACAACATGATCGAAGGCGTTACAAACGGCTTCAAGAAGGAGCTTGACGTAAACGGTGTCGGTTACCGTGTACAGAAGCAGGGTAAGGATCTTATAATGAACCTCGGTTACTCACATCAGGTAATCGTATCCGATACAGAAGACATCAAGATAGAGTCACCCGCACCTAACAAGATCATTATCACAGGTATTGATAAGCAGAAGGTTGGTCAGTTTGCTGCTGAAGTAAGAGGCAAGCGTCCTCCCGAGCCTTATAAGGGCAAGGGTATCAAGTATACCGACGAAACGATCCGCCGCAAGGAAGGTAAAGCAGGTAAGGGTAAGAAATAAACCGCAAGGGGTGAAAAATAATGGTTAAAGTAATAGACAGCAAGAAGAGCAGAATCAAGCGTCGCAAGCGTATCCGTGCTAAGATCAGCGGTACTGCAGCTTGCCCCCGTCTCAGCGTTTTCCGTTCTGCTAAGCACATTTACGCTCAGATCATTGATGATGAAGCAGGCAAGACCCTTTGCAGTGCATCTACAATGGAGAAGAGCTTTGAAGGCTTCGGCGGCAACGCAGAGGCAGCTAAAAAGGTTGGTCTTGCTCTTGCAGAAAAGGCAAAGGCAGCAGGCATCAGCGATGTAGTATTCGACCGTTCAGGTTATGTATACCACGGCAGAGTTGCCGCGCTCGCAGATGGCGCTCGTGAAGGCGGACTCAACTTCTAATCAGTAAGGCAAGGGTTTACTGAAACCCGCAATAAAAACAGGAGGACAAGAATTTGGCACTTTTAGATGCAAGCAATTATGAGCTTTCCGAAAAGGTTGTTGCTCTGAACCGTGTATCCAAGACTGTTAAGGGCGGACGTATCATGAAGTTTTCCGCACTGGTTGTTGTTGGTGACGGCAACGGTGTCGTAGGCTTCGGTATGGGTAAGTCGAACGAAGTTCCCGACGCTATCCGTAAGGGCCTTGAGGACGCTAAGAAGAACCTCGTTAAGATCTCATTAAAGGGTACAACGATCCCTCATGAAATAGTAGGAAAATTCGGCGCAGGCGCTGTTCTTATGAAGCCCGCTCCCGAAGGTACCGGCGTTATCGCAGGCGGTCCCGTTCGTGCTGTCGTAGAAATGGCAGGTATCAAGAACATTCGTACTAAGTCACTTCGTTCTAACAACCCCTGCAACGTAGTAAGAGCTACAATGGCAGGTCTTACAGCTCTCAGAGATGCACAGCAGGTAGCTGAGCTCAGAGGCAAGTCTGTAAAAGAGATCTTAGGTTAAGCTTTTACTTTGCAGAAAGGACGGAAACCGAAATGGCTTTAAAAATCAAGCTGGTTAAATCACTGGTTGGACGTAAGGACAGCCACATCGCAACAGCAGCCTCTCTCGGACTTCGCAAGATCGGCGCCGAAACAGTTCAGCCCGACAATGCAGCAACAAGAGGCAAGATAAAAGAAATTTCTTATTTAGTTGAGGTTACTGAGGAATAATTCCTTACACCTTATAGAGGTTAAATAAGCACATTAACAAATAGGAGGTGTAACAATTGAAGCTACACGAATTATACCCTGCAGCAGGTGCAACAAAGGAAGTTAAGCGTATCGGACGCGGACACGGTTCCGGTCACGGTAAGACAGCCGGTAAAGGTCACAAGGGTCAGTGGGCACGTTCAGGCGGCGGTGTAAGACCCGGATTTGAAGGTGGTCAGACATCACTTGCAAGACGTATGCCTAAGAGAGGCTTTAACAATATCTTTGCTACAGAATACACTGTTGTAAACGTAGCCGACCTCGAAGCTCGCTTTGAGAGCGGTGCTGTTATCGATACAGTTGCTCTTATCGAAGCAGGTCTTGTAACTAAGGTTCTTGACGGCGTTAAGGTACTTGGCAACGGTGAAATCACTAAGAGCTTTACAGTTAAGGCTGCAAAGTTCTCTGAATCAGCTAAGGCTAAGATCGAAAGTGCCGGCGGAAAGGCTGAGGTAGAGTAATGTTTCAAGTCTTTAGAAACGCGTGGGCAGACCCCGCACTTCGCAAAAAGATTTTATTTACATTGCTCATAATAGTTATATTCCGCTTCGGCGCGGCAATCTTCGTTCCATTCCTTGAGCCCTCAACTATCAAACAGATGATGGGTGAAGGAACGATACTTAATTATCTCGACGTTATGACGGGAGGATCGCTCAGCAACGGTACGCTGTTCGCTATGTCGATCACACCGTACATCAACGCCTCGATCATAGTTCAGCTGCTCACGGTTGCGATTCCCGCACTGGAGCGCCTGAGCAAGGAAGGCGAAGAGGGACGTAAGAAGATAAACAAGATCACGAAGTATGTAGCTTTGGGCATTGGATTATTCCAGGCGATAGCATTCTACATCGGACTTCGCAACACTGTAAACGAAACAACACACAAGAGTGCTGTTCTCTATACAGACGGCTTTGACGGAGTTCTTGCGGCGATCACGATAGTTGCTTGCTTTGTAGCCGGTGCTTCGCTTATAATATGGCTGGGTGATCAGATCTCCCAGAAAGGTATCGGCAACGGTATTTCAATGATACTGTTTGCAGGTATCATATCACGAGTTCCCGATATGGTTATCAATCTGATCAAGCAGATCTCGGTAGCTCCGCAGAACTGGTTCTTCGTTCCGCTGATACTCGTTATTTATGTTGTAATGATCGCATTCGTAATCCTTATGACAAATGCAGAAAGACGTATTCCCGTTCAGTATGCAAAAAGAGTAGTCGGCAGAAAGATGTACGGCGGTCAGACAAACCACATTCCGATAAAGGTTGCAATGGCAGGCGTTATGCCTATCATCTTCGCAATGTCTATCATGTCACTGCCCGCAACGATCGGATACTTCTTCGGTGTAACTGCAACATCGGGCCACGCATTCTGGAGCGACTTTATAGCTCTGTTCAGCACTAACAACGTGGTTTATGCAATACTTTATTTCTTCCTTATCATCGGCTTCAACTACTTCTATATTGCAATGCAGTATAATCCTGTACAGATAGCCAATGACCTTAAGAAGAACAACGGTGCTATCCCGGGTTATCGTCCGGGCAAGCCCACATCGGATTTCATCCACAACTCACTTTCAAAGGTTACTCTGGTAGGTGCAATATTCCTTGGTATCATCGCAATATTCCCTATTATATTCCAGAACCTCACAGGCATTACAGGCCTTTCACTCGGTGGTACGACAATACTCATCGTTGTAGGCGTTGCTCTTGAAACAGTCCGTGCACTCGAAAGCCAGATGATGATGCGTCATCATAAGGGCTTCCTCGAATAAGAGAAAGGAACTTATATGAATCTTATTTTCTTAGGCGCACCCGGCGCAGGTAAAGGAACACAGGCAGAAGTAGTCTGCGAAAAACTTGGTATACCCGCTATATCAACAGGAAATATGCTCAGAGAAGCTGTAAAGAACGGCACACCTGCCGGTCTTGCAGCAAAGGAGTGTATGGACAGAGGCGATCTCGTTCCCGATGAAGTCGTTATCGGCATCTTAAAGGACAGAATCGCTCAGGATGATGCAAAAAACGGTTTCATTCTTGACGGTTTCCCGAGAACAGTTGCTCAGGCCGAGGCACTTGACGCTATGGGCGTTCAGATCGACAAGGTAATTGAGATCTCTGTTCCCGATGAGAAAATCATCTCAAGACTTTCGGGCAGAAGAGTCTGCGAAGGATGCGGCGCTTCTTACCATGTAGACTTTAAGCCTACAAAGGTAGAAGGCAAGTGCAATCTTTGCGGCGCTAACGTAGTTCAGCGTATCGATGATAAGCCCGAAACGGTAGTCGCAAGACTGAAGACCTACTATGAAAAGACTGCACCTCTCAAGGATTACTACATGAGAAAGGGCAAGCTTATAACCGTACAGGGTCAGGAAGAGATCGCAGAAACTTCAAAGCTCACCCTTGCGGCAGTTGAGGCAAAGTAATGATTCAGGTTAAATCGGCAAAAGAAATTGAAATAATGAAGAAAGCCAATCAGATAGCGGCTGATGCTCTTATCGTTGCGGGCAATGCAATAACGCCCGGAATGAGTACATGGGAGCTTGATAAGATCATTCATGATTTTATCGTATCAAAGGGCGCTATCCCCTCATCACTCGGTTACGGAGGCTTTACAGGCAGTGCCTGCATTTCAGTCAACTCCGAGCTGATACACGGCATTCCTTCAAAGAAGAAGATCATCAGAGAGGGCGACATCGTTTCAGTCGATGTTACCGCTGAGATCGACGGTTTCAACGGTGATAACGCCTATACCTTTAAGGTCGGCAAGGTTCCCGAGAGAGCCGAAAAGCTCCTTGAGGTCACTGAGGCTGCTTTGTACGAGGGTATAAAGATGGCTCTTCCCGGTAACAGAATCGGCGACATTTCAAATGCCGTGCAGACTTATTGTGAATCAAGAGGCTACTATGTAGTAAGAAAGTTCATCGGTCACGGGATCGGACACGATATGCACGAGGACCCCGAAGTTCCTAACTTCGGCAAGCCCGGCAGAGGTCCGCGACTTGTACCGGGAATGGCGATCTGCATTGAGCCTATGATAAATGAAACTACAGCTGAGATCCGTATACTGCCTGACAAATGGACGGTGGTTGAGGCAAACGGTAATTACAGTGCGCATTTTGAGCACACTATCGCAATAACAAACGGTGATCCGCTTATTCTCACGGAAAGCTCGCTTCACCACCCGAAGAAATAACGGAGGGCGTATGAACAATACGGTTATTGCAGCTGGTATGGTTGTAAAAAGTATGGCAGGTCATGACAGCGGGAGCTATTATGCGGTCATACGGGCAGAAAACGGTTTTGCGTATATTGCCGACGGCAAGCTGCGCAAGGTCGAAAAGCCCAAAAAGAAAAATCCGCTCCATTTGCAGAAAACATTGGTTACTGTAGTGCTTGCGGATATCACAAACAAAAAACTAAGATCTGCATTAGCGGCACTGAACCGCGAGGCAGACAACATCGCCGAGGAGAGTGACAAGCTTGTCTAAAGAAGATGTAATCGAGGTAAGCGGCAAGATCGTTGAAGCGCTGCCTAACGCAACGTTTCAGGTCGAACTTGAAAACGGACATAAGATACTGGCTCATGTAAGCGGCAAGCTGCGAATGAACTTTATTCGTATCTTACCCGGTGATAAGGTAACAGTCGAAATGTCACCGTATGACCTGACTAAAGGCAGAATTACCTGGAGAGCCAAGTAAGTCTGCATAAACGAATACGAGCAAACGCTCGTCTGTAACAAATACAGGAAGGATGATATTAAGATGAAAGTTAGACCTTCAGTAAAGCCTATGTGCGATAAGTGCAAGGTAATCAAGCGCAAGGGCAAGGTTATGGTAATCTGCCAGGAACCTAAGCATAAGCAGAGACAGGGTTAAGCCCTAATTTAACAGGAGGAAAAAGATATGGCAAGAATTGCTGGTATCGACCTGCCGAAGGAAAAGCGTGTTGAGATCGGTCTCACATACGTTTACGGAATCGGCAGAAAGACAGCTAACGACATTCTGGCAAAGGCCGGTGTAAACCCCGACACCAGAGTCAAGGATCTTACCGATGATGATGAAGCTAAGATCCGTGATGCTATAGAGCAGCTCGGCGTAGCTGTAGAAGGTGACCTCAGAAGAGAAGTAGCGCTCAACATCAAGCGTCTGGTTGAAATCAACTGCTTCAGAGGCACACGTCACCGTAAGGGTCTTCCCGTTCGTGGTCAGAGAACAAAGACCAACGCAAGAACAAGAAAAGGTCCTAAGAAGACCATCGCTAATAAGAAGAAGTAATCTTTACGGAAAGGTGGTAAAACAATGGCAAAGGCAACCGCTACTAAGAAGCCTGTAGTTCGCAGACGTCGTGAGCGTAAGAACATTGAAAACGGTTCAGCTCATATCCAGTCTACGTTCAATAATACGATAGTTACTATCACAGACCTTCAGGGCAACACATTATCATGGGCATCAGCCGGTGAAATGGGTTTCAGAGGCTCAAGAAAGTCAACTCCTTTCGCAGCTCAGACAGCCGCTGAAACAGCAGCTAAGGCAGCTATGGAGCACGGTCTGAAGACTGTAGAAGTTTACGTTAAGGGTCCCGGATCCGGACGTGAAGCAGCTATCCGTGCATTACAGGCAGCAGGTCTTGAGGTTAGACTTATCAAGGATGTAACTCCTATACCTCACAATGGATGCCGTCCTCCCAAGAGAAGACGTGTATAATCATAAACTGAGTGTAGTTTACTCGGTGTCGCGGAAGGTATTATCCTTCAGAAACGATATTTATTTAAAAAACGGAGGTACTGACAAATGGCAGTAGACAGACAGCCGGTCTTAAAGAGATGTAAGGCATTAGGCATATCCCCTATGGTACTGGGATACAGCAAGGAAACAAACCGTCACGCAAACGCTAACAACAGAAAGAAAGTTTCTGAGTACGGATTGCAGCTTAAGGAAAAGCAGAAGCTGAAATTCATTTACGGCGTTCTCGAAAAGCAGTTCTATCACTACTACGAGATGGCAGTTAAGATGGACGGCGTTGCAGGTGAAAACCTCATCAAGATCCTTGAATCAAGACTTGATAACGTTGTATTCAGAATGGGTATGGCTATCACAAGAAGAGAAGCAAGACAGTTAGTAACACACGGTCACTTCACAGTAAACGGCAAGAAGGTAGACGTTCCTTCTTACAGAGTAAAGCCCGGCGATGTTGTTGCAGTCAGCGAAACAAGCAAGAAGAGCCCCAAGTTCGCTCAGATCATCGAACAGACAAACGGCAGAATAGTTCCGTTATGGCTGGACGTAAATAAAGAGGCTATGACAGCCAAGGTTACTCGTGAATTTAGCAGAGAAGAGCTTGACTATGAAATAGCTGAGCACCTGATCATCGAGTTATATTCAAAATAATCTCGTCGAGCAGTATTGCGAAAACTCTTCATACCGTGGACAGCATGGTATGTATCGGTTATTTTTAATTTACAATTCCGCACTGAGATATGTGCGGAGGGCATTGCCCGCCAAATCGTAATTTAAAATTAACCGGGCGGTTCCCCCGAAAAGGGGGATACAGCCCGTTCGTACATCGTTAACCCGATGAAAACATCTGACAAACTTGTGGGAGGGTAAACCAAATGCTTGAAAAAATCGAAAAGCCTGTGATCGAGACCGTTAAGTTAAAACCCGATGGAACCTATGGTATGTTTACACTTGAGCCTCTGGAATGCGGCTATGGCAACACACTTGGCAACAGCCTTCGTCGTGTATTGCTTTCATCGCTTCCCGGCGTTGCAGTAACGTCTGTCAAGATTGACGGCGTTCAGCACGAGTTTTCGACTATCCCCGGTGTTAAAGAGGACGTAACGGAAATTATCCTCAACATCAAGGGTCTCATTGCAAAAATGTATGGCGAATGCCCGAAAACAGTTTATATTGAAGCTGAGGGCGAGTGCGATGTTACTGCCGGTGACATAAAGACCGACAGTGAGATCGAAATTCTCGACCCCGGTATGCATATAGCTACCCTCGGCCCCGGAGCAAAGCTCTATATGGAGATTACGCTCGACAAGGGCAGAGGATATGTGTCTGCTGAAAAGAACAAGCAGCAGCTTCAGCCGGTAATCGGCATAATTGCTGTCGACAGCATTTATACACCTGTTTTAAAGGTGAATTATACAGTTGAGAACACCCGTGTAGGACAGCGCACCGACTATGACAAGCTTATATTAGAGGTTTGGACAGACGGTACGATTTCTGCAAAAGAGGCAGTCTCATATGCCGCTAAGCTTCTGGTAGACCATCTGCAGCCGTTCGTTGAGCTGTCTGATGAGGCTATACAGCCTGAGCTTATGGCAGACAAGAGTGAGTCGGGCAAGGATAAGCTCCTCGAGATGACTATCGATGACCTTGACCTTTCCGTTCGTTCATTCAACTGCTTGAAGCGTGCAAACATCAACACTGTTGACGATCTTATCAATAAGTCGCAGGGTGATATGATGAAGGTTAGAAACTTAGGCAAGAAGTCGTTTGAAGAAGTCAGAGCAAAGCTCCAGTCTTTAGGTTTTGATCTCGCAAGCGACGATGACAACAATTGACAAGTGACTTTCAATTTGTCTGAAAGGAGAAATATCCATGGCAGGTTCAAGAAAACTGGGAAGAACCAGTGATCACAGAAAGGCTATGCTCAGAGGTATGGTAACACTGCTTCTTGAAAAGGGCAAGATCGTTACTACAGTTGCAAGAGCTAAGGAAGTTCGCAGCGCAGCTGAAAAGATGATCACTCTCGGCAAGGCCGGCACACTGCATACAAAGCGTCAGGTTTACAGCTACATCACTAAGGAAGACGTAGCTAAGAAACTGTTTGATGATATAGCACCCAAGTACGCTGACAAGAACGGCGGTTACACACGCATCATCAAGATCGGCCCCAGAAGAGGCGACGCAGCAGAGATGGCTGTTATCGAATTAGTTTAATTTGATATAATTAAATAGCTTACGCCCACCTTTCGGTGGGCGTTGTTGTTTATATAAAGCAAAATAAGAGCATATATAATATCATGATGATAAAAAATATCACACACATAAAAACGAATTGTAACAAAAATATAAATGAAAAACTTAACAGATATATTCATCGGCAAATTTAACAAAAACAATAGTAAAATTTGTATAATCTAACAGTTGAAAAAAATGTGATAAAATGCTATACTATACAAAGAAAGTAGGTTAATTATGTCAAAATTGAAAAAGGTAATTTAAAAGGTATCAACGATTACTTTGGCAGTTGTGACATTAAGTGTATGTGCAATCGTAGCACAAGCTGAGATCAATTGTGTGAATATAAACCACACAGGAGGTTATCAATGCGACCAAAATGCAGATGCATTTATCACGATCACAAAAGAAAAAATAGGTACAATGGCTTATTGTTACAGCAATTCTGTTTATATCAGAGCAACTACCACAACAGGAGGTATTACATCGCAAGGATTTACAGCAAGTTTGTCCAACCCTAAACGTTGTGACAGAAAAGGAAATTTCACAAACGGTGTTGTTAGCGGAAAGATTATTCTTAAAGGTGATGTGAGCAGATATACGGTAAATACCGGATGGTTTTCAAGTACCGAGTACCTTAGGATTACAAACACAAATTCTAAAGATCAGGGAAGCAAACAAACTTTTACTAAACGTTACAATGACCATTACGCTTGATATTAAGGAGGTATTTATATGAAAAAACTTATAACGCTTGCACTGGTAACAATAATGGCGCTTATTTGCACTGCGTGTGCAAATGTTGCAGCTGATAACGATGTGTCGGTCGAAAAGCCGGAACTTAAATATGGCAGGTATTATCTTAATGGTGACAAAGAAAGCGGTCTGTATGTAGATCTGGATGAAAATTTCATAGTTATGGGCGGAGAAAACCTAAGAAAGCATCAAGAGGATTTTTGTCGCCGATATGCAGGGGATACATACTCCAATGAGGAACAGCTACAGGATAATGTAGATGAAATAATGCTTGCATATGGCAGTAAAAGCGAGTATAATTACACAGTTCTTCAGGTCGGTTCAGATTATCACAATTATATCTTTTTCGACTATTTCCATGATGGCTCGTTTGATAAAAGCAAAGACAGCGGTGCGGCTTATGAGTATCCTAAGGTAGGAATGTTGACCACGGATAATGATGATTTTTATCTTGTGCAATAAAATCGGAACATTTGACAAGGATGCTGTTACAGGTATTTAATAAAAACGTTGAAAAAAGGCAAAATCAAAGTTTTAGAAAAAGAATTTATTTTGGTTTGATTATCCGGAATATTTATATGTGCCATACGCCCACCTTTCGGTGGGCGTTGTTGTTTACCACAGTCAAATTCAAGTGAAAGATCCGTGAAATTGTGCTTATAGACAAAATCCGCTTGAAATAGTGCGGATTTTATGTTAAAATAAAATAAGTATGTTATAGGCTACTCGATAGCAGAAAAGAGGTACAAATTGGATACATTTGGTGAACAGCTTGTTAAAAAGGCTACAACAGGTGCTGACTGGGCAAAGAGAATAGGTCTTACGGTTTTAGGACTGGTTGTTGCTACCGTTCTTATGTGGCTGTCATTCTTTACAGGATTTATGGTGCTGACGCTTCTTTCGGTAGGAGCGCTGTTCGGACTGGTATGGCTTCTGACAGGAATGAGCTATGAATATGAGTATATACTTACAAATGACGACCTTGATATCGACAAGATAACAGGCAAAAGAAAAAGGAAACGTCTTATCACATTAAAGATGAATACGGTAGAGGAATTCGGCATATATGACGGCACTAACGGTGCAAATGCCGACGCGACCGTTATCGCATCGGACGGAACTAATATAAATGCGTATTATCTTATTGCAAAGCACAAGACGCACGGCAGAACAATGCTCATATTTTCACCCGATAAGCGTATGTCGGAAATGATACTTGAATCACTGCCGTACAAAGTAAAGCAGGAAGCGAAACAGAGTATAGAGTCTATACAGCAAAGCGCAGAATAATTAACGGTTTGTCGGAAGGACTGATAGCAACGGTACGCAATAAGAAAAATAAAATAAAAGCTGCTTTTTGCTGTATGCTTACGGTGTCTGTCGTTGCGGTAAGCGCAGGTTGCGGTAGCGTAGACCTCACAATGGACGGCAGAAACAGTAATGTACAAGGCGGAGCCAAGCCCGCTGTTAGTGTTGTAAAGCCGATACAGACAACTGCCGAAACGACAACAACAACCACCACTACAACGACAGCGGCAACTACAGAAGCCCCCGAACCCGAGCCGGTCTATGGCGACGATTTTGTAAACTGCCATGCGGCAATATGTTACGACCTTACAGAAGGTAAGATCATATATTCTAAGAATGCCGATGAGCTTGTCTACCCTGCAAGCACCACAAAGCTGCTCACAGCGCTAACGGCGATAGAATATACATCACCCGAGTTTATATACTATGTCGGAAGCGAGCTTGAGCTTGTTGCGCAGGACTCCAGTATGTCGTGGATAGCGCAGGGTTCAACTCTCAGCCGGAATGCGATACTGACCGCAATGCTTGCCCCCTCCGGTAATGACGCGGCATATACGATAGCTGTCAATGTTGCAAGAAAGGTGTACGGCGATGATATCAGCGACAGCGAGGCTGTGTCATATTTCGCGGTGCTGATGAATGACTATGCAAAAAAGCTCGGAGCAGAGAACACTCATTTCACCGTCCCCGACGGTTATCACGATAACGATCATTATACCACAGCGTCCGATATGTTGAAGCTTGCTATCGCGGCAACGCAGAGCAGTACAATATGCGATATCACCTGTCAGCCGCTTGCGATAGTATATGACGAAGAGGGCGGCGTTCACAGCTGGGACAACGGAAATATTCTGCTCACAGATACAACAATACCGTATGAAGTATATGGCTTTAAAACAGGCTTTACCGATGAGGCGGGCTTCTGCTTTATCGGTTATGCGGGTATGAACGATAAGAAGATCATTACGCTGACATACGGCTGTGAAGTCGAAAACCGCTTTGCCGATACAAAGAAGCTTATGGATCTCGGCTTTGATATTTATGACGAAAACCACGACTACTACAGTGTAGCCGAATACTAAGGAAGACAAAATGAAGATATTATCGATAGAAAGCTCCTGCGATGAAACGGCCGCGGCGATAACCGAGGACGGCAGAAAAGTATTATCCTCTGTGATAGCCACACAGATAGATGAGCATAAATTGTACGGCGGAGTTGTCCCCGAAATAGCATCGCGCAGACATTGTGAGAACATAACGGGCGTGTGCGCAGAAGCGCTTGAAAAGGCAGATATGACGCTTGATGACGTTGACGCAGTAGCAGTGACCAACGCCCCCGGACTTATAGGTGCTCTGCTTGTCGGCGTGAACTTCGCCAAGGGACTTGCACTTGCAAAGAACAAGCCGCTTATTGCAGTGCACCACATAAAAGGTCATATTGCGGCGAATTACATAACCCACCCCGAGCTCGAGCCGCCTTATCTGTGCCTTGTGGTATCGGGCGGTCACAGCCATATTGTAAAGGTAAACAGCTACACCGAGCTTGAAACAGTCGGCAAGACTACCGATGATGCGGCAGGCGAAGCGTTCGACAAAGCCGCAAGGGCAATGGGCTTTCCTTATCCCGGCGGTGTACATATCGACAGAGCGGCAAAGCAGGGTGACGCGAAGCTGTATAAGCTCCCCCGTCCCGCAACGAAAAATCCGTATGACTTCAGCTTTTCGGGACTTAAGACCGCAGTAATAAACCTTATCCACAACAACGAGCAGAAGGGCATCGAAACCGATGTAAATTCCCTCGCCGCTTGTTTTCAGGACACTATCACCTCTATCCTGGCGGAAAAGTTTATGGCGGCGGCAAATGAGCTAGGCTATACAAAGCTTGCGCTTGCAGGCGGTGTAGCGGCAAATTCCATGCTCCGTGATAAGCTGTCGGAGATGGCAAATGCAAGCGGAAAGCAGTTCTATATGCCCGATATATCGCTTTGCGGCGACAATGCGGCTATGATAGGCTGTCAGGGCTATTATGAGTATCTTGCGGGAAATATTGCGGATATGTCGCTTAACGCATATGCTACAAAAAAGCTGCATATGCTTTGATTTAAAACAAAAGAATATGATCTGAGCCACGACTATTTGCCGTGGCTCGCAGTCTGTCGAAAGACCTATTTAAACATTGAAATGCGGTGTCGGGTGTTGCTTGCTCTGCCGGTTTTGCAACTCTGCAAGGTCAGCTGTTTGTGCCGTTGCATCATACAAGTGCTGTTGTTTTGGTTAGTTTTTTCATGGCATTTCCCTCCATTTTTTTATAAGACAAGATTTGTTATACAATGATATTGAATCGCTTATTTTTTCATTGCTGTTTCTCATAATTGAGTTTGGTGCGAAGAGCCGAAATTTGTTGTACTTTCCTTGCTGTATAAAGATGCGTCAAGTATTGTTTTTGATCCGTCTTTATTCTGGAATACTACCGAGTAATCGTCTGTTTCCTGCGCAAATAAGCGGTTTGCGTGTTCTTTTTCTTTTCATAAGTACATCAGTTTTGTTTTTGAAAAAGAAACACTTTTTCTATTGTTACAATATCACTTATGCTATGCAATATCAAGACTTGTCTTGATATTTTGTGAAATATAGCCAACAAAAATTGTCATAATAACCAAGGAACAGCGACACAATTCCTCAGCTTGCTCATATTATATTGCTTTAGTAAAAGTGTACTATACGAAAAAAGCGAGACGAGCGCACTATTTTTGCGCTTCGACCCACCTTTCCTTTTCCGGGTTGCGTCACAGCCCCATATATACCTATCCTTTTATTATATAAAACCTTTCCGTCCCCGTATTCTCGCAGAAATACCTGTCATGCTCTGCAAGGAGCATAGTCGGCGTATTCACACTGAGTAGCCGTTCGAGCTGTATCCTTGAAATAATATCGACAAAGTTCAGCGGCTCGTCCCATATATAAAGGTTTGCGGGCGTGGCAAGACTGCCCGCTATAAGCACCTTCTTTTTCTGTCCCGCACTTAGATTTTCGGTTCGTCCGATAAGCTCCTTGCGAGAAAAACCGAGCTTCGCGAGTATCGCACGGACAAGCTCGGCATCAACACCGAGCCGCTCTGAAAATTCGTCAAGCGTTCCTGAAAGCCCATTTGTATCCTGCGGCAATACCGATATTTTAAGCCCGGGCGCTTTTGCTATACTTCCGCTGTAGCTTATATCCGCCCCTGCGATGATTTTAAGGATTGTAGATTTTCCGCAGCCGTTTTTGCCCGACAGACACAGCCTTTCCCCGTAAGACAGCGTAAATGAAACAGGCTCGCATAAAGCGTTGCCGCAATAGTACGGAACAAGGTTCTGCACCGAAAGCACCGTTGCCGATTTAGCCCTGATCGAGGGGATTTTCAGCACATCGATATATTCGCGGTTTTTCAGCAGCTCAGATTTCTCGTTTATCGCCGACTGTCTGCGGTTTTCGACAGCTTTCATACGCTTCATAAGGGCTTTCGCCTTAGCGCCCTCGACAGCTCTCCTGTCAGGCGATTTCTCCGTTTTTGTCGGGTCGATCCCTATCTTTCTGCTCTCCGCCGTATCAGCCCACTTTTTACTGCGTTCTGCGGCGGCTTTGAGATGCCCTATCTCACTTTTCAGCTTCTTGTCACGCATAAGCTCGTTTGCTTCTTTTCTGTCGAAGTTCTCTTTCCACACGCTGTAGTTACCGTTTATTATTTCGATATCACTGCGGCTCAGCGACAGTATATGGTCGGTGCATTTGTCAAGCAGATCACGGTCGTGTGATACAAGTATAAATCCGCTCTTTGCTTTAAGATAGTCGCCTATCACCTCTCTTGCGTCAAGGTCAAGGCAGTTGGTCGGCTCGTCTATCAGCAGGAAAGCGTTGTCGCGCAAAAACAGCAGGCACAGCAGAAGCCTTGTCTGCTCGCCGCCCGACAGCGTGTTGAACGGTCTGTACAGAATTTCGCAGTCTGTACCCATATAAGACAGCTCACGGATAACTTCCCATTCTTCGACTCCGGGACATATCACCCCGATAAGCTCACTGCCTGTCATACCCTTGTCCTCTACATCAAAAGGAAAGTACAGGAACTCAGCCTTTGTGCTCACCGCACCGCCGTTTTCAAGCTCGCCTGTCAACAGCTTCAGAAGTGTGGTCTTACCCCGTCCGTTCCTGCCGATAAGCCCTGTTTTCCACGTTGTGTCAAGCGTGAATGACGCATTCTCATACACGGCTTCATCACAGCCGTCATAGTAATAGGTTAAATTGTTTACACTGATTATAGACATAATATCATACCCCTTTCTGTATCAAAAAAGCCGCAGGAACATACGCTCCCACGGCTTTTTATCCCGATCTTCGCATAAACACACGGCGAAAAAGGGCATAATACAAGACCGACAGCAATACATTCCTGCATTGCAGACACGAAACCAAGCCCGCTTCATCGCCCGTCTTATCATATAGGGCGGCAAGGGCTATAAGGGTATTTCGTTCTGCTCTTGTCAGGAATTTGTACGCATTGCATTCGGTCCTTTCATTTTAGATTTTGAAATATCGTATCCTGCGATACAAGCGGATTATAACACAGCTTACTTTATTTGTCAAGAGGCAGACCGAAAATTCAAATCCGCATTTGAGCGGTTTACGGCAAAATTCAGACGGGTTGACAAAAAATAACTGATATGCTATAATTTATTTTACAGGGATATTTTGCCTGTATTTTACTTGAAAGCCGAATGCGATACTATTAACGATACTATTAAAAGGAGCGATTCGACCGATGAAAATTAAAAACCGTTTTAAAAAAGCCGTGGCGGTACTGATGCTTGTCACAATGACCGCAATTTCCGTATGCGCCTGTGCCGATAAGAGCGGATCTGACAAGTCAGGCGAGCCTGGTGCGGTGCAGGGAAACTACTATCTTGACGCAGACAAGTCAAAGCAATATATCAGCTTTAACGAGGATAACAGCTTCAGATTTGTCGGATATGATTTTGAAGTGCTCGCAAAAGACCTTGTCGGCGATATGATAGAAGATAAGACGGCTCTTGCTGAAAGGCTTGACGATGCTTATACATATCGTTTTGATAAGGATACGAATGAGCTTTGGTTTAACGTTCTGCAGTCCGATAGCTCCGATTCCGCTGAATTTGTGATTCCGATGCAGCTCGGAGGCGACAAACAGAGCGTGACGTTTCTGAATAAAACATATAAAATTGCACAGTAACAATTACGGCACACTTAATATACACGGTGTGCCGTTTTGGGTATCGGAGGGATAACTTATGGGCGGTATAATGTACCGGACGGAAAATCTTAATAAAAGCTATGCTGACGGTGACGGAGTGTGCTATGCTCTGAAGGATGTAAATCTTGATATAAGCAAGGGGCAGATGGTGGCGATTGTCGGCGAGTCGGGGAGCGGAAAATCAACGCTTTTGAACATACTCGGAGCGATAGACAGCGCAACCGGCGGAAAGGTCATAGCGAACGGAAAAAATATAGCAGGTCTGTCGGAAGAACAGCTTAGCACTTACCGCAGTAAAACTGTGGGATTTGTTTTTCAGGCGTTTCATATCATTGATTGCTACACGGTATATGACAATATCGAGCTTCCGCTTATAATAAACAAAGTGCCGGGATCACAGCGTGACGATATGATCAGGAAAGCGGTCGCACGGGTAGGGCTTGATGATAAGCTGAGAACCAAGTGCAACAAGCTGTCGGGCGGAGAAAAGCAGAGGGTGGCTATCGCAAGGGCGCTTGTTCATTCGCCTGATGTAATACTTGCGGATGAGCCTTGCGGAAATCTGGACAGCCGTAACAGTGAAAGCATAATGGAACTGTTGCGTGGGCTTGTTGATGAAGATACTCTTGTGGTGATGGTCACTCACAGTAAGACAGACGCACGGTTGTGCGACAGAATAATTACGCTCAGTGACGGTATGGTGGTAAGCGATGAAATTATACGATGAAATAAGGCTTGCTGTGAGAGAAGGAAAAAAGTGTCTGCCTTATCTTATTATTACCGCACTTATGTTTGCGATAGTTTCTGCGGTTGCGTCCTGTCTGTTTCTGACGGCAGTGAATTTACGGCGGGATTATTACGATTATCTTGATAAACAGACGCAGGGAGGACACGAATTCATTGTAACCTGCGGTTATACTGCCGGTGTTAAGGACAAGCTGTCGGAGTGCGGCTTTGATAAAGTTGTACATCTGTCATCGGCGGATTACGATGCCGGTATATATGTGTCTGACAGCGGAAAGAAAATCGGGCTTCTGCAAAATCTTCCGCTGTGCTTCATTGATGAGCTGCTTAGCGAGTCCTCTGGCTTCGACTGTGAAATGATCGGCGGTGAGGATATAAAACCGTGTTTCGATACTCCGGGATCTGACAGTATGTGGATAGATGAATATATAGCCCTTTCGGAATCGCTTGCCGTCGGTGATAAGCTGAGTGTTAAAAGTAAAGAAAAAACGATAAAGGAATACACGATAGCAGGAATATACAGCGGAGAGAACACATTTTTTGCGTATCCCGTTATCGTTCCGTTTAATTCATATTACGACAGTGCGGTTGCAAATAACCGACAGATTGACAGCGTTTTTTCATGCACGATAAACAGCATGCACCAATATGACAAAACGGTCACGGCGGCAAGGCAAAACGGGTTTGATATAGATACAAGTGCGTTTGAAATGGGTATAACCGCTATTAACTATGCGTACATACTTTTTATCGGGCTGGCTGTTTTGTTTGCAGGGATAGCTTTCTTTTCTGTTTTAAATACATTTTCGGTAACAATAGCGAAACGCTCGCATATAATGACAAATTTCATACTGTTGGGGGCGAAAAAAAACAACGTATACGCAATATATTTTATCCCTTATTTTTCATCACTGCTGCTCGGCGCTGCAATCGGATTTTTGCTGATGCACCTGCTGTTTTCCTATGTTTCATCCCTGACAAAAAGCCTGCTTTGTTTTGAGGTGGCTTTGGAAACGGCAAGCGGCATTGTGGGCATATCGGCATTCGCTCTCTTGTTTATAGCCGTACTTGCGGTTATGCTTTATTGCAAATTCCGAACGCTGAGCGGAATAAACCTCTCTGATACGGTAAGAGAATATGACAGATAACAGAAAGGCGTAAGATGAAAATAACCGATATATTAAAGCTGGCAATGAAGAATCTGACCGGACACAAGCGTATTATGCTGAGGGTGGCTGTAAGCGTTTTGACTGTTGTGCTGCTGTGCTGCTCTGCGGCTGTTTTTGTGTCTGCAATTACCGATGAATTATCGGATATACAGTACAAGCATATAGATCAGGCGTGTGCAATGGTGTCTGCATATTCCGATACCGCAAAGCAGGCAGAGGATACTGCGGACGATATTATATCAAAAATAACCGCCGTGTCAGAAGTAATCTCCTGCAACGTCGGTTATCAATACAATATATATACGACAAGCGAATATCTGAATTCCATATCACAGTCAAATTACAGTGAAGACCATCTGGTGAAGGATATAACGCTTATCTGCGGTGACGATATGAAAAAAACTGCGTCTGTGGATATGATGCGGCAGAGCAAGCGTATTCTTGCGGTAGATATGCGGTATGATGTGATTTCGGAAAATCAACGTATCAGCTTTGAACACAACTATCCCGACAAACAAATCTTTTTGTACGGCAGAAACATAAGCGGTGATGACGAGGTCGTTATTTCGGAAGATTTTCTGTCCGAACTGGGATTTACCCGTGAGGAAATGGAAAGGCTGACAGGCAATCGTGTTTCACTGAAACGTACCGACAACGGCGAAATATATCTTGACGGTTTTACCGTTTGCGGAATAGCAAGCAGTGAGGCTGCCGCAAACGTGTTCGGACAAAGCTTGATGATGATTACAAAAAGCGCCGCCGAAAAAACAAAACTCTGCTACAGCGATGCCACAGTATATCTGTATTATGACAGCTTTCAGAAAGCGCTTGAAGCGTGTGAGCAAGCCGAAAAAAACGGTATTCACGCAACTGTCGGATACGATCTTATGATATATTCAAGAATAGACAGAGTAAGTGCCTTTATCGAGAAGATTCTGATTGTTATACTGCCGCTTATATGTGTTTCAATGCTGCTGTCGGCGGCATCCGCACTTTTGCTGTATTATTCGGACACCGCACAGAGAATAGCTGTGATGAGAGCGCTCGGAGCCACAAAAACGGATGTGTACGGAATAACTCTTGCGGAAACGGTTCTTGCTGTTTTTGTTTCGGGTATAGCCGGATTTCTGCTGTCGGTCGGTGTAAATGCCATGTATAACATATGGCTTGAAAGTTATTTTGATTTATCTGTGCAGATTATAAGCACTGTTCAGTTTATCGCAGGTGCGGTATCCTGTATGTTTATGTTTGCTTGTGTACTTACAGCGTCTTTTGTAACAACGATAAAAATCTCATCTGCATCTATAGACCGTATGCTGAAAGGTGAGCGCTGACGCCCTCACGCCTGCATCGTTCCCTTCAGCATTTGTCTGTCACGAGGCCGCTTTCTTATGCGGAAAATAATATCCGATATGATAAAAGAAACTATAAGACCCGCAAGCAGTATCACCACTGCAAGCAACGCCGCAACAGGCAGACTGTCGGTAAGCTCGGTCGGCAGAAACTTAAATCCCTCCACCATAAAATGTTCCCCGAAAAAGCCTGCTATCAGGTTGAATATCGAATATCCGAAGAAGACGATCCACATAAGAAAATAAGTCGATGCAAGCGGCAGACTGACGCCGATTATTATTGCCGATACAAGCAAAAAGTCGGGCAGAGCGGAAGGGTTCACAACAGCGGTAACAATAATCGCAGGTGTCAGAGCCACAACGCTCATCATCAGCAAAAATACCTGCACAGCCCTCGTCCGCAGACACTTGTAAAGCCTGCTTGTGCGGATATAGACGCTCACATAAATATCCGAATACAACGATGACACGCCGAAAAATAGGAGCACTGTTATAAACGGTACGGTCGTCAGATAAAACGGATAATCTTCGCTGCCTCTTATTTCAGGCGCAACCGCCATCCCAACGGTTACCGCCACAATGACAGCGGCAAAGCATATGAGCCACACAATATTGACGGCAGTAAGCCTGAAAACACGCTTTATAACGAATCTAAGCGATAAAAGAAAACTCTTCATATCTTCATATACCCTCCTCAGAACTGCCAGTTTTTCTTGATGTAACGGCAGGCGGATACTGTTGAAACAGCTGCTCCGACCGCCCCGACCGCTGTTAATATAATACTCATAGTAAGTGCGGCACTGTAGCTAATATGGCTCGCCGCTGTTGCTGTTGCTGACAGAATAAACATAGCGACAAGCAACGCTATCAGAAGAAGAACGCTTCTTGAGTTAGCGTTTTTTGTAGATACGAGAGGACGTATCAGAATGCCGGACAGGAGCGATGCGCCGAGCGAAAACAGTATCATAGGCGGTAGCTCTGTAAGCTCAAGCTCACCGCCCGCAAGTGTGAAAATTCCGAGTACGAGCGATACTGCCACCGCAGTAACAGACGAGATTATAACAGAGCCTGCAAGCGACTTGCCGAACTTTTCTCCGCCGTGCTTTATCGTCCTTGCGTACTTACTGCCGTCAACCTTGTAGTAAAGGTTTATGGCGTTGCCGTTTATTAAGAGCGCACCTGCAAAGCCGATAACACAGCACACTGTGTTAAGGGCGGAATATGCAATATCGTCATTTTCCTCTGCGACAGCTGTGCTGTCGTCTGTGTTTTCTCTGTCGCTTTTTCCTGCGGCAGAGCCGACTAAGAATCCTATAATATAAATTGCCGCAACAATAACAATCATAATGAGGGAAACCTTGAACAGCGTATTTGCATTGAATAAGCGTACCGATTTCATCATACTTATGCCTCCTTTTTAAGAGCAAGGCGTTTTTCTTCCGCAATCTTCATAAGGTCAATGCTAAGCTGGCTTAATGTTGGACGTTCCGTAACAGCACCCAGTGCTTCGAGCTTAAGCTTGTTTTCGGCTAAGGCAAGACCTGTTGCTGTGGACGATGAATGGGAAGAGCAGAGCAGAAGCGGCGATATTTTATCAAGGCTTTCAGGCTCGGCACTGAGGGCAATATACTTGTCCTTCAGGTCCTCTGTGAAGCCCTGCTCGATTACCTTGCCGTTATCCATAAATATTACATAGTCTGCGGCATTCTCCATATCAGCTATGTTGTGGGTCGAGAAGATTATACTCCTTTCGCCGTTACCGCTGTCTATATAGTCACGGAAGCGGTCGCACAGCCTGTCACGCATAAGCGGATCGAGCGATGAGCCCGGCTCGTCAAGCACCAGCAGATCGGTATCTCTGGCAAAAGCCGACGCTAAGAACACTCTCATCTTCATACCGTCCGACATACTTGATAAAGGCTTTTTACTGTTTTTCTCATCGGTAACGCCAAGCTCACCGAGAAGTGAATAAAATCTGTCCTTGCTGAATTTATCGAACGCAAGGCTCATAGAAAGTGCAATATCCCTCACCTTCCAGTTAGCCGGGAACATCGCCTGCGATGCGCAGTAGCCGATGCGCTCCTTTACATTACCATTGTCGGCGTTATCGGTTTCTCCGAAATATGTTACTGTGCCGTCTGTCTTTGCGGTGATGCCGCAGATTATATCCATAAGTGTTGTTTTTCCTGCGCCGTTTGCACCGATAAGCGCCGTTGCGAAGCCTTTCGGGAATGAAAGGTCAACAGGACCCAGCGAAAAATCTTTATATTTTCTGGTAAGATCACTTACCTTGATTACCTCTTCCATATTATCTCCTTTTAAATAAATCATTCAATACTGCCGAGTGTTTTCAGCACCTCGCATACCTCGTCAACGGATAGCCCCGCAAGCCTTGCACAGTCGAGTGCGTCCTGCAGATGCTGTTCGAGAAGGCGCATATACTGCTCCTTTATCATGCCGGTGTCCTGAGCGTTGACTATATAGCCCTTGCCCTGAACTGCGCTGACAAGCCCCTCCGAGCAAAGTTCCTCATAGGCTTTCATAGTGGTTATTACGCTGATTTTAAGCTCTTTTGCAAGTCCTCTTATTGAGGGAAGATATTCCCCGGCGGAAATCGTGCCGTTCATAATATGTTCCTTGAAATCGGCCGAGATCTGCTTGTATATCGGAATATCGGAATTAAGAAGAATTTTCATAGTTCCTCCTTTTTGGTGTTGTAAGCTTACGTCACATAACAAGCTGGTCAAACTGTTTATGTGTTATATATACAGTATATACTGATACGGGCGATTTGTCAATAGGGATAGCGAAAAAAGTCGGGGAATTTCTTCTTTTCATAATTTTTTCACCCTCAGTTATTATTCAATTAACAAACGGGTGTTATAATTTAGCCATAGTCAGAGGAAAAGGATTTCCGAAGACGATAAGGCGAGTGCCTTGATTGCCGCCATGGCGGTTATTATAGGGGCGCAGTTACCGCAGACGCGATACCGCTCCGACTAAGTACAACGAAAGTTTATATACATCCCCTCAATCAATGCAAGAACTCCCCCGATGATAGGTCGGGGGAGTTCTTGTGTGTCTGAAAGGCAATGTAAATTTGCCTTTCCCAATGTTGCTTATTTTTGAATGTTACGTTGACGGCGGTTTTGAAAAAAACAGTAAATACGCTTATATTTCAACCGGTGCTAAAGCGGACAAGGCAGGGTAATTATACTTTAATAGTATACTAAAATACCTCGGTAGTGTTTTCAAATCTCACTTAAACACAGTTTTTTACCCTCCAACGCTTGCAAATAGGCTCGCAATGTTGTATAATAGTTAAAGTATAACTATAATGGGTCAGTAGGTTCTGCCACAAACGGCAGAAAAAGCCCCGAAGGAAAGGAATGACGGCATAATGGATATAAAGACCATTGACCATCTGTGTAATCTGAGCAAGCTCAATTATACCGATGAGGGTAAAGAAAAGGTAATGGGCGAAATGAGCGCGATAATCGAGCTTATGGACACCGTAAAGGAATTTGACGTAGTTTACGATGATACCAAGGATAATAACAGCATAAGCTATGACGAGGTAAGAAAAGACGTTGCAAAGCCCTCATTCCCCACAGAGAAGCTGCTCAGCAACACACAGCCCAGCGGAAACTGCTATGTAGTTCCGAAGATGGTAGACTGATAAACGAGCTGAAAGGATAAGAGAATAATGGAGCTTAAAAAACAGACACTGGGTTCTCTGCGTGAAATGCTCGACACAAAGCAGATAAGCGCCGCAGAGCTTTGCAAGGAATATTCAGACAGCATAAAGGCTAAAGATCCCGATGTACTCGGATATATCACAGTGACCGATGACGAGGCACTGAAAAATGCGGAAAAGGCGCAGGAGATTATAGATAAGGGTGAGGCAAAGGCACTCACCGGTATACCTCTTGCAATAAAGGACAACATCTGCACGGACGGAATAAGAACGACCTGCGCATCAAAGATGCTTGAAAACTTTGTTCCGCCTTATGATGCAAACGTAATAGAAAAGCTGAAGGCCGAGAATTATGTTCTTCTCGGCAAGACCAGTATGGACGAATTTGCGATGGGCGGCTCTACACAGACAAGCGCATTTGCAAAGACAAGAAATCCCTTCGACTTATCCCGTGTACCCGGCGGTTCAAGCGGCGGCTCTGCGGCTGTAGTATCGGCAGGACTTGCGCCTGCGGCGCTCGGAAGCGACACAGGCGGCTCTATAAGACAGCCTGCTTCATTCTGCGGCGTGACAGGTCTTAAGCCGACATACGGCAGAGTATCACGTTACGGTCTGGTGGCTTTCGCAAGCTCGCTTGACCAGATAGGACCTATCGCAAACAATGCGGTCGACTGCGGTACGATACTTAACGTTATCTGCGGCAAGGACAGCCGTGACGCAACAAGCGCAAACAAGCCCGCCGAGGACTTCAACGCCAAGGTCGGCAAGGATATAAAGGGTATGAAGATAGCTCTTCCGAAGGAATTTTTCGCAGACAGCACAGACGATGAAGTGAAGAACGCAGTCCTTGCGGCGGCAAAGAAATATGAAGAAATGGGCGCAACGCTCGTTGACTGCTCGATGAAGAGCCTTAAGTACGCTGTATCGGCTTACTACCTTGTGGCAAGTGCCGAGGCGGCTTCCAACCTTTCACGCTTTGACGGCATCAAGTATGGACTTCGAGGCGAGGGCAGAACCTTTGACGAGATGATCCGCGACAGCCGTACAAGAGGCTTCGGCGATGAGGTAAAGCGCCGTATACTTCTCGGTAACTACGCACTTTCAAGCGGTTACTATGACGAATACTATTTAAAGGCGCTGGCATTAAAACAGCAGATTATAAAGGAATATAACGAGATATTCGAGAATGCGGACGTTATACTGACACCTACCGCTCCTACTGTAGCATACAAGATAGGTGAGCAGGAAACCGACCCCGTCAAGATGTATCTTGCGGATATATGCACCGTAACGGTAAATATCGCATCGCTCCCGGCAATCTCTGTACCCTGCGGATATAACGCAGACGGTATGCCCATAGGTATGTCGCTTGTCGGCAGAAAGTGGGACGAGGCTACGCTGATACAGACGGCAGACGCTTTTGAAAAGACGTTTGACAGACGTTACAGCGAGGTTTGAGAAGGGACGGTAACAATATGAAATTATATCCTACCATAGGACTTGAAATACACGCAGAGCTTCTGACAAACTCAAAGGTATTCTGCACCTGCTCGGCTGAGTTCGGCGGCGAGCCTAACTCAAGATGCTGTCCTGTCTGCTCCGGACTTCCCGGAACGCTCCCCGTGCTTAACTCAAAGGCTGTTGAGTACATTATAAAAGCAGGCTACATCATGAACTGTGAGATATCACGCTTTACAAAGTGGGACAGAAAGAATTATTTCTACCCTGACCTGCCCAAAGCATATCAGATATCGCAGATGCCCCGCCCCGTGTGTCTGGGCGGTCACGTTGACGTAACGGTTGACGGCGAGCAGAAGACGATGAGAATAAACCGTATACATCTTGAAGAGGACGCAGGAAAGCTGGTTCACGACGACATCGAGCGTGTCAGCCTTGCAGACTATAACCGTTGCGGAATTCCGCTTATCGAGATAGTTACCGAGCCTGATTTCCATTCAGCCGCCGAGGTCATAGCGTTCTTTGAAAAGATAAGACTTATGCTCCAGTACGCAGGTGTTTGCGATGGTAAGCTTGAACAGGGTTCTATGAGATGTGACGTTAATATTTCGCTTGCCGAAAAGGATTCAGACAAGCTCGGAACAAGAACAGAGGTAAAGAACCTTAACTCCACAAAGGCTATACAAAGAGCCATCGAATATGAGATATACCGCCAGACAGAGCTTATCGAGAACGGTGAAAGAGTAGTACAGGAAACGCTTCACTTCAATGACGCTACGGGCGAAACAAGCTCGCTTCGTTCCAAGGAGGATGCACACGATTACCGTTATTTCCCCGACCCCGATATACCGCCGATAATCTTTACGGAAGAAGAGCTTGCGGCTATAAAGGCGGACATTCCCGAAATGCCCGAGCAGAGAGTGGCACGTTACACAGGCGAGTACGGCATTTCTGCGGCTGACGCAAAGGTGCTGACAGATTCAAAGCGTGTAAGTGACCTGTTTGAAAATGCCGTAAAGGCATATAATAACCCCAAGCCTATAGGCACGTTCATAGTGGTTGAGCTTATGAGAAGAATAAATCTCGGTGAGCTTGATCTTGATAATATGAAATTTACCGCAGAGGATCTCGCAAAGCTTATAGAGCTTGCGGAAACAGGCAAAATATCAAAGGATAACAGAAAGATAATCCTGCGTGAAATGCTTGAAACAGGCAAGAAGCCCGAAACTATCGCCGAAGAACAGCAGCTGTGGATAAAGGAAGACAACGCACTGCTTGAAAAGACGATAAACGGCATAATGGAGGCTAATCCTAAGGCTGTCGAGCAGTACAGAAGCGGTGAAACAAAGGTATTCGGCTTCCTTATGGGACAGTGCAACAAGGCACTCAAGGGAGCGGCTTCACCCGCAAGTATAAAGGCAATGCTTGAAGAAAAGCTCAAGGGCTGATTATAAAGAAAGAAAGGCAAGAAAGAAATGTTTTTAGAGAACAAGTACCGCACTCACACCTGCGAAATGCTGAGTGAAAACGACATCGGCAAGACCGTCCGTGTTGCAGGCTGGGTAGAGAACATCCGTGACCACGGAGGAATCAAGTTTATAGATCTGCGCGACCATTACGGTTATGTACAGATCACATTCCAGAAGAACGAGGGTCTTCTTGAGGGCGTGAACAAGGAGTGTGCCGTTACAATAGGCGGTACGGTAATAAAGAGAGCAGAGGGTACTTATAACGATAAGATATCCACAGGTACTATCGAGATAGTAGCCGAAAGTCTTGAGGTACTGGGCAAGGTAACTGTTGAACAGCTCCCGTTTGAAGTTCCTACCTCGACAGAAACAAAGGAAGATATACGCTTAAAGTACCGTTATCTCGATCTGCGTAACAAGAGAATGCACAACAACATCGTACTGCGTTCACAGGTCATCTCGTTCTTACGCAGTAAGATGACCGAGATGGGATTTCTTGAAATACAGACCCCTATCCTTTCAACAAGCTCACCCGAGGGAGCAAGAGATTACCTTATCCCCAGCCGTAAGCATCACGGAAAGTTCTACGCTCTGCCGCAGGCACCGCAGATCTTCAAGCAGTTACTTATGGTATCGGGCTTTGATAAGTACTTCCAGATAGCGCCCTGTTTCCGTGATGAGGACGCAAGAGCGGACCGTTCACCCGGTGAGTTCTATCAGCTTGACTTTGAAATGGCATTTGCAACACAGGAAGACGTTTTTGCAAACGCAGAAGAGGTTTTATCCGCTGTATTTGAAAAGTTCGGCGGCAAGCCCGTATCTCCCGCACCATTCAAGCGTATTCCCTACGCCGAGTCAATGCTGAAATACGGTACAGACAAGCCCGACCTTCGTAACCCCCTTATCATAACAGAGCTGTCTGACTTATTCGTTGACAGCGACTTCAAGCCTTTCGCAAACAAGTGTGTAAGAGGTATCAGAGTTCCCGGTATGGCTAGTCAGTCAAAGGGCTTCTTTGAGAAGATGGAGGCATTCGCTAAGGAGATCGGCATGAAGGGTCTTGGATATGTCAAGGTAGATGAGAGCTTCAAGTATCTCGGTCCTATCGACAAGTTCCTGAATGACGAGCAGAGAGAAGAGCTGAAGAACAGATGCGCTCTTGAAGTTGGCGATGTTCTTTACTTCATTGCCGACAACAAGAAGATGGCGCCCAAGTTTGCAGGTCAGATCCGTACAGAAGTCGCAAAGCGTATGGATATGATTGACTATGACAGATACGAAATGTGCTTTATCGTTGACTTCCCGATGTATGAGGAGGACGAGGAAACAGGCAAGACTATATTCACGCACAACCCCTTCTCAATGCCGCAGGGCGGTCTTGAGGCGCTGATGACAAAAAATCCGCTTGACATACTCGCATACCAGTATGATATCGTATGCAACGGTGTTGAGCTTTCAAGCGGCGCTGTAAGAAACCACGACCTTGAGATAATGATAAAGGCATTCGAGATAGCCGGCTACACAGAGCAGGACGTTGCCGAAAAGTTCGGCGCGCTCTACAATGCGTTCCAGTACGGCGCTCCGCCTCACGCAGGTATGGCACCCGGTGTTGACCGTATGATAATGCTTCTCACAGGTGACGAGAGCATAAGAGAGGTTATCGCATTCCCGATGAACTCTAACGCACAGGATCTTCTGCTCGGCGCACCCACAGAGGTAACCGAACAGCAGCTTCGTGAAGTACACATAAAGGTACGCCAGAAACCCACCGTCTAAGGTGGCAACGCCACCGGTAATTCCGCCTTTTGGAACGATGTTGTTATGCTTAACATGGTTAAACGGCGGGAATTAACGGTATCATAAATTATATAAAAGAATTACGGCAGATATGCGAAAGCGTATCTGCCGTTTTGCTTATCGCAAATTCTCATTTCCGCTATTGTAATTTCACCCGGATTGGTGTATAATAAACAATGTATATTTATATACTGAAATTTCTATCGGAAGGAATGTAAAAAATATGACTATCACAAAGGATTCTATAATCGGCGATATCTTAGACGCGCACGGAGAGGTCACAGCTCCGTACTTTCTTGAAATGGGTATGCACTGCTTAGGCTGCCCTGCGTCAAGAGGTGAAACTGTTGCACAGGCGTGCGATGTTCACGGTGTTGATGCGGACGAACTGGTTAAGAAGCTGAACGAGGCTGTCGGCAACTGATGCACGAGCCGATACTCTCGCCAAGGCTTGCGGCGGCGGCAGGAATGGTGCGTAAAGGCGGAGAGATTTGCGATGTCGGTACGGATCACGCCCTGCTCCCTTGCAGGCTCTATCTTGACGGTGAAAGAAAGCTCACGGCGGCGGATATAAACGAAGGACCACTGCTTTCCGCAAGGCAGACGGTAATGCACTACATAGGAAAAGAAGATGCGGTGCGTCTTGTGCTGTCGGACGGACTTGAAAAAATAGATCATGCCGACGATGTGATAATCGCAGGTATGGGCGGCGAGCTTATAGCAAGGATAGTTCTCGGTTGCCGTTTCTTGAGCCGTGATACACATTTTATCCTCCAGCCTATGACAAAGGCTGAGATATTAAGAAAAGAGCTGTACAAAAACGGCTTCTATATAGAAAAAGAGCTTACCGCAAGGGAAAACGACAGAAATTACGTTATTATGTCGGTGTACTATGACGGCGAGAGCCGTGAGATAACCGACGCTTTTGCATATTCCGGAAAGGTAACGGACAAGGAGTATCTGAGCTTGGTGTGCCGTAAGCTAAGACGGGCAGGAGAATGCTGTTCATCGTCCGATACGGCAAAAAGCGAGAAGCTGTGCAAAACCGCACAGGAAATAGAAAATATAATAACAACATTATGATTTTTTGGGGTGAAGGTTATGAAAGTAAGCGCTATATACGATTTTCTGAATGAATACGCACCGTTTTCGGTGCAGGATAAGTTTGACAACAGCGGATTTCTTGTCGGCGATATGAAAGCCCCGGTTAAGGGCATATGCCTTTGCCTTGACATAACCAACGCTGTGATAAAAGAGGCAGTGGCGAACAAAGCCAATCTTATAATATCGCATCACCCTGTTATTTTCGATCCGCTGAAAAGCGTTACGGAGGGTACGCCGGTTTACGAGCTTATAAAGAATAAGCTGAACGCGGTATGTATGCATACAAATGCCGATATGACCAAAAACGGCGTTACCGACATTATGCTCGATCTGCTTGAATTTGAGCGTTCCGACAAGATATTAGAACCCGTTATGCCCGATGGAATGGGCTACGGTAAAATATGCGAACTGCCTATAGCCACTCACGCCAAGGCTCTTGCGGAATGCTGTAAGAAAGCGTTTGACTGCACGGTGGTACGCTATACCGAAACAGACAGACCGATAAAGCGTGTAGCCGTCTGTTCCGGTGCAGGCGGAAGCACATTACCGCTTGCCGCTTTCGCAGGCTGTGACGCTCTTATAACGGGCGATATAAAGCACGATGTGTGGATAGACGCTGTCAACAGGGATTTCTGCCTTATTGACGCAGGTCACTTCCACACGGAAAATATACTTTGCAATTATCTTTGCGGTGTTCTGAGCCGCAAATTCCACAATACACAGATATTTGTCGCACAGAGCAGTAAAGACCCCTGCTCATATATAATTTAACGTGTGACGGAAAGGACTGCCGATGTCACTTGACGGCACTTTTCTTCACTGTGTGGTATCTGAAATGCTGTCGGCAGGGCTTGTCGGCGGAAGAATAGACAAGATCTATCAGCCCTCCCGAGAGGAGATAATAATTTCGATACGCAGTGCGGGAAAGCACAATAAGATACTGATAAGCTCAAATTCAATGTCGGCGAGAGTGAGTATGACGGAGCGTACAGCGGAAAATCCGTCCGCCCCTCCTATGTTCTGTATGCTTCTCAGAAAGCACCTCAGCGGAGGAAAACTGCTGGATATAACGCAGGACGGACTTGAGCGTATAATAAACTTTGATTTTGAGTGCATGAACGAAATAGGCGATATGGTAGTAAACCGCCTTACCGCCGAAATAATGGGCAGGCACAGCAATATAATACTTATGGCAAAAAAGGACGGCGTGTACCGTGTTACCGACAGCATAAAGCGTATCACGGACGATGTTTCTTCGATAAGACGCATACTGCCGAATATCGTATACGAAACGCCGCCGAGAGATCTGACCCGTGCAAACTTCCTTACCTGTTCCAACAGCGAGCTTATAAATGCTGTAAAACAGGGAGAGGGAAAGCGGCTGTCAAAGCACCTGACCGCCTGCCTTGAGGGCGTTTCTCCGGTATTTGCGAGAGAGTGCGCTTATTATTCGTGCAGGGATACCGATTTTGCGGTTGACGATATGACGGACGATAGCTATGACCGCTTGCTGTTCTTTATAAAACGCGCAAGGGAATATGTGACAGATAAAAACGGATTTACGATTCTGCGTGACCTTAACGGTGCATACAAGGATTTCTGCTTTATGCCGATAGAGCAATACGGCACGCAGATGCTTGTATCCCACGCAGACGGCGCGAATGCACTGCTGGATATATTCTACGGCAGTAAAGCGGAAAACGAACGTATGAAACAGCGTTCAAGGGATCTGCTGAAAATGCTGATGAATACCTATGAGCGAATAGCAAGAAAGCTGGAGCTTCAGAAGGGTGAGCTTGCACAGTGCGGAGAAAGGGAGGTATTCCGAGTCCGTGGCGATGTTGTAAGTGCGAACATATACCGTATGGAAAAAGGCATGACCGAGCTTACCGCCGAGGATTACAGCACGGGCGAAACCGTGACCGTTCCGCTTGACGTAAGGCTCACCCCCTCACAGAACGCCCAGAAATATTATGCGGAATACAAGAAGCTTGAAAAAGCCGAAAGAATGCTTACAAAGCTGATAGCAGACGGCGAAAACGAGCTTATATATATCGACAGCGTATTCGATGCCGCGTCCCGTGCCACCTCCAATGCGGAGATAAGCGAGATAAAGCAGGAGTTAGCGGCAAACGGCTATATCCATGCGAATACCGTCAATAAAAAAACACAGGTAAAACCGAAACCTCCTATGCACTTTGTGACCGATGACGGTTACGATGTGTATATAGGCAGGAACAACATACAGAATGACAAGCTGACAGTAAAAACCGCCGAGCCGGACGATATGTGGCTTCATACGAAGAACATAGCAGGCTCGCACGTCATAATAAAGGCGAAGAACGGCGAAATATCGGATAATGCCATTCTGCAGGCGGCAAGCCTTGCGGCATACTGCTCAAAGGCACAGAACAGCACGAAAGTGCCGGTTGACTACACACGGATAAGGTTTGTAAAGAAGCCCAACGGCGCAAAGCCGGGTATGGTGATATTCACAAACAATTACACGGTGCTTGTAGACCCCGATGAACAGCTTTTCGCAAGGGTGGAAGCGTAACGTTAAACTCCGGCAATCAAAGAAAGGATATAAATAAAATGAAGAAAGAACTCGCAAAGACCTATTCTCCTAAGGATTTTGAGGACAGGCTTTATCACGAATGGGAGGAAAAGAAGTACTTCCATGCAGAAATAGACCCCAAGAAGAAGCCCTATACGATAGTTATCCCACCTCCGAACATAACCGGACAGCTCCATATGGGACACGCTCTTGACAACACATTGCAGGATATTCTTATCCGCTATAAGAGAATGCAGGGCTACTGTGCACTGTGGCTTCCCGGTACAGACCACGCTTCTATCGCTACAGAGGCGAAGATCGTTAATGCGATGAAGGAAGAGGGTCTTACCAAGGACGATGTAGGAAGAGATGGCTTTCTTGAACGTGCGTGGGAATGGAAGAGAGTTTACGGCGGACGTATCGTTCAGCAGTTAAAGAAGCTCGGCTCGTCATGTGACTGGGACAGAGAGCGTTTTACTCTTGACGAGGGCTGTTCAAAGGCTGTACAGAAGGTATTTATCGACCTTTACAATAAGGGACTTATCTATCACGGCGAAAGAATTATCAACTGGTGTCCGAACTGTAAGACATCTATCTCAGATATCGAGTGCGAATATGAAGAGCAGGACGGCTTCTTCTGGCACATAAGCTATCCTCTTGCAGACGGAAGCGGCAGTGTCGAGATAGCAACAACACGTCCCGAAACACTCCTCGGTGACAGTGCTATAGCCGTTCACCCCGATGATGAAAGATATAAGAGCATAGTAGGCAAGATGGTTAAGCTCCCTCTTACCGACAGAGAGATCCCTGTTATTGCCGATGAATATGTTGATATGGAATTCGGTACAGGCGTTGTAAAGATTACACCCGCACACGACCCTAACGACTTTGAAGTCGGCAAGCGCCACAACTTACCGATAATCCATATGATGAATGACGACGCTACAATTATGGACGGTATCGGCGGCAAGTATGCAGGTATGGACAGATACGAAGCAAGAAAGGCTATGGTAGCCGACCTCGAAGCACAAGGTTTACTCGTAAAGGTTGAGCCTCACAAGCACAATGTAGGCTGCTGTCAGCGTTGCGGCACAACTGTTGAGCCGAGAGCAAGCTATCAGTGGTTCGTATCGATGAAACAGCTTGCACAGCCCGCTATAGATGTAGTAAAGAGCGGCGAGCTGAGATACATTCCTCAGAGATTTGAAAACGGTTATCTCTACTGGATGGAAAATATCCGTGACTGGTGCATTTCACGTCAGCTGTGGTGGGGACACAGAATACCTGCTTACTACTGCCAGAACAAGGAGTGCGGACATACAGAGATAACTCTTGACGGCATAGACACCTGTCCGAAGTGCGGCGCACCGATGAAGCAGGACGAGGATACTCTTGATACATGGTTCTCATCGGCATTATGGCCGTTCTCAACACTCGGCTGGCCCGACAAGACAGCTGACCTTGAGTATTTCTATCCCACAAATACGCTTGTTACAGGCTATGATATTATCCCGTTCTGGGTTGCGAGAATGATATTCAGCGGACTTGAGCATACAGGTCAGAAGCCCTTTAAGGACGTACTTATACACGGTCTTGTTCGTGACGAGCAGGGCAGAAAGATGAGTAAGTCGCTTGGTAACGGTGTTGACCCGCTTGAAGTAATCGACAAGTACGGTGCGGACGCATTGCGTCTTACTCTTGTTACAGGCAACGCTCCGGGTAACGATATGCGCTGGACAGAAACAAAGGTCACAAATTCCCGTAACTTTGCAAACAAGCTGTGGAATGCTTCAAGATATATCCTTATGAATCTTCCCGAGGATATGGAGGGAGCAGTCCTCCCCGAACAGCTCCCCATCGAGGATAAATGGATATTATCACTCTACAACGACCTTATCAAGAACGTTACTGCAAATCTCGACAGCTATGAGCTTGGTGTTGCGGTACAGAATCTGTTCGACTTTATCTGGGACATTTACTGCGACTGGTACATCGAGCTTACAAAGCCGCGTATCGCAGAGGGCGGAGAAACAGCCCGTGCCGCTCAGAACGTACTCGTTTACGTTATGCAGGGCATCTTAAAGCTGTTACACCCCTTTATGCCGTTCATCACAGAGGAAATATGGCAGTCGATGCCTATAGTTGCGGATAAGGACAACAACCCCGAAAGCATAATGATATCGGCTTGGCCCGTATATGACGAGAAGCTTCACTTTGCGGCTGAACAGACAGACTTTGCAAAGGTAGTTGACGCGATCCGTGCTATCCGTGTACAGCGCAACGAGCTTAACGTACCGCCGTCAAAGAAGGTAACAATGCACATCGAAACAGCCGAAACAGCACTGTTTGAGGGCGCAAAGGCATTCTTTGAGCGTCTTGCGGGCGCAGGCGAGCTGACAGTATCGGAAAAGGCAGAAACAAGCGACGATATGGTAACTATCGTTACCGCGAACGCAAGAATATTTATGCCTATGGGCGAGCTTGTAGACAAGGAAAAGGAGCTTGCAAGACTTGAAAAGGAGCGCAAGGCGGCTCAGAAGGACATCGACTTCCTTTCCGGAAAGCTGAGCAATCAGGGCTTCCTGTCAAAAGCACCCGCACAGCAGATTGAAAACGAGCGTGTAAAGCTTGCTAAGGCACAGGAAAAGATGGAAAAGATAATGCTTTCTATCGAGAAGATGAAGTAATAATTCAGTTATAATCTTATTCCCCGATTGAAAAGTCGGGGAATATTTTATATGATTAAGTGGGATACAAAGCAGGATATAACTCACCGCCGTGATGAATTTACATCACGGCGGTGAGCTTTATTATATTGTATTCGATTCTGCCATAGCTTATTAATAATGCCGAAATTGTCATCGCTAAACCCCGACCGTTCCGCTATCCCACAAAAATCCGCAACATTATCAAAGGTCGGAATTTGTAGCGGCTCACAGCCGCAAGGGCGGAATTTGCCACGCCCCACGGGCGCTTACAGTTGGTCGGCTAAGCTGTAGATTAGCTTTTCTGTCTTTTCCCAGCCAAGACAGGGGTCGGTTATCGACTTGCCGTAAACGGCATCGTCTGTGCTTTGGCTTCCGTCCTCAATGTAGCTTTCTATCATAAGTCCCTTGACAAAGCCCTCAAGATCCTTGCTGTGACGGCGGCTGTGAAGAATCTCATTTGCTATTCTTACCTGCTCTAAATACTTCTTGCCCGAATTTGAGTGGTTGGTGTCAACGATGACCGCCATATTCTGAAGATTTTTCTTGCAGTACAGCTCATACAGCAGTGACAGATCCTCATAGTGATAGTTCGGGATAGTCTGACCGTGCTTGTTTACAGCACCTCTCAGTATAGCGTGCGCAAGCGGATTTCCGCTTGTGACTGTTTCCCAGCCCCTGTAGATGAAAGTATGGCTTGCCTGTGCCGCACGGATAGAGTTCAGCATAACAGACATATCGCCTGCCGTGGGGTTCTTCATACCGACAGGGATATCCATTCCGCTTGATGTAAGCCTGTGCTGCTGATCCTCGACCGAGCGAGCGCCGATAGCAACATAAGACAAAAGATCGGACAGATAACGGTAGTTTTCAGGGTAGAGCATTTCATCCGCACAGGTAAATCCCGTCTGCTCGATAGCCTTTGTATGAAGACTTCTTACCTTGATAAGACCCTCAAGCATATCCTCTTTCTTTGTCGGGTCGGGCTGATGAATCATGCCCTTGTAGCCTTCTCCTGTTGTACGGGGCTTATTTGTGTAAATTCTGGGAATTATCAGTATCTTATCCTTTACCTGCTCCTGAACGGGAACGAGCCTTGAAATATAGTCGAGGACAGGCTCTTCCTTGTCAGCAGAGCAAGGTCCTATTATAAGCAAGAACTTGTTGCTCTTGCCCGTGAACACATCGGCTATTTCCTTGTCACGCTTTTTCTTGGTTTCCACTATCTTTTCCGACAGAGGGTGCAGCTCCTTTATTTCCTTTGGTGTAGGGAGCTTTCTTATCATGTTCATACTCATTGCTTTTCTTTCCTTTCGTTTCTGACGCTTTATACATCACACCCGGAATTTTTATGAGTTCCGTATAATCAAAAACCGCCCTCAGATCATCTCTGACCTGAGGGCGGATATATATATCCACGGTACCACCTCAATTCACCGTACAGGTGCAAGCACTGGTATACGGTCTTTAAAGCTGTAACGGGCTTACCCGGATGGCTTACAGGCTCTGCGCTTTCGGCTCATCTCTCCGGAATGAATTCAGGCTTTATATTCTGTCGGCTCGCACCTTATCCGACTCTCTGTGAGAAATCTGCCGCCTTACTTTTTTCCATCTGCGATTTGTGGTGTATATTCGGTTTAAATCCCGTATCTGCGGGAATAATGTAAGTATACCATATCGCTCGGCATTTGTCAAGAAAAAACTTACACAATTTAAAGCGGAAAAGCGTTAAAGTAATGAATTTTTCTTAAAAAATACGAATAAAACGGAAAAATGAGTTAAAACTACAAGTGCAGCTAAGTTTTAACTTGAAAGGAAAAAGCTATGGATAAGATAACTACCCAAAAAATAAAAAAGTTCTTTAAGGGCAAAGGGTTTGCAGGAGCGCTGTGTCTTAGCGTAGTCGCTATAGGAATTTCAACATATCTGACCTATGACAGCACATTGAAAACAATAGCCGATGAAGAACCGAAAAAGCCGGAGTCATCTGTATCGGCAGAGCAGGTCGATAACACGCAGAGCGGAATACCTAAGGATGAAACCTCAAAGAGTAACGACAACAGTTCCGTTGCACCTGCAAATAACTTTGTCAGAAGCACCGCAAAGCGTGTGATGCCGATCGACGGCGAGGTAATATGGGAATACAGCAACGGCGAGCTTGTAAAGAGCGAAACGCTCGGCGTGTGGAAAACCCACGACGGTATGGATATTGCCGCGGCACAGGGAACTGACATAAAAGCCGCCTGCACTGGCAAGGTCAAAGAGATAAAGGACGATCCGCTATGGGGAGTATGCGTTATTATCGACCACGGTGACGGATATGAAACGCATTATTACGGACTTGACAAATCGCTTGAGGTGAAAGAGGGCAGTGAGGTCGAGTCCGGGCAGAAGATAGGCGTTACAGGGACTATCGAATGCGAGTCGAAGCTTGCACCGCATCTTCATTTTGCTGTAAAGCAAAGCGGCAAGTGGATATCACCCAAGGAATATGTGAACGGATAAAATTTGATATAAGCCGATCTCAGTCGGACACAGACACTTTTCCTACCCATCGGGAAAAGCGTTTGTGTCCGATTTTGCATTACCAATAATTCAATATTTATCCACTAAAAAATAAGACAGATATTAACATTTAGTCTTTTACGCACTTTTCACAAATCTGTTACATAAAGCTCACAAACGGCTTTGCTGCGGCGAATGCCGATATAAACCGTATTTTCGCAGATTTAAATCGATATCGTTATATAGATAATTACATACCGATATTCCTAAAATATATTTTACAATTCCGACTCAGTGTGTTAAAATAATAACGAACAAAAGAAAGAAGTCCTGCAACACAAATACATAACGCAGGGCGCACGATAACAACAACTAAATATAGATTATTAACGGCTATAAGCCGAACAGGAGGAATTTCACATGAGATTTACATTACCCAGAGATGTTTACCACGGCAAGGGCGCGCTTGAAGCGTTAAAGAGCTTTAAGGGCAAGAAGGCAATGATCGTTGTAGGCGGCGGTTCGATGAAGCGTTTCGGCTTCTTACAGAAGGCTGAGGCTTATCTTAAGGAAGCAGGCATGGAGGTTGAGCTCTTTGAGAATGTAGAACCCGATCCTTCTGTTGAAACAGTTATGAAGGGTGCAGACGCAATGCTCAAGTTCCAGCCCGACTGGATCGTAGCAATGGGCGGCGGTTCTCCTATCGACGCAGCTAAGGCTATGTGGATAAAGTATGAGTACCCCGACTGCACATTTGAAGATATGTGTAAGGTATTCGGTATTCCGGAGCTCAGAAAGAAAGCTCACTTCTGCGCTATTTCTTCTACATCAGGTACAGCTACAGAAGTTACCGCATTCTCGATCATCACAGATTACCACAAGGGTATCAAGTATCCTATCGCTGACTTCGAGATCACTCCCGATGTTGCTATCGTAGATCCCGAGCTTGCAGAAACAATGCCTCAGAAGCTTGTAGCACATACAGGTATGGACGCTATGACACACGCTATCGAAGCATACGTTTCAACAGCTAACTGCGACTTCACAGATCCTCTTGCACTTCATGCAATCAAGATGATCCAGAACGACCTCGTTGATTCTTACAACGGCGATATGGCTAAGCGTGACGCAATGCACAACGCACAGTGCCTCGCAGGTATGGCATTCTCAAATGCTCTGCTCGGTATCGTTCACTCAATGGCTCATAAGACAGGTGCCGCATTCGCTGATTACGGCGCACATATCATACACGGCGCGGCAAATGCTATGTACCTTCCTAAGGTTATCGCATTCAACGCAAAGGACGAAACAGCTAAGAAGCGTTACGGCGTGATCGCTGACTTTATGGGTCTTGGCGGCGCAAACGATGATGAAAAGGTAAAGCTCCTCATCGCTTATCTGCGTAAGATGAACGATGAACTGAAGATCCCTCACTGCATCAAGAACTATGGCGCAGACAGCTATCCTACAGAAAACGGTTTCGTTCCCGAAAACGTATTCCTGGAGAGATTACCTGAGATCGCAAAGAACGCTATCGCAGACGCTTGCACAGGTTCTAACCCTCGTATTCCTACACAGGAAGAGATGGAGAAGCTGCTTAAGTGCTGCTACTACGATACAGAAGTTGATTTCTGATATTTCTGAGATCGTAGCTGTTAAATTTGATTTCATCTATTTATATAGCCTCTGAATTATAACCCAAAGGAAAGCCCCTTGTACCACCCCCTAAGGTACAAGGGGCTTTTCCACGGCGAGTCGCCGCTGACAATTCGCCGTTCTGACGGTTGGCGGATTGCGTAACCTCCGTTACCGGCGGATAGCAGTGTATACTGCAGATTTACTTTTTGTGATGAAATTTGCCCGTCCTTGAAAGACATTCCCCACGCTCCTCACACCTTCATTTCAATATTTTTCACATTTCTTTCATTCTCTGTTATTATCCGCTTCATAAAAGTCGGGTATACTATAGTCACAGTCAGAGGAAAGGACTCCGACGACCGAAGTCAGCCGATAGGTTTCGGCTCGAAGAATACCGCGCCAATAGGCACGGTTTACATAACAGGAGCCGGCAAGACGGCAACAGCCGCCCTATACACGCTCCGCCTAAGTACAACGAAAGTTTTCATATATACCTCTCTATTATTCAAGCAAAACCGCTCTGTAACGCAGGGCGGTTTTTGCTGTTGTTTAAAAAAATGACGCAATGTATTGACATTTACAGTTAAATGCACTATAATTACAGTACAGATGACAGGAGGTGTTATTATGGCTCAGACTAATATAAGTATCCGTATGGATGAAGAATTGAAAAAGCAGTTTGATGAATTTTGTTCTGATGTTGGCATGAGCATGACAACTGCATTTTGTATTTTTGCCAAAACTGTGGTAAGCGAACAGAAAATACCGTTTGAAATCAAATCCCATAAGCCAAACGAAACAACACTTGCCGCTATAAATGAGGTAAAACGCATGAAAGCCGACCATTCTATCGGAAAGTCTTATAGTAATGCAGAGGATATGATGGAGGACTTGCTTAATTGAAATACAATATAAAACCAACATCACAATTTAAAAAAGACTTGAAAACGACACAAAAAAGAGGCTATGATCTTGATTTGCTTAAAGAAGTTATAAATATTCTTGCTGATGGGGAAAGTCTTCCTCAAAAAAATCGTGATCACTTGCTGTCAGGTGACTACTCAGGTTGCCGTGAATGCCACATTGCTCCGGACTGGTTGTTAATATACGAAATTTCTGACAGTGAATTGTATTTGTATCTTACACGAACAGGAACACATAGTGATTTATTTTGAATTGATAACCGCTCTGTGACGCAGGGCGGTTTTTGCTGTACTCTCACGCTCCGCCTTTCCTTTTGCTACAGGTTGAAATTCCTGCAATTCGGTGCTATAATAAAGATATTGTTTTTGGAAAAGATTCCGGAAAGGGTAAAGATATGGGATATACGCTTAAAACAGCACAGTACGTCAACGATTTTCAGTGTATAGGCGGAAAGTGTACGATGGATTGTTGCCGGAATTGGGATATAATATGGACAGACGAAGAAATTGAAAAATTGAAAAATTCCGAACATTCCGAAAGCCTTGACAAGCTTATTCAAAGATCATTTTTGAAGTGTGACAGAATAACAAATTCGATAAAGCTGTCTGATGACGGTGATTGTCCTTTTCACGATAAAGAGGACAGACTTTGTAAAATTCAGAAAGAACTTGGGGCAGAATACCTTTCTACTGTATGTCGGAATTATCCTATAAGCGGTACTATAAATAATAACGTAATTACAAAAATCAGATTTTTGAGTTGTCCTGCTGTATTTGATGTTATTGCCGATAACGAAAAATCCTGTGACGTTTATATTTACGGTAAAGACTATGAACCGGAAACCATTCTGATATTTAAACCCGATACAATTGACGACGTAAAAAACAATCCGGGACTTAAATACAGAAATCAGCTTTTTGATTTTTTCTATGGCATTCTTAGTGACAAAAAACGTGATATACATACATCGATGATTATTGGCACACTTGCCGCACAGACGCTTTCAAAGCTTGAAAATTCATCGCCGAACAGAATACCGGAGGGCATTACCGCTCTGTCAAAACAGATAAACAGCCCCTCACTTGCAAAATCCCTTTCGGATATCGAACCAAATTATAAGGTTAAGCTTGGCGCTGTGCAGTGTATGCTTGACGGTACAGCTGTAGGTGATAAACTGTCAGAAATATTGTCGTCAATCAGAAAAAAGAACATCGAAGGCAAATTTTCCGTTGAAATACAAACATATATAACTAATCTCGAAAAGTTCTATAAAATATGTTCAACTAAACCGTTTATGATAAGAAACATAATAAGATGTCTTTATATGTGTGAGCTTATGCCATTTTCAGATAATAATTATAATATTTTTGATAACTACGCATATTTTTGTGCTTCTGTAGCACTTATAGACTTTTTCGGCGCTGCCGCAGCAGCCGGCTGTGATAATCCCAATGAAATATTTGAGAGGTTTAAAACCGCTGTCTGTCTTGCTTCTCATCCGCTTTGTCATAATCCTGACAGAGTGAAGATGATAATAGATTACTTAAAGGAGATAAACTGTTATTCGGCAGGACACCTTGCGCTTATCGTAAAATAAGATTTTTAAAACCGCTCTGTAACGCAGGGCGGTTTTTGCTATCACACAAAGCCGACAGTTCATATTGTAAATTTTACACAAACCGCATATAAAATTTCTCAGAAAAATTATAAAAAAGTTTTCAAAAAGGCTAAAGTTTAGAAAAATTCCCGCCGATATAATAAATGTAAGGGTCACAGAGCCCTGTGCGGAGGCGGAGATAACTTCCGCAGTGTTTTGCAAAACAGACACCAAACGACTTTAGCTTAGCGCAAAGCAAGGTCACACTAACAAAAAAACAAGTCCCTATAAGGGCAACGACTTCCGAAAAGGATTTCGGGAGTACATTCAAGGAGGAAAACAAAATGGCAGGTATGGTAGTACAGCATAACTTAAATGCGATCAATGCTAACAACAAGATGAACATCAACGTTTCAGGTACAAAGAAGGCAACTGAAAAGTTATCTTCAGGTTATCAGATCAACCGTGCAGGCGATAACGCTGCAGGTCTGGCTATATCTGAAAAGATGCGTTCACAGATCCGTGGTCTTTCACAGGCTACAAAGAATGCCAACGACGGTATCTCTCTTATCCAGACAGCTGAAGGCGGCTTAAACGAAACTCACTCAATTCTTCAGAGAATGAGAGAACTCGCAGTTCAGTCAGCTAACGGTACATACCAGGATGACACAGACCGTGAAGCTATCCAGCTCGAAGTTGACGCACTCAAGAGCGAAATCGACAGAATCGCTTCTTCTACAGAGTACAACGGCATGAAGCTCCTCGATGGTTCACTCGGCGGTTCTTCAGCAGTTACAGAATTCGGTGCTAAGTACGGTGTTGTAGCAGCAGAAGGCAATGGTCTTGACGGTGCTATTCTTACATCAAACTTCGGCGGTGTTTCTGTTACAGTCGCTGATAAGGCATCAGGCAAGGGCGGCGAAAACGCAGTTTGGGATGCAACAGGCAAAACTCTTACATTAAACCTTGTTGCAGGCGAAACTTACTCACAGAAGCAGATTGATGACATCGTAGCAAATGCAACTCAGACAAAGGCAGCTACAGGTGCTCCCGCTGACATCAGTTTAACATTAAAGAATGGTGTTTATACAGCAACTGCAGCAGCAGATACTACAGGTGTTACACTTGCTGGTACAAGATCTTCAAGCACAGCTACAGATGTTAAGGCTTTAACAGGTGATACAAAGTCTACAGGTTTAGGTTCTGCAGATAGCATCCAGTTCATCGCTAATACATATGGTACATCTTTTGATACAAAGATGGCTGCTAAGATTACTGTAGCTACAGATGTAGCTCCCGGTAAGGAATCTGTAACAGTTGCTAAGGCTGCTACAGCTGACGCTGCTGCTGAAATCAAGCTTTCACTCGCAACAGGCAAGACATATACTGAAGATGATATTGCTGATATCCTCAAGGCTGCAGGTTATGATTATTCTGTAAAACTTACAGATTCTCAGTCACCTGATGGCGATAAGGACGGCAAGATCCTGTTCAATGTTAAGGACGATAAGGGTATTGATGTTGCTATAACAGACGGTCAGGGCGTTGGCAAGGACGTTGTTCCTACAACAGGTAAGGGTCTTACATTCCAGATCGGTGCTAACGGCGTTGAGGATCAGAGAGTTACTCTGAACGTTAACGATATGTCATCTTCTGCTATAGGCGTTGCAAGTGCTGACGTTTCTACTCAGGACGCTGCAAACAAGGCTATCGACATGGTAGACGCTGCCGTTAAGACAGTATCTATGCAGAGAGCTGGTCTTGGTGCTCTTCAGAACAGACTCGAGTACACAGTTAACAACCTGACAACAACAAACGAGAACCTGACAGCAGCTGAATCTCAGATCAGAGATACAGATATGGCTACAGAGATGATCAACTACACTAAGAATAACATTCTTCAGCAGGCATCTCAGGCTATGCTCGCTCAGGCTAACCAGCAGCCTCAGGCTATTCTCCAGTTACTCCAGTAATCTGAGAACAGCGTGAGTTTCAGGGCTTAATATTTATAAATTAAAGACTTGATGAGTTCGCCCCCGTGAAAACGGGGGCGGATTTTGTATTGGCTCTTGGCTTCCTCGACATTTGTTACAGAGCTAAAAGGGACAAAAACGCCCCGGCTTTCATTTGAAAACCGGGGCGTTATTCTTTTAAATTACTGCTCTGTTACCCAAGGTGCGCCGTCTTTGGTAGTAAACTTGCCTGTGCAAACCTGAATCAGGTCTACAAGCCAGCCTATACCGCAACAACCGCCTGTAAGAAGCCAGATAATGCCTGTTCCTATTTTTCCTGCCATAAAGCGATGAACGCCAAGTCCGCCAAGGAAAAATGCAATAAGTATTGCCGCAGTTTTGTTCATAATAAAATCCTCCTGTTATTCAATCAGCCTAAAATATAACCATATTAACAGTGTGTATTTACACTGTAATACAAACACATTTTACCATACTCACGATTTTTTGTCAACAGTGTGGCGTATAACGGTCGAAAAAAGGCGGGAAACGGCATAAAACCTATGACTGACGGCAATCAGGATTTAAGAGGAGTTAAGCATATTCCGCTAAAAAGTATTATACTTTGAAAACTGCCCTGCGTTCTTGCTCAAGTCAGTTTGTCTTATATCCGCTTGTTGTGATCTCAGCTATAAGTGCGCCGGTATTATCCGTGACCGAAACACGATAATAACAGGTCGTTCTTCCGTCACGGACGCATTCAGCCGTTGCTATGAGCTTATCGCCCTTGGAGGCTCTTAAAAACGTTATATTTGCGTTTAGTGATACAGTGCCTATTTTCTCGTGGTTTGACGCTACCGCAAAGGCAAAATCGGCAAGGGTGAAAATCGCGCCGCCCATAACCGTTCCCGCCGCATTGCGATGATGTGATTTTATGTGCATACTGACTGTTGCGGTGTTTTTACCTACAGCTTCGATCACTGCACCGTTTTCTGTTGCAAAGCGGTCTTTTGCGAAAAACTCACGGATCTCATTCAGATCTTCCATCTTATTATTCTCCTGTGTAATTTTCTATCTTTGCGTATTGTGTGAAAATATCGGGAGTAATATTCGTCAGCGTGTCAAGCATACCGACATACAGCGAGCCTGTACCCTTTGCGGTTTCGCCTGCTATCTCGCCTACTGTGCCGATAAGCGCCGCCGCCGTTACCGCCGCCTCAAAGCTGTCCCCGGTACAGCCGCACAGCGCCGCAACAAGCCCCGAAGCAAGACAGCCTGTACCGGTGATCTTGCTCATCATAGGTATTCCGTTTGATACAAGAGCGACCTTATCGCCGCCTGCAACGACATCGGTACTGCCCGTCACCATAACGGTACAGCTGAAACGCTTTGCCGCCTTTTTGGCAAGTGCGATCTTATCCTCAAGCGTTGTTTCGGCGCTGTCTACGCCTTTTTCGGCTTTCATGGTGATGGGGCTTGTGGAAAGCAGTGCGGATATTTCGGACGCGTTGCCTCTTATTGCGGCAAATCTGAACTGACGGAGCAGCTGCATTGTGCTGCGCAGTCTGTTGTCGGTTGAGCCTGCACCTACAGGGTCAAGCACGATAGGCTTTGCCGTGTCCGCAGCCTTCTGTGCGGAAATCAGCATTGCACGGAGTCTGTCCTTGCTGAGTGTGCCCATATTGAAAAGCACAGCCGACGCCTTTGCGGTTATATCCTCAGCGTCAAGCGGACTGTCCGCCATAACGGGAGATGCTCCCGCCGCAAGCAGTCCGTTTGCAACGGTGTTTGCGGTAACATAGTTAGTTATGCAGTGTACAAGAGGGTTCTTCTCCCTCAGTATATCGAGTAATGCGGCGCAATTTTTTATCATGCTGTCTGTCATGAGAAATGCTCCTTTATATATTACTTTTAAGTATCTGTATTACATGAAAATACCCGCAAGTGCGGTGTAGTACATAAGGGTAAGCGGAAGTGTCACCATAGATAATATGGTGCTTACCGCAAATATTTCGGCGCTGTAGCCCGCGTCCCTGTCATAAAGCAGGGCAAACATTGTACACATAGCAGCGGCAGGGCAGGCGGTAGCGAGTATGTTTACGCCTGCAACGGTCTGATCTATCTTAAATACAAGGCAGATAACGGTAAGCAGTGCAGGAAGCAGGAACAGCTTTACTAAGCAGGTGTAGTAAAGCCGCGGCTTTTTCAGTGCCGGGAGCAGCTTTACGGTAGCTATTGTAGAGCCTGCGATTATCATTGCAAGCGGTGTGTTGATATTTGCAAGGTGCTGTGCCGTTTCAAGGATAACGTTCGGGAGCGTGAAGTTGCAAAGGAACAGGATAATACCGATTATTGTAACGATAATGCTCGGAGATAACAGCGACTTTATCATCTGCTTAAAGTTAGGCTTACCGCCCTTCATCATGATAACGCCGTGCGTCCATGAGCAGAGATTGAACATCGTAACATACGCCGTAAGGCAGAACACACCCTCTGTGCCGTAAACGCCCTGTATCAGCGGTATGCCCATAAAGGCACAGTTTGAATAAAGACAGCTGAAACGCTCTATCAGCTGTCCCTCCCTGTCCTTACTGCGTACTATCAGCGGAACAAGGATAAACGCTATGACATAGCTTATTATCGCTATGAGGAACGATAAAAGCAGTGTGTTCAGCGTTTCGGGGTCGAACGGCTTCTGGTAGGATACCAGAATAACCATTGGCGTTGCAAAGTTAAGTACAACGGTTGAAAGCTTTTTTGTGCAGGCATCGTCAAGCAGTTTAAGCTTTCGGCATAATATGCCGACACCTGCGAGCAGAGCCATTATAACGACCTGCTCGATAATTGCCCAGTTCATAAGTTTACCTCTTGTCTTTTGTTCTTTTTATTTTTCTTTGAATAATTATACTACTTTAAATCGGCAAAATCAATGTTAAAATACTGTAAACAGGGGAATGAGCGGTAATATTCAGTATTTTTCACAGATAAATTTCATCTGTCGGACGTCAATCGGTGATATAGCAATACTGCACAAAAACAGACAGCCAAATTTGTGCATAATACCGCCCTTGAAATGAAAACGATTTACTGATATAATGAAGTTACGCAAAGGAAATTAAAACCCGTAAAACAGTTTGTTTACGGGGAATATAATATCAAGGAGGACTTTCTGATGAATTACGGACATTTTGACCTTGAAAACAAGGAATATGTCATCACAAGACCCGATACTCCCTCGGCATGGGCTAACTACTTAGGCTCACCCGAATACGGTGCTATCATTTCAAACAACGCAGGCGGCTACAGCTTCGTTAAATCCGGTGCAAACGGACGTGTTATCCGTTACCGTTTCAATGCTGTTCCCAACGACCAGCCCGGCAGATATGTATATATCAAGGATAACGAGGACGGCGATTTCTGGTCTGCATCATGGGCACCTGTATGCAAGCCCTTAGACCAGTACAAGAGCGAGTGCCGTCACGGTACAGCTTACACTGTTATCACCTCTGAGTACAAGAGCATAAAGTCTGAGGTTACTTACTATGTTCCTATGGACGCTACATACGAGGTATGGGCCGCAAAGGTAACAAATACAGACACAAAGCCCCGTAAGCTCAGCGTTACAGGCTACTGCGAGTTCGTAAACGATCCCAACTATGAGCAGGATCAGGTAAACCTCCAGTACACCCTGTTCATCACAAGAACATACTTCAAGAATAAGTATATCCACCAGATGCAGAATGAGATATACAACCCCAACAGCGGACGTTTCTTAGGTCTTGCTTCAGCTAAGGTTGATGCTTACTGCGGCGACCGTGACGCATTTGTAGGCTCTTACAGAACCTACAGCAACCCCAAGGGCATTGAAGAAGGCTTAAAGGGCGACCTTAACTACAATACAAATTCCTGCGGCGCACTCCAGAGTGACATCGTTTTACAGCCCGGCGAAACAAAGGTTCTCACTTATGTTCTCGGCGGTCAGAAGACAGAGGCTGAAATTGAGGCTATCATCGCTAAGTATGAAAAGGACGGCGCTGTAGAGGCCGACCTCACAGAGCTTAAGAACTACTGGCACTCAAAGCTCGACAATCTGCAGGTAAATACTCCCGATGCAGACTTCAACAACATGGTAAATGTATGGAACGCATATAACTGCTTCATCACATTCATCTGGTCAAGAGCAGCATCATTCCAGTACTGCGGTCTGAGAAACGGCTTCGGCTACCGTGATACTGTACAGGATATCCAGGGCGTTATCCACCTTGCACCCGAAATGGCTAAGAAGCAGATCGTATTCATGCTCTCTGCTCAGGTTACAAACGGCGCAGGTCTGCCCCTCGTTAAGTACGATCACAAGGCAGGACAGGAAAACCATCCCGATGAAAATGACGAAAACAGCGTATACGCAAAGCAGACAGGTCACCCCTCATACCGTGCAGATGACGCTCTGTGGCTGTTCCCGACAGTTTACAAGTACATCTCCGAAAGCGGCGACCACGCATTCCTTGACGAAGTTATCTCATATGCTAACGACGGCGAGTCAGGCACAGTATACGATCACTTAAAGAGAGCTATCGACTTCTCGATGAACCACCTCGGCAACCACGGTATGCCCGCAGGTCTTCACGCTGACTGGAACGACTGCTTACGTCTTGGCAAGAAGGGCGAATCTACATTCGTAGCATTCCAGCTCGTTTACGCAGTAAAGATCTTAAAGACATACGCTCTTGAAAAGAACGATGCAGAGTACGCAAAGTACCTTGATGAAGTAAAGGCTAAGCTCGATGAGATACTTTCAGCTTGCTGGAACGAGGACAGATGGATCAGAGGCTATAAGGAAGACGGCACTGTTATCGGTCAGAGAACAGATCCCGAGGCTTCAATGTGGCTCAATCCCCAGTCATGGTCAGTCATTTCCGGCTTTGCAAGCAAGGAACAGGCTGAAAAGGCTATGGACAGCGTAGAAAGAGAGCTTAACACTCCTTACGGCGCAATGGTTATGTATCCTCCTTATGTCAAGCACGGCTTTGACGGCGCTCTTATGCAGTGCTTTAACAAATGCACAAAGGAAAATGCAGGTATCTTCTCACAGCCTCAGGGTTGGCTGATACTCGCAGAGTCAAAGCTCGGTCACGGCAACCGCGCGTATAAGTACTGGAAGGAAGCCGCTCCCGCAACCTACAACGAGAACGCAGAGCACAGAGTTCTTGAGCCCTATGTTTACGGTCAGTTCGTTGAAGGTAAGGACAGCCCGTTCGCCGGTCGTGCTCATGTACACTGGCTGACAGGTACAGCTTCTACCGTTATGGTAGGTACTACAGAGGGTATCCTCGGTCTTAACCCCGAAACAAAGGGTATCGTAATTGATCCTTCTATCCCCTCAGAGTGGAAGGAATACACAATGAAGAAGACATTCAGAGGCAAGAAGCTGAATGTTACCGTAAAGAACCCGAACGGCAGTGAACACGGCGTTAAGAGTGTTACTGTAAACGGTGAAAAGATTGAGGGCAAGCTCATTCTCGACAGCATCTTAAAGGCTGAAAATGATATCGTTATCGAGCTTTGATCCTTATCACATATGAATTGATACGCACCCCGAAGGCTATGCTTTCGGGGTGTGTTTTTTTATGCAAAAAAAGATATCGGGGCACAGGCAAAGCTCAATATTGAAGATTTTTACCTGTTGTGGTATACTGTAAAGCATCAGGATAAAACTAAGCAATAGGCACATTCGGATAAGGAGCTTATGATGTACGAAACCAATTCATATGATATAGCGATAATCGGTACAGGACCTGCAGGAATATCAGCGGCGATAAACGCGGCGATACGAAAGAAGAAATTTATCCTTTTCGGAAGCGAAAACCTCAGTGCAAAGGTAGAGTGCTCTCATCTCATTTCAAACTATCCCGCCTTGCCCGAGATCAGCGGCAAGGAGTTGAACGAAAGGCTTGCTGCTCATTTAAAGCAGATGGATATCGTGATAACAGCCGAGCGTATAACGGGCGTATATAATATGGGAAAGTACTTTATGCTGCTTGCCGACCAAAAGGAATACAAGGCGGACGCTGTGATCTTAGCAACAGGCGCGCAGACGGTAAAGGAGATTAAAGGAGAGCGGGAGCTCCTCGGCAGGGGTGTGAGCTACTGTGCCACCTGCGACGGTAATTTCTACAAGGATAAAACGATAGCGGTTATCAGCGATAACAAGGAAAGCGAGGAAGAGGTCGATTTTTTGGCGGGGCTTGCAAGGAAGGTGTACTTTTACCCATCGTACAAGACCGATTATTCAAAGGAAAATGTCGAACATCTGACAAACCCTGCGGTAAGTGTTGACGGTGAGCGCCACGCAGACGGAATAACCCTCAAAGACGGCGCGCATATTGCCGTGGACGGCGTATTCTTCTTAAAGCAGTCGGTTTCCGCAGATGTGTTGCTCGGCGGTCTTGAAATGAGCAACGGCAGTATTGCGGTAGATCATGATATGTCGACCAACATAAAAGGCTGTTTCGCCTGCGGTGACTGTACAGGAAAGCCGTATCAGATCGCAAAAGCCATAGGTGAGGGCAATACCGCACTGCACAGTGCAATAACCTATCTTTCCGCGCTTAAGAGCAAAATCGAATAAAAAGTAAGTCCCGCAGGTTTGATTTACCTGCGGGACTGTGTTGTATTCCGGCTTTTACACTGTTTCGGGTTCTTTTTCGGTTAAAGAAATATTATCCTGCTTTGCAATAACGGCTTTATCGTAAGCCTTTACCGAGTATTCCGTAACATTCTTTATCGTTTCACCGTCTATTTGCAACGCGGTAGGACGGTCAAAGCGTACGGTGATATCCTTGCCTGTAATAACCTCTACCATTTCTGTATGACTTATGTGTTCCCCCTTGAAGATCGATGGGAAAACCATAAGGGTTTTGAGTTTACCGCTTCCATGCATTACTACGACCGATAAAGTGCCGTCAGGATTGTTCCTCATCTGCGCGGGTGCGGTCATCATACCGCCGCCGTAGAACCTGCCGTGCATTGTCGGGGCAAGCCACACTTTTTTGAAGCTGTATTCCTTGCCGTCAACAGTGATTACCGCATTCGCAGGCTTGAAATGAAACAGCAGCCCTTTGATTGCTATAGAAGTATAATTTATCGGCTTGTCCGATTTTTTTCGCAGTTCATCGCCGACCTCACAGCAATAACCGTCTATTCCGTAGCCGATCGCGTTTATGAATAAAGTGCTTTTACCGTTAACGGTTACGGTAGGCAGACCCTTGACATATTCGTTTATCGGTATCGGCTTGCAGCCGGGCTCTTTGCCGAGGTCGCGCATAAAATCATTACCGCTTCCGGTCGCATAGAAATAAAGCGGGTTTTCATACGGATAGCCCTCGCTGTCATTTATAAAGCGGTTAAGCGTGCCGTCGCCGCCGCAGATTATAATATCGCTTTTGGGGGAAATGCTGTCAAAGAATGCACCATAGCTTGTTATATGTGTCATATTACAATATTTCAGCTCGTCATTTTTGTATGTTTCCGTAAGCTTTTTTGCTTGCTCTTCACCTTTTCCGTTACCCGCAAGGGGGTTGTATAATATGTATTTTGTGCTCATATCTGTTTCCTCATTTCAAAGCGGTAAACCGCCATTTTGATATAGTATAACAAAATCGGGAGGGTTTTGCAATATTTTGTCGTAATTTGTCAACAGATATAGAGAAAATTGTGGCGTGGCTTTCAAATCGTGTTCGATATGTCCTTGCGCTATCACAAAATTTAATTGCATACAGAAAATCATAATCTGCATATAATAAGCCGAAAATATATGCAGATAACACGCAGAAATCTTGATTTTCTGCACATAATATGTTACGGTTGGAATTATATTGACCCCCAATTAGCGCTGTATTAACGGAGGTACTGAATGGCTCTATATAAAGCAAAAATCGAGAGGTTCAGTAAAAGAACTGACCGGCGTGAAAAAAATATCAAGCGTGAAATAGAGGAACGCAAGCGGCTTGTAGAATAAAAAGGCACACTCCCTGCTGTAATCGGGAATGTGCCTTTATAAGTAAATGCTTTTCTCCTGATTATTCTCCTAAAGAATTATATTTCTCCTAAAAACAGGTCCTTTTTAGGAGAAATGCATACTTTAGGAGGAAATCTTAGCATAAAAGCTGTTTCTTCCTGTTCCGTAGCGCTCAATGTATTGCTCGTCAATGAGCTTTCTGAGAGCAGCTTCAACCGACTTTTCGCTGATACTTGGGCAGATATTCGCAATTTCTTTCTTGGTGAACTTACCGACTTTTGTGTCAACCGCTGTTTTAACAATGTCATAGGCTTTGCTTTTAACAGCAACGCTTTTCGGCTTGCCGCCTTTGATCTCAATAGCGGTAGATTCGCCTATGATCTGCATCCGTTCCTCAAATTCACGATAGCAGGCAAGAACAACGCCCAACATATATTTGATGAACGGTATGGGGTCGTCAGTTTCTTCGTGCCAACCCTTTGATGCTTCTTCCTGAGCGTCATAATATGCGCCTTTGGTCTTTTCGATATGCTTTTCAATACTGATATACTTTCCGACTTCATAACCGTTTCGGTACAGAAGCAGTAATGTCAGCAGACGGCTCATTCTGCCGTTTCCGTCATTGAACGGGTGGATGCAAAGAAAATCATGGATAAAAACAGGGATAAGGAGAAGCGGATCTATCTTCTCATATTCAATAGCCTGTTTATAATTCTCGCATATTGCCTCAATACAAGGTGCGGTTTCGTAGGGAGGAACAGGCGTGAAGCGGAGAAATTCAGTACCGTCGGGGCGTGTCTCCTTCAGATAATTCTGCGTGATCTTATAGGTGCCGCCTAAGCCTGATTCGGAGTATTTTGTAAGGTCGCGGTGAAGCTGAAGAATGATATTGCCTGTGATAGAAATATAATCGTGGCTTTCGTGAATGGTATTCAGTACATCACGGTAGCCGGCGATCTCCTTTTCATCACGGTTCTTCGGAGTGGTTTTCTCCTTGACGATCTGACCAATACGGGTGCTTGTTGTTATGATACCCTCAATACGGTTAGATGATTCTACGGACTGAACCTTTGCAACTTCGGTAAGTTTTTCCAATTCGACGGGTTTCTGACGGGAAAACAGCTCTTGTCTGCCTTTATGTTCATGTATCTGCGTAAGATAGCGGAGTATTTCGTTATCCCACAAGCAACTTTCAAATTTTGAATAATCGAATTTTCGCATCACTTTTCTCCTACTCCTAAATTTTATTTTCCTATATTATACTCCTATTTAGGAAAAATATCAACGATTTAGGAATAAAAATAGGAGAAAATCTTTGAAAAAAACAACAGGCTTTCGAAAAACCTCTATCGTTGTTAAAAATGGACGTTTAGCGTTGCTTGCTCTGCCGGTTTTGCATCTCTGCAAAGTCAGCTGTTTGTGCCGTTGCATCTGTGCATCGACAGCCATTTGTGCCGCTGCATCGTGCAATGACAGCCATTTGTGCCGTTGCATCGTGCAACGGCTTTGTGTGGCTGTCTTTATGCATCCGTGCGTACCGACTCTGTGTGACCGCCATCGCGCATCCTTGCGCGTTTATGAACGCTTTGATGGCTTTGCGTCCGTGCAAAGCCTTTGGGCGTTCATTTTATAAGGCGTCCGTGCCTTACCCGCACGGTGCGTGTTCGCCCACCCGCCGCACCAAAAATAATAACCCCACTCGTTGAGCGGGTGAAAGTGTGGCGGGGTGTCGAATTGCGGTCATTGGTGGTCGGTGCATCGTGCACCGACTTTGTGTGACCGCCATCGCGCATCCTTGCGCGACCCGCAAATTGCGGGTTCTCCCGCCCGCCATCGGCACGAAAGCAATAAGCCCACGCATAAAAAGCGTGGGCTTATTGCTTGGTGCCGATGGCGGGGGTCGAACCCGCACGGTATTGCTACCAACGGATTTTGAGTCCGTCACGTCTGCCAATTCCATCACATCGGCTGATATTGTCTTTGTGAAAGCGCACTGTGTCGCAAAATAACGATTTCACAGTTCGATTATTATATCATAGCAGAAAAATATTGTCAATAGATTTTCACCATTTTCCAAAATTATTTAGTGTTTTTTTATAAAAAGCCCTTGACAATTTGTTGAAAATGCCTTAAAATTATTATTGAGTAAATTTCTATTATAACTCAGGAGAGTTGTTTGCCGATGTAAAGAAAAAGCGCATTCGGTCGACAGCGATCCGCTTATTTTACATATATACAATTAAATGTTGAAATGTAAAATCAGCCGTGCAGGCACATATGCAGTTTTGCGGCGGCGTGACACGGTAATTCTGAAAAGGAGGAACGCTAACCCATGGAAGTGTGGCTTGCAGTTACACTCTGTGCGGCGGCATTCGTAGTCGGAGCGGCGATATTCGGTTTTGTAATGTACAAAATGGGTATCGAGCATAGAAAAAAGACGGCAGAAGCGCAGATAGAATCTGCCGAAAAGGAAGCGAGCAGGATAGTATCCGAAGCTAACGAAAAAGCTCAGGCAACAAAGAAAACCGCACTGGTTGAGGCTAAAGATGAGATCTTTAAACTCAAAGAGAACAACGAAAAAGAAATTCAAAGACTGAAAAACGAAACAGACAGGGAACTCAAGGAGCGCAGAGCGGAGGTTACACGCTCTGAAAGAAGACTTCAGCAGAAAGAGGAGAATTTAGACAAGAAGAACGATAAGATCGAACGACTTGAAGAACAGCTCCAGAATAAGAACAAGAAGGCTGAAGAAAAGCTTGCGGAAGCAGAATCTATCAAGAAAAGCCAGATGGATATACTCGAGAAGATATCCGGCTTTACTCTCGATCAGGCAAAGGAGCATCTGCTCAGTATGCTTGACAGTGAGCTTTCACATGAAAAGGCGGTCAAGATAACAGCTTACGAACAGCGCCTGAAAGACGAATGTGACGAAAAGGCAAGACAGTATATCTCACTTGCTATTTCCAGACTTGCCGCAGATACGGTATCTGAAGTTGCAGTATCGGTAGTACCTCTGCCTAACGACGAAATGAAGGGCAGAATAATCGGTCGTGAGGGTCGTAATATCCGTGCGCTTGAACAGCTCACGGGCGTTGACCTTATCATTGACGATACTCCCGAGGCTATCACACTCTCATGCCACGATCATGTAAGACGTGAGATAGCAAGAATAGCGCTTGAAAAGCTTATTCAGGACGGACGTATCCATCCCACGAGGATCGAAGAAACGGTTGAGAAGGCAAAACGTGAGGTCGAACTCAAGATCAAGCAGGAGGGCGAACGTGCCGTTATGGAAACGAACGTCAACGGTCTGCACCACGAGCTTGTAAGACTTATCGGTCGTCTTTACTACCGTACCTCTTACCGTCAGAATGTACTTAACCATTCTATTGAGGTCGCTCATCTCGCAGGTATTATGGCAAGTGAGCTCGGAGTTGACGCAACTCTTGCAAGAAGAGCAGGTCTTTTACATGATATAGGCAAGGCTCTTAACCACGAGATCGAGGGCTCACATGTTCAGATAGGTGTCGATGTCTGCCGTAAGTACAAGGAGAGCCCCGAGGTTATCCACGCTATTGAAGCTCACCACGGTGACGTTGAGATACACTCTGTTATCGCCGCTCTTGTACAGGCTGCCGACGCAATAAGCGCCGCACGTCCCGCCGCAAGAAGTGAGAACTATGAGAACTATATCAAGCGTCTGCAGAAGCTTGAAGAGATATGCAGCTCTTACAACGGCGTTGAAAAGTCGTTTGCTATCCAGGCAGGTCGTGAGGTAAGAATTATGATCAAGCCCGAACAGGTAAACGATGATAAGATGATAGTTCTTGCAAGAGAGATCTCTCAGCGTATCGAGAACGAGATGGAATATCCCGGTCAGATAAAGGTACATTTGATAAGAGAAAGCAGAGCTATTGATTACGCGAAATAAGTCATAGACACATAAGAGCTGTTGCATAGATCTATGTAACGGCTCTTTTTGTACAAAGAGGTATTCTTATGAAGAAGAGATTAACGGCAATACTTACGGCAATGGCGTTTATGCTGACAGGCTGTGCGGGCAATGTCACATCAGGCACAGACAGTCAGGGAGCACAAAGCAATGTATCCGATGGTTCGAACAACGGTACAGCACCTGTACCAGATACGGACGACTCTCGCTATGAGATAATCACAGCGACTGAGATGGCGGAAAAAATGGGACTCGGCATAAGTCTTGGCAACACTATGGAAGCGTATGAGGCTACCGATTGCGAGAAGATGTCTTACGAATGGATCCCCGTTGTCGGCGGAAATGAGCCGCAGGACTATGAAACCTGCTGGGGAGCAGATGTCACAACGCAGGAGATCATCGACGGAATGAAGGCAGAGGGCTTCAACACTGTGCGTATTCCTGTGTTCTGGGGCAATATGATGGAGAATGACGGTACATATACAATAAGCAAGGAATACCTTAAGAGAGTTAAGGAGATCGTTGACTACTGCGAAAAGGCAGGCGTGTATTCCGTTATCAATATTCACCACTTCGATGAGTTTATCATAAGGCGAAACGACCTTGACAAGTGCAAGGAGATATTCACGCATCTGTGGACGCAGATAGCCGAATACTTTGCAGACTACCCTTATACACTGGTTTTCGAGGGATATAACGAATATCTGGGCGGCGATCAGTTCGACTCAAACGGCAACCTTAAGGCGCAGTCCGATACCAACGCGTACAAGATGACGAATACGCTCAATCAGGCTTTTGTAGACGCGGTGAGAGGCACTGGCGGATATAATGCACAGCGCGTGCTTGTCATTTCGGGGTACTGGACGAATATCGACAAGACAACTTCATCAAGGTTTGAGATGCCGGAGGATCTGGTGAACGACCGCCTTATGGTGTCGGTGCATTATGTTGACAACTCTATGTACTGGGCGAACAAGATCGGCGGAGAGGAATGGCTGAAGTACATCGACAGCCAGTGCGCCGAGCTTAAAAAAGCTTTTCTTGACAACGATATCCCCGTATTCATGGGCGAAACGACCTCTACATATCCGCAGGAGAACTTTGCAAAGGACGCAGAGCACACCGACTCTTCCGAGTGTCTGTCGATCGTACTCGGAAAGCTCACAGATCTTGGTATAGTTCCGGTCATATGGGATACCAACAGCCATTTCTATTCGAGGACAACATACAAGATAGTGAACAGCTCGGACAGGAAGGTTATAAGGGAATATGCGGACAAGCTGAGCGCGGCTCAGCAGGAATGAGTATATTGAGCTAAAATAAGATGAATATAAAAAGGGGTTGTGACACAACCCAAAAAGAAAAAGTGAGCTGAAGCGCAAAAGATAGTGCGCACGGCTCACTTTTTTGATATGTGGAGAAAGTCTGTCTTTAGTGCAATTCTGTTATATCGTATTAGAAATTCAGGTTGATAGCAGGCTATCGATAGTTCTTTTGGTCGGGTAGTATTTCTCGGGTTTGCTATTCTGCGCAATAATGTTGCTGCTATGAACGAGGGAAAGAATCAAAGGGAACAGGTGCAACGGCACAAATGGCTGACGTGGCAGGGACACACCGACCACAAACGACCGCGATTGCAACGGACGCAAAACCATACAAGCACACACAGACCCTCACCGGGATATAAAGGTTTAGTCAAGTGCGATTTGTGAAACAGAAGCATTGGGATAGTGCGGGATTGGCGGTGTATGTACAAGTAGTGATAATCGGGACTGCGTTAGATTAAAAAACGGTGCGAGCAACAAAGCCGTTTTCAATTTTTGAGAGATTATATGAGAGATATTTGGGTTATTTTTGCAAAATTGTCGTTGGTTTCACAAAAAGGGGTTGACAAATGAAGATATTGGTATATTATTAAATTAAGCCATGCTCACACAGAAACTAAAGTATAAGGAGGGTGTTTTATGAAACTGAAAAAGTGGTTTTTAGCTATTGCGGCTTTCGCGGTTATGGCGGTGGTGTGCGCCGTTGGAGCGGGAGCGGAGTGGTACGGAGATTATGAGTACTACGAGCTTGCCGACGGCAGCGTGGAGATTGCAGATTACTTTGGCAATACGGAAAAAAATGTTGATATACCGGAAAAAATGGGCGGGAAGAGCGTCACGAGCATTGGCTCTAACGCTTTTGGGGGTCACACAAATCTTGTAAATGTAACGATACCGAATAGTGTTAAGAATATATGCAATGATGCTTTCAGCGGCTGTACAAGTCTTACAAGTGTAACGATACCGAACGGATTAACAAGCATAGGTGAGGCGGCTTTCAGCGGCTGTACAAGTCTTACAAGTATAACAATTCCGGACAGTGTGAAGAGTATAGGCGATGAGGCTTTCAGCGGCTGTACAAGTCTTAAAAGTATAACGATACCGAACGGCGTGAATGAAGTAAGCTATTGCACTTTCTACGGTTGCAAAAGCCTGACAAGTGTTTCCATACCGGACAGCGTAACCGGTATATACGGCGGCGCCTTTTCCGAATGCGAAAGCTTGACAAGCATAGCGCTGCCTAATAGTGTGACAGTTTTAGAAGGGAGCGCTTTCTACGGTTGCTCCAACCTGACAAGTATAAATATACCGAACGGTGTGACGAGTATTGGCTGGTCGGCTTTCAGCGGTTGTACGAGTCTTTCAAATATAACACTGCCAAGCAGCGTGAAAAGTATAGGCTATTATGCCTTTATGAATTGTACAAGTCTTAAAAGTATAAAAATACCGGACAACGTGACGAGTATTGGCTGGTGGGCTTTCAGCAATTGCAGAAGTCTTACAAGCGTAACAATACCGGAAAGATTAAATGATATAGGGGCGTGGACTTTCAGTGGTTGCTCAAGTCTTACAGAATTTAAAGTTTCGGCGAAAAATTCAAATTATGTTTCTGTAAACGGCGTTTTATACAATAAGGATAAAACCGTTATAATACATTATCCCGCAAAAAAGAAAGACAAAAGCTATAAGATACCTGACGGTGTGGCGATTATAGCAGGCGACGCTTTCAAATATAGCGCAAACCTTACAAGTATAACGATACCGGATAGTGTGGAACATATAGGCGACAGTGCTTTTTACAATTGTGCAAGCCTTACAAGTATAACAATACCGAAAGACGTAACAAACATAGGCGATCAGGCTTTCCGCGGATGCATAAGCCTTACGGAAATTAAAGTTGCCACCGCAAATTCAAACTTCGTTTCTTTAAACGGCGTTTTATTCTCTAAGGATAAAACCACTCTGATATGTTATCCCGCCGGAAAGAAAGATAAAAGCTATACGATATCTGACGGTGTGACAAGCATATACTGGTGCGCTTTCAGCGATAGCAAAAATCTTACAGCGATAAATGTTGCAACGGAAAATCAGAATTATTTTTCAGTAAACGGCGTTCTGTACAATAAGGGTAAAACTAAACTGATATGTTATCCCGCGGGAAAGAAAGATAAAAGCTATACGATACCTGACGGTGTGACAAGCATATACGATTGCGCTTTCAGCGATTGCACAAGTCTTAAACGTATAACAATACCGGATGGTATGTTGACTATAGGTGTACATTCTTTCTTCGGTTGTGCAAATCTTACAAGTGTAACGATACCCGGCAGTGTTATATCTGTAGCTGATTATTCTTTGGGCTATTATTATGACGATATAATTTTTAAATATGTCAAATACGGCAACTTCAAAATTTACTGCTACAAAGGCACAGCCGGTGAGAAGTACGCAAAAGAACAAGGCTTTAAATATGAACTGCTTGCCAAACCTACACTTACTAAAGTAACGGGAGCAAAACTCGCAGGCAGAGCGGCAGACGCGCTACGTATCAACTGGACACAAGATACAAATGCAACCGGCTATATTATTGAAATGTATCAGAACGGTAAGTGGTCGCGCGTTGGCAAAATAACGGGCAACGGCATAACAACATTCAAGAAATCGGGACTTAAGGCTTCAACCGTTTATAAGTTCAGGGTCAAAGCCTACAAGATGTACGGACGTGATGCGGATTACGGTGGGTACAGTGCAACAGTTACCGCAAGGACAAATCCGTATGTTATAAAGGGTGCAAAGCTCGGCGGTAGGGCGACTGACGCACTGAGAATTAACTGGACTAAGAATACAAGTGCTGACGGATATATTGTTGAGATGTATCAGGGTAACAATTGGGTAAGAGTTGCTAAGATAACAAACAATAACACCACAACGTTCAGAAAAGCAGGACTTAAGGCTTCAAGCGTTTACAAGTTCAGGGTCAGGGCTTACAAGATGAGCGGTAGCACGGCGCTTTACGGTAATTATAGCGCTACAGTTACAGCTAGGACAAACCCGTCAGTAATGAAAGGTGTC